>OJDQ01000349.1_pt1 | contig 22298 bp, 19 predicted proteins | sample 1592851 | NCBI WGS metagenome assembly OJDQ01 (sample SAMN05416774, study PRJEB24817) | seawater metagenome | isolation source: Sea water | place: Canada:Atlantic | collected 2013-07 | reverse complement strand
ACACCTCTCTATTCGTCGGCAGCGTCAGATGTGTATAAGAGACAGCCCTTTAGTAATGCTGATGACAGCCTGTACCCAAACGGGTCAGTATCCAATCTATCAGGAGAAACAGCCTGAGATTGTCTTTTCTGAATGGTATTTACGGGGCGTGTTTAACTGGTGGGAAGCCAAACCCTCTTATCAGCTAAAGCAAAGTGCTAAAGGCTGGTATGTCGATGTTGAGCTTATTGCTGATGAGCAGCCTTATGACTTTAAGTTCTCTAACGCGAGTTGGACTACAGGACAAACGTGTGGAGCCAGTTATAAGGGCTTAAGCATCGCCCTGAAACAGTCGATGTCACTCACCTGTGGTGCCGCAGCGGCCAATATGCGCTTCACCCCGCCTCGCACGGCAATGTACCGTTTTACGGTAAAAGGCAGCCCTAATACCAGTCTGATGTTGAGTATAACAGCGCTGTAATGCCTCTCCATCAAGCAATAAAAACGGCGACTCAATGGGGTATTGAAGTCGCCGTTTTTGTTATTGGCTTATGGCTTTAGTTGCTTATCGCAACGGGTATGCATGAGCCGATGCGCGGAAAATCGTGTTCATCAACATCACATTCAGCCCATCCATGTATGCTCTGACGGTAGGCTCCTGGGTATACGCTATCACCATTCCTCTGCCCATTGGCTGGTGGATTAAGAACGGCTTATAAGCACTCTGTGTTTTAAACTCATCCCAGATATATCCGCTGGCCACGACCGTATCCGGCCCTTTAAACCAGGCAACATTTTTACCCGACGCGAGCTTAATCGGACTGTAAATATTATTGCCAGTTACCATGGCAACCACCTCAGGACTAACACCCGCGGTTAACCAGTGTTCCTGATCGACTTCTACCCTGGTGAGTATACCGGCAACGTAGTCAGGTAACTCTTGCTCACTCTCAATAGCCTTGAGGAAGTCAGCGCGATTTTCAAGGGTAGTAGCATCCACCACGTCGGTGTCCGCCTGGTCTTTTATCTCTTCATCCTGCAAGGCATATTCACGCTTAACCTCTAGCAGCCCAGCACTTTCACTGGCCGCCCACTGTGTGGCATTGGCAATGGTTATAAGTACACCGCCCTTGCTGACCCAGTCTTTAAGGTTCTCAGCACCACCTTTACCCAGGTGTCTTGCATAGTTACCTGAGGGCAAAATAATAACCTGATAATCACTGAGGTTAGCCCAACTCAAATTACCGGCCCGTATTGCAGTAACCGGATACTTAAACTGCCTTTCAATAACAAATCGCAGGCTGCCGGCACTTAAAGAGCTGGTGGGTTCATCCCAGGCCATGGCGATTTTAGGTGCGCTCAGGCCAGCGGTATTTTCGCTACCAAAGCTGGGGCCTTCGATTACCCAACTGGTATCAACACCTACAACGGTGGCACCTGTCTGGGTAGCTATATCGCTGATATGGGCAGCCAGATTTTCTATATTGTTTGCCACTTCCACAATTAATGTACCGGCCGGATAACTCCCCGACTCCATTTTGAAAGCCTGGTCAGCACTTTTTACGCTTATGCCGGCACGCAGCGCCGCAGTTAAGAACCGGCCTGCTGACATATCGCCCCAGGGTACGAGGTAGGCTACCTTAGCATCAGCGTTTTCCAGTTCCGCTTGTAATGGCATATCGGCGCTGATCATCTCACCTTTTACCCTGATAGCATCGTCGCAGCTCTGAGTATCCACATTAAACATCAGAGGTAGCGACCAGCCTGTAACATCATAAATTTGGTCTCTTAGCTTATTTGCCCGGCGACGCTCCTGTTCCGCAACAAAGGCTTTGTCCATATCCACCTGATCGGTAAAGGTAGTTTTAACAAAAAGGCCTCGTGGCTGGGCGGTATCAATAACAAATGCGCCAGGTTTATAGCGTTCTCCGCACGCCTTAAAGCTCTCAGAGGCGCGTTTCACCTCCACACCATGCTCAGCCATTAAGGTCGCTAAACGATGCGTAGCAGCCCTGTCTGTGACGTTTGGTAAGATAAAGGTTCTTTCATCATCGTCTTTACCTGCTTCAATGGCTTTCTGCTGATAAAGATAAAAGTCGCTAAGAATCTTTTCGCGATTCTCAGCCGTTGTTTCAGCGGTGGCCATAGAAGCAACAAAGTGGCGCTGTACCGTGTCGCGGTAGTTTAAAATACTGCCATCGAGTTTTTCGAACTGCTCGCCACGGGCGGAGGCAACTTCATAGGTAGCCGCTGAAGCACCATAAAAGGTCGGCCAGCTGTCACCATAACCAGGGTAGAAAGCATCGAATACTTCGCGAGTGTAATAGCTGAAGCCAAACTCGTCGAAGTACTTAGCGTTGTTCCTGCCTATGGTAACGTTATTATCTAATTGTTCCTTTTGCATGTGCGGATTGATAGGTTGTGCTGCAGGCACAAAGAAGTAGCTCGAGTCACCGCCCATTTCATGCAGATCGATAACCACTGTAGGTTTGTATTTGTTTATTACGCGAATGCGCGCTTTGGTTTCAGGCTGAGTGATTGCCAACCAGTCACGGTTCATATCAAAGAGGTAATGATTGGAGCGCCCCCGTGGCCAGGGTTCATTGTGCTCCACACTTAAGCGGTCGGTACTGTGTTCCATCCCTACGGTCTCATAGTAGTGATTGATGAACCGCATACGCCCATCCGGGTTTTGCATGGGGTCGATAAATACCAGCGTATTATCGAGGATGTTATTTACCATGGCAGAATTTTTAGCCGCGAGTAAATGGTATGCCGTTACCATTGATGCATCAGAACTGGAAATCTCATTACCATGAACGCCGTGCTCCAGCCAGACAGAAGAAGGTAAACTGGCGATCAGTTTTTTAGCTTCACTGGCTGATGTTTTTCTTGGGTCGGCCAGGCGGTTCATGTTGTCAGCAAATTGCTCAAGGTTATTGAGGTTTTGTTCAGAGCCTATTACAGCGTAGATCAGTTTACGCCCTTCCCATGTTTCACCAAACTCTACAACACGGATGTTATTCGGCGCGGCGGCTTGAAGCGCATAATAGTATTTTAAAGTATCTGCGTGGCTGGTAATTCGCTCGCCCAGCATATAGCCAAGAACGTCCTGGCTGGTAGGAATGCTTGTTTTGTATTGAGTGGCAGGCCACATTTCAAATGGCTTTTCCTGTGCCAGGGCGGGTGCAGTTAATCCTAACGACGCAGTAATTACTGCCGCGAGAATGAGTCGTTTTTTCATTATTATAAATTCCACAGTCGGGCTGGATTGATAAACATCCAATTTAGCCTTGTTTCTCTCAGCTGTCATGATCATCAGTCATGAATAGCTGCTTGTTATCGAAAACACATAAAAAAACCCGGCTTAGGTAGCCGGGTTTTTTCTTTAATATCTGAGTGAAAAACTAAACGTCGAGGTTTTCTACGTTCAATGCATTCGCTTCGATGAAGGCACGGCGTGGTTCAACCTGATCACCCATCAGGGTAGTAAAGAGCTGATCACAAGCAATGGCATCTTCGATGGTGACTTGCAGCATACGGCGGCTTTCAGGATCCATGGTAGTTTCCCAAAGCTGTTCCGGGTTCATCTCACCCAACCCTTTATAGCGCTGGATATACTGACCTCGTTTCGCTTCGCCCATCAACCATTCCAGCGCATCAACAAAGTGCTCTACAGGCTCTTTGCGCTCGTTACGCTTGATATAAGCCCCTTCTTCCATCATTTCATTAATGGCTTCATTCAAACCTTTAATGCGCTGGTATTCAGCCGACTCGATGAAGTCTCTACCCAGGTTATACTCATAGTCAATACCGTGCATACGCATGATGATAGCAATGTAATATTCGCTACGCTCTGCATCATGCTTAATCTCGTACTTGTATAACGCACCGTCTGTTTCCTGAGTTTCCAATGCACTGGTAAACTCAGAAGCAAACACGGCCAGTTTTTCCTTATCCGTGAGATCATCGGTAGATAAGGTTTTGGTATAAATCAGTTTGTACCATAAGCTGGTAGGCATTACGCGATACATACGCGCAATCATTTTTTCAACGCCCTGGTATTGCTGAACCAGATTCTCCAGTGCCACCCCTTTTATAGGCAACGCTTCTTCGCTGGTGTATAGCTCCGCCCCTTCAATTGCGATTGAAGTGAGGTGTTTAGTTAGCGAATCGTCGTCTTTCAGATACTGTTCCTGCTTGCCTTTTTTCACTTTATAAAGCGGTGGCTGAGCAATGTATATATAGCCACGTTCGATGATTTCAGGCATTTGACGGTAGAAGAAAGTTAGCAACAAGGTACGGATATGCGAACCATCTACGTCCGCATCGGTCATGATGATAATGCTGTGGTAGCGCAATTTTTCCGGATCGTATTCATCGCGACCAATACCGCAACCCAATGCGGTAATCAGGGTGGCGACTTCCTGGGAAGACAGCATTTTATCGAAACGCGCCTTCTCTACGTTAAGGATCTTACCTTTCAATGGCAGGATGGCCTGATTCTTACGGTTACGACCCTGCTTGGCTGAACCGCCTGCAGAGTCACCCTCCACTATGTAAAGTTCGCTGAGCGCCGGATCTTTTTCCTGACAGTCAGCTAATTTACCTGGAAGACCGGCCAGGTCCAATGCGCCTTTACGGCGAGTCATTTCACGAGCTTTACGCGCGGCTTCACGTGCTCTGGCGGCATCAATAATTTTACCGGCAATAGTCTTACTTTCTGTTGGATTCTCCAGTAAGTATTCGGCCAGTTTTTCGTTCATTGCAGACTCAACCGCAGGACGTACTTCAGAAGAGACGAGCTTATCTTTTGTTTGTGAAGAGAACTTAGGATCAGGAACCTTCACAGATACAACAGCCGTTAATCCTTCACGGGCATCATCACCACTGGTTGCGGTTTTGGCTTTCTTATTTAAGCCTTCCTTTTCCATGTAGTTATTCAGGGTACGTGTTAGCGCCCCACGGAATCCCGCCAAGTGAGTACCGCCGTCACGCTGAGGAATATTGTTGGTAAAGCAGTAGATGTTTTCCTGAAAACCATCATTCCACTGCATCGAGACTTCAACAGAAATACCATCTTCTCGTTCGCTTGAGAAATGGAACACCTTTTGGTGGATAGGTGTTTTATTACGGTTGAGGTATTCAACGAACGCCTGAATGCCCCCTTCGTAATGGAAGTGATCTTCCTTACCGTCACGCTCATCTTTTAATTTAATAGAAACGCCGGAGTTAAGAAATGACAGTTCACGTAAGCGTTTTGCCAGAATCTCATAGTGAAATTCTACGTCGGTAAAGGTATCGGTGCTCGGCCAAAAGCGTAATGCGGTGCCGGTTTTATCGGAATCACCAATCGGCCCTAATGGTTGTTGTGGCACACCATGTTGATACTCTTGCTCATAGGTTTTGCCGGCTCGACGGATGGTAAGTTTTAATTTACGTGATAAGGCATTAACCACAGACACGCCCACGCCGTGAAGACCACCAGACACTTTATAAGAGTTGTCATCGAATTTACCGCCAGCATGCAGTACGGTCATAATCACTTCAGCGGCTGAGACCCCCTCTTCTTCGTGTATCTCTGTAGGAATGCCCCGACCATTATCGGATACTGAAACAGAACCGTCAGTGTGAATCTGCACATTTATTTCGGAACAGTGACCAGCAAGCGCTTCATCGATAGAGTTATCGACGACCTCAAACACCATGTGGTGTAAGCCAGTCCCATCATCGGTGTCACCGATGTACATGCCTGGACGCTTCCGTACTGCGTCCAATCCTTTCAGAACTTTAATACTGGAAGAATCATAATTATTCTGTTCTGACATTCAGTTTTACTCCTCGTTCACGGTGCAATGTTCCACGTGAAACAATTTTTTGTCTTTATATTTATTCACAAATTCAAGTTGTTCTTGTTCTATGGCAGTAACAAAAACCTGGGTCTGTGTTGCTAATAACCCATCGATGAATCGTTCTCTTTTTTCTGCATCCAGTTCGGCCCCAATATCATCCAGCAAAAATATGCTGTGCCGATTCGTTTCTAGCGTAAATAGTTTTGTTTGAGCTAACTGTAACGCAGCTACTGCCATTCTTAATTGACCTCGGGAGAGTACTTCCTGAGCCTGGGTTTTATTTACCTTAAAGCGTAAATCCGCTTTATGTGGCCCAGCTGAGGTATATCCCACTTTACTATCGTAAGGCAGCTTTTTTTGTAAAGCCTGCGACAAATCGCTGTCTTTTTCCCAACCCCTATAATACGAAATTTCAACGGAAAACTCAGGTAGAAATTGCATACATGTGCTTTCAAATATAGGAATTAATCGGTTGACGTATTCGCCGCGTAGTCCATCTATACGCTCCCCTAGCACGATCAACTGCTGATCCCAGTATCCCATATCATTTTGGGTGGATTGACTATTATAGTCCTTTAACAGCGCATTGCGATGCTTAAGTACTTTACTGTAGTTTTTAATCAGATCTGAATAGGATTGTTCCACGTGGAACAATCCCCAATCGCAAAAGCGTCGTCGTTCAGACGGAGATCCAATCACTAAATCGGTACTTTGTGGGGTAAACAACTGAATAGGTAACAAACTCACTAAATCGCTGAGACGTTTAAAATGTTCTCCATTCACACTGCATTTGAAGTGCTCACCATTTCCTCGCGACAAACCAATTTTGAACTGCTTGCCATCATCATTCTTACAACTGGCAAAAATGGTAAATGCGTCATTGTCATGTTTAATGACTGACTGATGTTTAGAGGTTCGGAAAGACCGCCCGTAGCCTAAATAATGCAGAGCTTCCAGCAGCGAAGATTTACCGCTCCCGTTTTTACCGGTAATAATACTCAACGACGCTGAGGGGCAAAACTGTACAGACTCGAAGTTTCTAAACTTAGTAAGCTGTACTTTATCCAAAATCATAAAACGATACTTAAGGTCTGATTGGGGTGAGAAATACCGGGGTTTAAATACAACAATGCCGAATAACAATATTCGGCAGTTGAAATGAACGTTACGACACTAATGATTCAAGAACGCCTACAAGCGCATTGGCATAATGACATACAATGCAGCCCCATCATCCGCATCTTCAATTAACGCACTGGAATTAGCATCCATCAGGTTAATTTTAACATTGTTCGAATTAATAGAGTTAAGCACATCAATTAAGTATGCTACGTTAAAACCGATCTCCAAAGAGTCTCCCTGATAATCGATATCAACAATTTCTTCCGCTTCTTCTTGCTCCGGGTTGTTAGCAGTGATCTTTAACTCACCCGATGAAATATTTAACCGTACACCGCGAAATTTCTCATTAGAAAGAATGGCTGCACGGGAGAATGCATCCTTCAACACATCTTTACTGGCCAGGATTATCTTGTCGCCATCTTTAGGTAATACACGACGGTAATCAGGAAAGCGGCCATCAACCAATTTGCTGGTAAAGATAAATTCCGTGGAGAACATCCGAATATGGTTAGCGCCAATCTGAATTTTTAATAACTTATCGTCATCTTCAATTAAACGAGAAATCTCCAGCACACCTTTGCGCGGAATGATAACCTGGCGCGCTGGTAAGGTAGCAGCAGTGTAGTCGAGACGACATAGCGCCAGACGGTGGCCATCTGTAGCGACCGTTCTAACCAGATTCTCCTCAGTCTCGAGGGACATACCATTCAGGTAATATCGAACATCCTGCTGTGCCATTGAAAAATGGACACTGTCGATCAAACGTTTAAGGTTTGCGCCAGAGACTTCAAACTCAACCTCGCCTTCCCAGTCTTCCAGATTCGGGTAGTCACTGGCAGATAAAGTAGACAGTGTATAACGCCCACGACCGGCGCGGATGACGGCTTTATTTCCGTCGAGAGAAAAATTAATTTCAGTACCATCAGACAAGCCGCGACAGATATCAAACAACTTTTTCGCAGGTACCGTAATTTCGCCTTCGGCAAAGTCCCCTTCCAATTGCGTACTGGAAATTAACTCAACCTCTAAATCTGTGCCTGTTAACCAAAGTGCGCCTTCACTAACCTTTATTAAAACGTTAGATAAAATCGGCAGGGTGTGTCGTCTCTCTACGGCCCCGGATACAAGTTGTAATGGTTGTAAAAAGTTTTCCCGGCTGATGGTAAAGTTCATCGAATTCTTTTCTCACCTGTGTTGGTTACTATTAAGAAGACAGTGTTCTTATTAAGTTCTTATAGTCTTCTTTTATATCATGACTTTCTTCTTTTAGCTGCTCTATTTTACGGCAGGCATGCAACACCGTGGTGTGGTCTCTGCCACCAAACAGATTACCCAATTCGGGCAAACTGTGATTGGTTAATTCCTTCGATAAGGCCATAGCAACTTGTCTTGGTCGGGCAACACTGCGGCTGCGACGTTTAGACAGAATATCAGATACCTTGATTTTATAATAATCCGCGACCGTTTTTTGAATATTATCAACCGTTACCAACTTTTCCTGCAACGCTAGTAAATCTCTTAATGCCTCACGGACAAAATCGATTGTGATAGGTCTGCCGGTGAAGTTTGCATTGGCAATGACACGGTTTAGCGCGCCTTCCAGTTCACGAACATTCGAGCGTAAACGTTTAGCAATAAAGAAAGCAACTTCGTTTGGTAACTGGATATTATTCTCTGCCGCTTTGCGCATCAAAATAGCGACCCGGGTTTCTAACTCAGGCGGCTCAATGGCAATCGTCAAACCCCAGCCGAATCGTGACTTAAGTCTGTCTTCTACGCCGTCGATTTCTTTAGGGTAACGGTCGGAGGTAAGAATGATTTGCTGATTACCTTCTAACAACGCATTGAAGGTATGGAAAAATTCTTCTTGTGAACGTTCTTTATTAGCGAAAAACTGAATGTCATCGATTAACAATGCATCCACAGAACGATAGAACCGCTTAAAATCTTCAATGGCGTTGTTCTGCAGCGCCTTAACCATATCCTGAACAAATCGCTCAGAATGCATATAAATGATCCTAGCATCCTGTTTAGTATTCAGAATACCGTTGCCCACGGCGTGCAATAAGTGGGTTTTACCCAGACCGGTTCCACCGTAAATAAACAGAGGGTTATAAGAACCGCCAGGATTGTTAGCGACCTGGCTGGCTGCGGCTCGCGCCAGTTGGTTTGATTTACCTTCAACGAAGTTATCAAACTGGTAAGTCGGGTTGATGTTACTTTTGTGACTAACCCCTTCCGGAATAGGGATTACCTTATTTACAGTTTGACCAACAGAGGCAGGCGTATTCACCCTGGCACTCACGGAAGGTTGCACCGGCGGTCTTTGCGCAGGCGGGCTGTTATAAGTAGTGGCTGTGTGTGATGGCGGACTTTGCATACCCGAAGCGGCAAACGAAGATCCCGATCCCCTCTGCGATCCACGACCGGGATCGCTACTACCTGAATGGGATACAGATGCTGCTGAAGCCGAAGCCGGGCGACGCTGAACCACCTCGAAACGCAGCTGTGGCGCTTGATGGCCGCCGCTGAATTCAACAAAAAGCTGATTGATCTTGTCGCGATATTTTTCGCGAACCCAGTCCAAAATAAACCGATTCGGAGCATACAGCGTTACAGCATCCTGATTTTGTTCTGATGTTAGTGGTCTTATCCACATAACAAACTGCTGTGTAGGGAGTTCCTGACGCAATCGCTCCAGGCACTGATTCCATAAAGACATATTATTATTATGCTCCGTTCTGGCTCTAGGCCTTATTTTTATTGTTCTTATCGTTATTTTATGTAGTTTATTCTGGTTGCGGGTTGTATCGACAAAAAAACAGGTGAATAGTGAGAAAACGGGTGATGTCACGCTGATCGATTAACTAGCCTGTGGATTATCTTACTTATTCGATCCAAAGTAAATCCGGATCGCACAAAAATACCCACCCAAAACCGTTAATCCAATGTTTAATAAAGAAAAATCCTATAAACAAAGGCAGATCTGAAAATTATGATCGCGGATCCTGTATAGGCGATCAGTAGCCGATCATTGTCTTGACAAGACATCTATTTGGTGGATCGCAGCTAAAATTGTGGATAAAAAATATTCTTCAAAATAATTATTCACAGTCACTTCCATTTTTATTCGTGATGAGGCGATATTTTTCGGATTATTAAGCGCTTTACCCGGCTTTACCATTGACAATGGCTAAAGAGATCTCTAGAATTCAGCGTCCTTTTGTAGCGCGTCTATTATTTGGTCAGTTACAATTAGTTTGTTTAACCACGTAAAAGTGAGACTTTGGTCATGAAAAGAACGTTTCAACCGAGTAACCTAAAGCGTAAACGCTCTCACGGTTTCCGTGCTCGTATGGCGACTAAAAACGGTCGTAAAGTACTAGCCGCCCGCCGTGCAAAGGGTCGTGCTCGCCTTTCTGCTTAATGGTATCTACCAAAAGTGGGCGAAAACCAGTTTTCCCGGGAGTTAAGGCTTCTTACTCCCTCCCACTTTACCTATGTCTTCGATAAAGCAATCCCTGCAGTATCACCGTGTTTTACGGTTCTAGCCAGACATAATCAATTAGCTCATCCCCGTATTGGTATTACGCTAGCCAAAAAACGTATCCGCAAAGCCAATCAGCGCAACCGCATTAAACGTTTAATTCGCGAGAGTTTTCGTCACCGCACGCAACAACTATCCGGAATCGATATTATTGTGGTCGGAAAAACCGGCGCCGATAAATTGTCGAATGAAGAAGTCTTTGTCACGTTGGAAAAGTTATGGAAAAAGCTCGAAAAGCGCTGCACTACGGGCTAATAGCATTGCCGCTGGGACTCATTTACTTTTACCGGTTATTCATTTCACCGGTACTTGGACAGCGCTGTCGGTTTCACCCAAGTTGCTCAGTTTATGCATTAAATGCATTTAAATCGCACGGATTGCTAATTGGCGGTTGGTTATCTATCAAACGCATATTAAAATGCCACCCTTTGCACTCTGGCGGATACGATCCGGTACCCGAAAACAAACAAGACAATAAACACTCAAATTAAAAGAGACCAGTATGGAATCGCAACGAAGTATTCTGATTATTGCCATCGCATTTATCAGCTTTTTACTCTGGCAAAAGTGGCATGAAGCCTACGGACCGCAGCCAGTTCAACCAGTCACTCAGGAAGCGGCAGATAGTGTACCGGCAGGTGTACCCTCTGCTTCATCAGTACCAGCCAATAATGGCACTGACGAAGACGTCCCTGTTGCAGTGAGTGAAACTTTGCCCCAGGCAACCGCCAGCAACAATACTAAGCAAACGATTTCAGTTGTCACCGACACACTGAATCTGACTATTAGTTTAGTGGGTGGTGATGTAATTCATGCCGATTTAGTCAAATTCCCGGTCACCCAGGGATCAGACGAACCCTACAGCTTACTGCGCGCTGGCAATGGCCTGTACGTTGCACAGAGCGGTTTAGTGGGGGCCAATGGTCCGGACGGCAGTTCAGCAGGCCGGCCTTTATATGAGTCACAGGCAGATGCATATGAACTAAGCGGTGACACACTCAGCGTACCTATCACCTGGTCCAGCAATGACGGTATCAGCATTACCAAGACCTTCACATTTACCCGTGGTCATAACGACGTAGATGTAAGCTATGCGATTACCAACAACTCAGGCCAGACTGCTCAGTTCCAGCAATATGCGCAGCTTAAGCAAACCACTGCCGAGCAGGAAGGTGGCAACATGTTTATGCCGACCTATCGTGGTGCGGCATACGGCACAGCAGATGATCGCTACAATAAATACACCTTTGGCGACATTGAAGATGACCCACTGCGCATAACCACCACCGGTGGTTGGGTAAGTATGCTGGAGCACTACTTTATTTCGGCCTGGGTACCGTCTCAAACCGAAACCAATTCGCTTTACAGCCGCATGGTAGCTAATCAATACGCGATTGTTGGCTACACTGGCGAACCGACATCAGTAGAAACCGGACAAGCCATTGAGTTAAGCAGCACACTTTATCTTGGCCCCAAAGATCAGGATAAACTGGCTACACTGGCAAAAGGCTTAGACCTGACCGTAGATTACGGCATTTTATGGTGGATTTCGCAGCCATTATTTACCCTGCTTAAATTCCTCCATAGCCTGGTAGGTAACTGGGGTGTGGCGATTATTCTTATCACCATCATCGTTAAAGGTGGTATGTACTGGCTCACCAAGAAACAGTATGAGTCCATGGCCAAGATGCGTAATCTGGCGCCTAAGATGCAGCAACTGAAAGACCGTTACGGCGACGACCGTCAAAAGATGTCACAAGCCATGATGGAGCTGTACAAAAAAGAAAAAGTTAACCCGATGGGCGGCTGCTTCCCACTGTTACTGCAAATGCCTATCTTCCTGGCGCTGTACTGGGTACTGCTGGAAAGTGTGGAATTACGCCATGCCGACTTTATTCTGTGGATTACCGATTTATCGGTGATGGACCCTTACTTCGTATTACCGGTACTGACCGGAGCAAGCATGTGGATGTTGCAGAAGCTTCAACCCACTACCATGACCGATCCTATGCAGCAAAAAATCATGCAGTGGATGCCGGTAGCGATGAGTGTCTTCTTCATCTGGTTCCCGGCCGGTCTGGTACTCTACTGGTTTATCAGTAACGTGATTACCCTGGTCCAGGCGAAAATCATTTACGCCTCCATGGAAAAACGTGGCATTAAGTAAATAATTAATCCCAATAAACTACTTAAAGCCCGCATTCATGCGGGCTTTTGTTAACAGGAGAGCAGTCAACATGCCTTCATTTGATATTGTTTCTGAAATAAATATGGAAGAAGTCCGTAACGCTACGGAAAATGCTAACCGCGAATTATCAACCCGCTTCGACTTTCGTGGGGTTGAAGCCAGTTTCGAATACAAAGAAAAAACCGTACTCATGGCCGCCCAGGCTGAATTCCAGCTTCAGCAGATGGAATCGATGTTTCGGAACGCTTGCGCCAAGCGTAACCTGGATACTTCAGCCATTGATTGCAAACCCCATACGGTAACCGGTAAAAACTATCGTCAGGTCATAGCCTTTAAAGAAGGGATTGAGCAAGCGGTTGCCAAGAAAATTGTGAAATTGGTTAAAGATGCCAAAATCAAAGTACAAACGGCAATCCAGGGCGAGCAACTGCGCGTAACAGGCAAAAAACGTGACGACCTGCAGGAAGTAATGGCGCTGGTGAAGAAGGCCGAGCTGGGTCAGCCATTCCAGTTTAATAATTTTAGAGACTAGCAAACAGGCCCCGATTATGAACATCAGTCACACCGACACCATTGTTGCGCAAGCTACCCCGCCAGGCCGGGGTGGCGTTGGCATCGTCCGGGTATCAGGCCCGTTAGCGATGAACGTGGCTGAAACCTTACTACGCACCCCACTAACTCCCCGTCAGGCAACCTACACGGATTTTTATAATGCCGCCGGTGAAGTCATCGATCAGGGCATTGCTATTTACTTTAAAAACCCTCACTCCTTTACCGGCGAAGATGTAGTGGAGTTTCAGGGGCATGGCGGACCAGTAATCATTGATATGCTGCTGGAAGCCATTCTATCAGTACCGAAAGTCAGGCTGGCTCGCCCCGGTGAGTTCAGCGAACAGGCATTCTTAAATGATAAGCTCGATTTAGCTCAGGCTGAGGCGATTGCCGACTTAATTGATGCCAGCTCACAGCAAGCAGCTAAAAGCGCTCTGCGTTCATTACAGGGTGAGTTTTCAGAGCAAATCAACACTCTCAGTGAAGCCATCATTCATTTACGCATGTATGTTGAAGCGGCTATCGACTTTCCTGATGAAGAGATCGACTTTTTGTCTGACGGCAAAGTCAGCAACGATCTGACCGCCATTCTTAACCAGGTTGGCAAAGTCCGTGGTCAGGCAAAACAAGGGACCTTGTTACGCGAAGGGATGCAGGTAGTGATAGCCGGCAAACCAAACGCTGGTAAGTCGAGCCTGCTCAATGCCCTGGCCGGCCGCGAAAGTGCCATCGTTACAGATATTGCCGGCACCACCCGGGATGTGCTTAAAGAGCATATCCATATTAATGGTATGCCACTGCATATTATCGATACTGCCGGCCTGCGCGACAGTCCCGATAAAGTAGAGCAAATTGGTATCGCCCGCGCCTGGGAAGCAATTAATCAGGCCGACCGGGTGTTATTTGTGGTCGACAGTACGGAGTCAGACAGCATCGACCCTTACCTGATCTGGCCTGAATTTATGCAGCAATTGCCCGCCGGCATGCCGGTCACGGTTATTCGCAATAAGGCCGATAAAACCGGCGACGAAATCCGCCAGCATCTGATTGAATCAGAACACGGTACATTTACTACAATCGCGCTGTCAGCCAGCACAGGCGACGGCGTAGAGGTATTAAAAGCGCACCTGGCCGCCAGTATTGGCCTGGATACCACCACCGAAGGTCAGTTTATTGCCCGACGCCGTCATATGGATGCCATTGATAAAGCCATGGACCATTTGCAAATTGGTGAGCAGCAGCTTAATGACAGCCTGGCAGGCGAATTACTCGCAGAAGAGTTACGATTGGCTCATCAGGCACTCACCGAAATCACCGGCGAATTTACCTCAGACGATCTGCTCGGCCGCATTTTTTCTTCGTTCTGTATCGGAAAATAGTCTGCCATCTGCCAGCGCCCGGACTAAACATATTCGCTGACGGTTATTGTTGGTATAATGCCGCCACTTTAAGCATAACTGCCACATGGTTAATCCGGAGTAATATGGATCGTCACTTTACGTTATTAGTAGGTTCGGTATTAGGGGCCAGCGAATATGTCGCTGATGCCATCGCCGAAGCCCTTCGCACACGCGGCTATAAGGTAACTATACTCACTCAGCCTGATATCGATGATATCGACGAAGATTCCACCTGGTTTATCTGTACATCCACTCATGGTGCAGGTGAATTGCCCGACAATATCCGCGCCTTTGCAGCACAGCTCGAAGACGAAGATCTCAATGACATTGAATATTTTGTGGTGGGTTTAGGCGACAGCAGCTACGACACGTTTTGTTACGGTGCGATGGCGATGGCAACGCTGATGGACAAAGGCGGCGCAACATTAATGGCCGATCCACTGCACATTGATGTATTGCATCACCCCATTCCTGAAGACCGGGCCGTTGAATGGCTCGAACCGATTCTCGACACGCTGGACTAAATGTTTACCCAGGCAGAACTGAACGCCCTCACCGGCCCGCTAAGCAACGCGGCAAGGGTTGTCTATTGTTTGGCACTGCGCCCTCAGGCCAACCAGGATACGTTGCTAACCAAGCCGTTACAGTATAAAGAACTACTGGCACTAATTAACGGTGATCCGCATCGCGAGCCGATGACCCGTGGTCGGGATATTAATATTTTGCTGGAAGAACTGACTCATGCCGGCCTCGTTTCTGTTCCCCCCGACCTGAGTCTGGACACCTCTTTGAACGGCCAGCGTGTTCTACTGCCACTTATCAGCAATACCCAGGATTATCAGCCGTTTCATCAGCAACACTATGCCATGCATCGCGACTGGCAGCCCGAAAAGCAGGTCTTTGATGATATTGCTGCACTCATAGGCCTCATTGATAAAACCTTTGAAGAACAGGATATTGGTGAATTTGTTGCCTATTGGCTGGGCCGTCCCGAAGCGGTGTTCAGTAACTACCAGTGGACCCAGAAATTTACCTATGCATTAAAGAACCGACGCACCGCAAAGGGCTATCAGGCCACTAAAAAGGTAGGTAACCAGGTGGTTAAAGTTGAACCTGGCATCGAAGCAGATGATAATGCCAGACAGCTTGTTGCTAAATACGCCAATAAATCAGGTAAAAACTAATCATGGATTCATTTAAAGATAAACTCAACTCACTGGCCAGAACGCTGGGTAAAGCAGTGCCAAATGAATCTGAATATATCGATTACAAAACCCTGCGTAAGCATTATGAGGCGCAAGCCAATCAGGAAATCGCTCAACTCCAGCAGCAAACCAAAAAACACCGAATAGAGATGCTCCATGGCCGCTCTGACCTGAACCCGCGCTGGACGTTTGCCAATTTAATTGAAGATAGTGATGATGTAGTTGAAGCCGTAAGCATCGCTCAGTCTTTTATTGCCGCCCATGAAGATAAAGCCTGGCGTGAAGCCGGTTCTCATATGATGATTTTCTACGGCGACTATGGCCGCGGTAAATCACACATTGCCGGCGCTATTGCCCATCAGCTTATCGATCAGTATGAAGTCACCGTATTGTACCGCCAGCTCTCTACGCTGCTGGAAATGCGCCATTCAGCTTACGACTTTGGTTCTCAGGACAATGCAGGGCAAAAATTCCGTGCCGCAAATCAGGAACTGCTCGACGTTGATATGCTGATCCTCGACGAAGTTTGCGTTAACGAGACCGCATTAAAGAAAAACGCGCAAAGCTGGCTGGGTAATCTGTTACGGCAACGTCTGGTAAACAAGAAAAACTGTATTCTGATCACCAACCACAACCTTGGCGATCTGGAACAGGCACTGGGCCGCTACTGCTTTGAATCGATCAAAGAATATGACACCTATAAAGTGCGTTTTTCAGGACCCAGCCGACGTAAGGGCTTGATGCTGGATGAAGAAGATCAGGTCACAACACCGCCTCGTTACCAGCCAAACCAGGTTCGCTAAACCGCCCTTCAACCCACTCTAAAACGCTGTATAACGCCTTATACGGCGTTTTTTTGTAGCTAAAATTCGTCAACCGTCAGGCTAAAACTAGTCGATGCGCAAAAAAAGACGGCCTTTTTAACGCGACTTTTTCACAATGTGAATAAACACGATCGGATCGAATTACCGATCCGCGGATCCATTGGGGTGAAGATCTGAATAACTCTTTTCCACAGTAAAACCCCGCTATAAGCCAGATAAACCGGGTTAATCCCTGATCGGATCCTGGATCTATTAAACAACTTATCCCCAGTTAGATCAGAGCTAGATCACTGCTGTGCATAACCTCTGAGAAGTAGCTGTGTAAAAGCTTTGATCTGAATTTTGATAAGATCTGGTCCACCACTGCATGTGGATAAAAGCATGCCTTATACACAGGATCTCAGATAGGTTGTGATCGGGGTCTTCCAGATCTTATTGATCGCGTAATATTATGTTTTAAATAAGGAAAAGACACTTACTCACAGATCCGGCGATCCCTAATAAATATAAAAATAAAAGATCTATCTAGATCCTATATATTAATAACGCGATCCACTTTTCTGCGAAACAGGCAAAATGTAGAAAATTTAACCATTTCCATTAGCTAAGATCTCAGCTAAAATACGCGCCCTTTTTTCTCCACTGGCTAAACGAATTCGTTTTAGTGAGGTAACTATGTTTTATCAGCAGGATTACGATGTCATTGTAGTAGGCGGCGGACATGCCGGTACCGAAGCTGCACTTGCTGCTGCACGCATGGGCGTGCGTACCCTATTGCTTACCCATAATGTCGAAACGATTGGCCAGATGTCCTGTAACCCGGCGATCGGAGGTATTGGCAAAGGTCACCTCGTTAAAGAAATCGATGCCTTAGGCGGTGCGATGGCACTGGCTATCGATCAGGGCGGGATCCAGTTCAGAACACTTAACTCAAGCAAAGGTCCGGCCGTACGTGCAACCCGTGCTCAGGCTGACCGCAGCTTGTATCGTCAGGCGATCCGTAACATTGTTGAAAACCAGCCAAACCTTACGTTGTTCCAGCAAAGCTGTGACGATCTAATCGTCGAAAACGATCGCGTATGTGGCGTAGTTACCCAAATGGGCCTCAAATTCAGAGCCAAAACCGTGGTATTAACCGTGGGGACCTTTCTTGGTGGCACAATTCACATTGGTTTGGAAAACTATCGTGGCGGGCGTGCAGGCGATCCACCGTCGATTGCCCTGGCAGAACGTTTGCGTGCACTACCGTTCCGGGTCGATCGACTGAAAACCGGTACACCGGCGAGACTGGATATCCGCAGCCTTAACTTCGACGTTATGCAGGGACAACCGGGTGATACACCGGCACCGGTCTTCTCGTTTATGGGTAATCGCGAAATGCACCCGCAGCAAATCCCGTGCTATATCACTCATACCAACGAGCAAACTCACGAAATTATCCGTGGTGGTTTGGATCGCTCGCCGATGTTTACCGGCGTTATTGAAGGCGTTGGCCCGCGTTATTGCCCCAGCATCGAAGACAAGATCACCCGTTTTGCCGATAAGAATTCTCATCAGATCTTTGTCGAACCTGAAGGGCTAAACAGCGTTGAGGTGTATCCTAACGGGATCTCGACCAGCCTGCCCTTTGATATTCAGCAGGCGCTGATCCATTCCATCAAAGGCTTTGAAAAGGCACACATTATTCGCCCGGGTTATGCCATTGAGTATGATTTCTTCGATCCTCGCGATCTTAAGCAAACCCTGGAAACCAAGTACATCGACGGACTATTCTTTGCCGGTCAGATTAACGGTACTACCGGCTATGAAGAAGCCGGTGCCCAGGGCCTGATTGCTGGTGCGAATGCCGCCTTGCAGGTACAACAAAAAGATCCACTGATCCTGCGTCGCGATCAGGCTTACATGGGCGTACTGATTGACGATCTGGCAACCATGGGCACCAAAGAGCCTTACCGAATGTTTACCAGCCGCGCGGAATACCGGTTATTGCTGCGCGAAGATAACGCTGACATGCGTCTTACTGCGGCAGGTCGAGAAATCGGGCTGGTGGATGATGCCCGCTGGCAGGCGTTTAATGCCAAGGTGGAAGCGGTAGAGCTGGAACAACAGCGTTTGCGTGGCCAGTGGATCCATCCGGAACATGCGGCTGTGCCACAACTCAATACTTTGCTTAAAAACCCGGTGAGTCGCGAGCATTCGCTGGAAGAACTGATTCGTCGTCCGGAAATGACCTATGCTTCACTGATGAGCATTGCGTCACTGGGACCGGGTCTGGACGATCCGATTGCTGCTGAGCAAGTTGAGATCCAAATTAAATATGCCGGTTACATTGCCCGTCAGCTGGATGAAATAGCGAAAACCCAACGCCATGAAAATACTTTGTTACCGGCTGACTTTGATTACAGTAAAATATCCGGGCTTTCCAACGAGGTAGTGGCCAAATTAACCGATGCCCGCCCTGAAACCATTGGCAAAGCGGCCCGAATTTCCGGGATCACGCCGGCAGCGATCTCGCTGTTACTGGTTTATTTAAAAAAACACGGCATGTTACGTAAACACGAGAAGCAGTCTGCCTAAATGAGTTTTGACCGACAAAAATTAAGCACCATCCTGTCCGACGGTATCCAAACCATGTCTTTGGTACTGTCGGATGAACAGCAAAATTTGTTGCTGGATTACCTTGAGCGGATCCATAAGTGGAATAAAGCATTCAACCTGACATCGGTTCGGGATCCTGAACAGATGATGGTGAAACACATTCTGGATTCACTGGCCGTTGCACCATTTTTAACTGATAAGCGCTACATCGATGTGGGCACAGGCCCGGGCTTACCCGGTATTCCATTAGCGATTGTGTGCCCGGATAAACACTTCACGTTACTCGATAGCCTGGGTAAACGGGTTCGGTTTATGAAGCAATGTGCGTTTGAAATGAAACTCACCAATATTAACCCGATTCAAAGCCGGGTTGAGGAACACGTGCCCGCGCAGTACTATGATGCAGTACTCAGCAGAGCTTTCGCCTCGCTGAAAGATATGTTGCACTGGTGTGAGCATCTGGTAGATACTCAGGGTAAGTTTCTGGCCTTAAAAGGCCAGTATCCGACCGACGAAATCGCAGCAATACCTGAATCATTTACTCTGGAATCATCTGTAGAGTTACTGGTACCGGGGCTGGAAGGCGAGCGTCATCTGCTGACGGTTCAAAAATCATAGTTGGGATCAAACGTGGCTAAAGTAATTGCAATCGCAAATCAAAAGGGCGGTGTGGGTAAAACCACGACGGCGGTAAATGTTGCCGCGTCAATGGCTGCCACTAAGCGCAAAGTGTTACTGATTGACCTGGATCCTCAGGGCAACGCCACTATGGGTAGCGGCGTAGATAAGTACGAAGTCGATGCAACCAGTTACGAGTTGTTGATTGAAGATAAGCCCGTTGACGAAGTCATCGTCAAAAATACTTCAGGCAAGTACGATTTAATTGCAGCTAACGGTGACGTAACTGCCGCCGAAATTAAACTGATGGAGCAGTTTGCCCGTGAAGTGCGTTTGCGCAATGCGCTGCAGTCGGTCCGGGACTACTACGATTTTATTTTTATCGACTGCCCTCCTTCCCTTAACCTGCTAACGGTTAATGCGCTGGCGGCAGCTGATTCGATTCTGGTTCCTATGCAGTGTGAATATTATGCTCTGGAAGGATTAACAGCCCTGATGGACACTATTCAGAAACTGGCTTCGGTAGTGAATCCGGAATTAAAAATAGAAGGTGTGCTGCGGACCATGTATGATCCGCGTAATCGCCTGGCCAATGATGTGTCTGAACAACTCAAACGGCATTTTGGCGAACAGGTATACCGTACCGTAATCCCACGTAACGTGCGTCTTGCCGAAGCGCCAAGTTTTGGTGCACCGGCAATGTATTACGATAAATCATCGACCGGCGCGAAAGCTTATCTGGCACTGGCCGGAGAAATATTACGACGCCGGGACAAAACGTCAGAAATGCCTGCCAAGGCTAGTTAATAAAAAAAACATTCAGGCATTGAGGATATTATGTCAGCAAAAAGAAGAGGATTAGGACGCGGACTGGATGCATTGCTGGCAACCAGTCAGTCAGCCTCACGCAATGAAGATGGCGAAGCCGTAACTTCACAAACCAGTGAACTTAAAAAAATCCCCATCGAATTTTTGCAGCCTGGCAAGTATCAACCCCGTAAAGACATGTCACCGGAGGCGCTGGAAGAACTGGCTTCTTCTATTCGCTCTCAAGGGGTTATTCAGCCTATTGTTGTGCGATCAGTAAGTACTGACAAATATGAAATAATCGCGGGTGAGCGACGCTGGCGCGCTGCGCAACTGGCCCAGTTGGATGTGGTCCCTTGTCTTATCAAGGATGTCCCGGACGAAGCCGCGGTTGCCATTGCGCTGATAGAAAACATTCAGCGTGAAGATTTAAACGCTATGGAAGAAGCCCAGGCACTGGATCGCCTGATGAATGAATTTGAACTGACTCATCAGGAAGTGGCTGAAGCCGTAGGTAAATCCCGTACCACCATCACCAATTTGCTCAGATTGAATAATCTGAACGACGACGTAAAGTTACTGGTTGAACATGGTGATATTGAAATGGGCCATGCCCGGGCACTATTAGCCCTGGCCGGTGAATCTCAGTCTGATGCGGCACAAATTGTGTCCGGTAAAGCTCTGACGGTTCGGGATACCGAAAAACTGGTGCGCAAAATTCTGGAACCTGCCGAACCTAAACCGCCAAAAGAAATTGATCCCGATGTGAAGAGTCTGGTGAATAAGTTGTCGGATAACCTGGGTGCCAGGGTGTCGATTGACCACAATGCCAAAGGAAAAGGCAAACTGGTGATTAACTTCAATGATCTTGACCAGCTTGATGGCATTCTGTCACGGATAAAATAGCCTTTTTGAGGTGATTTTGGCGGCTAACTTGTCTGACCTTCTGTTATAGACTCAGAAAATTTTCACAATAACATACAAAAAATCCATAACGGTTGAATTCTACCGCTAAAACAGTATACTTCTGTCGCTTTTTGTTGGGTTTCACAACCAGAGAATACATGTGACAAAAAACTTGGCCGACAAAGGAAAATCAGTGGCCAATCAAGCGGCGCTTTTTCAGAGTATTTGTGCGCTGATTTTCATTCTCATAACAGGGTTGTTGAGTTCCGTTGATAAAGCCTTAGCTTTTGCCGCGGGGACTATCATCAGTATCTTACCCAATCAGATTTTCGCATTGTTTGCGTTCAGATATGCCGGGGCGAGTCAGTTAAGACTGGTCACGAAAAGTTTCAGCCAGGGTTCGAAATTAAAACTGGCTGCAACAGTAATTTTGTTTGCTATTGCCTTTGCAGGTTTAAAGTTAGAACCGCTGCCGGTATTTGCCGGGTTTGCAATAGCAACGGTCAGCTACTGGCTGGCCTTGTTTCGTCAACGATAGTACTAACAAATAAAAATAAACGTATCGTCCTTAGTCGTAATAAAAGTAAGGCGAAGGTCGTAGAGACGAAACACGTAAAGCATTTTAAACTTTAATTTTTTAGGTTGAACAATGGCATCTGAATACACTACCTCAGAATACATCAAGCACCACTTGACCAAT
>OJDQ01000348.1_pt1 | contig 22319 bp, 19 predicted proteins | sample 1592851 | NCBI WGS metagenome assembly OJDQ01 (sample SAMN05416774, study PRJEB24817) | seawater metagenome | isolation source: Sea water | place: Canada:Atlantic | collected 2013-07 | reverse complement strand
GTGTGGTATTGTCGGAATAGTTGGTAAAACACCAGTTGCTCAGTCACTCTATGACTGTTTAACCGTTTTACAGCACCGTGGTCAGGATGCGGCTGGCATCATGACGATCGACAACGGTGTATTTAATCTGCGTAAAGACAATGGACTGGTTCGGGACGTGTTTCACACCCGTCATATGAAGCGCCTCACAGGGAATATGGGGATTGGCCATTGTCGCTACCCAACGGCAGGCTCGTCCAGCTCGGCTGAAGCCCAGCCGTTTTATGTTAACTCACCTTTCGGTATGGCCTTTGCCCACAATGGCAACCTGACCAATGCCCTCGATTTACAAATCGAAGTAGCTAAGGTTGCTCGCCGTCATATCAATACCACATCAGACTCTGAGATTCTGATGAACATTTTTGCGCATGAGTTATCGCAACGCACCACCGGGTTAACGGTTTCTCCAAAAGACATTTTTGAGGTGGTAACTAACGTTCATATTAAAGCGCGTGGTGCTTATGCCTGTGTTGCGGCGATTATCGGACTTGGCGTTGTTGCGTTTCGTGATCCCAATGGTATTCGTCCACTGGCGCTGGGTAAGCGCATTACAGAAATGGGTGAAGAGTACATGGTTGCCTCTGAAAGCGTTGCACTGGATGCGGTAGGCTTTCAGTTTATTCGCGACGTAGCGCCGGGCGAAGCGGTATTTATTACCGAAGCGGGTGAGTTATTCACTCAACAATGTGCCCAAACGCCAGTGACCTCACCGTGTATTTTTGAATTTGTTTACTTTGCCCGCCCGGATTCTTTTATTGACGGTATTTCTGTTTACGCCTCTCGCGTCAACATGGGTAAAAAGCTCGGTGAGAAAATTGCTCGTGAATGGGCCGATTTGGATATCGATGTGGTTATTCCCATTCCGGAAACCTCCATGGATGTCGCGTTACAAATTGCGATTACTCTTGATTTACCTTACCGTCAGGGCTTCGTAAAAAATCGTTACATTGGTCGAACGTTTATTATGCCCGGCCAGACCCAGCGCAAGAAATCAGTGCGTCGTAAACTGAATGCGATTTCCTCTGAGTTCAAAGGTAAAAACGTACTGCTGGTCGATGATTCTATTGTACGTGGTACCACTTCAGGACAGATTATCGAGATGGCCCGAGAGTCTGGTGCCAAAAAAGTTTACTTTGCGTCAGCGGCGCCTGAGATTCGCTTCCCTAATGTGTACGGTATCGATATGCCGTCGGCTAACGAACTGATTGCTTATGGCCGCGAAATTGACCAGATTTCAGACCTGATCCAGGCTGATGGCCTGATTTTCCAGGATATTTCAGATTTGGTAGATGCCGTTCAACATGAGAATCCGCAGATCTCACGGTTTGAAACCTCGGTGTTTGATGGTAATTACATTACTGGCGACGTGGACCAGGCTTACCTTGAACGTATTGATGCAGCCCGTAATGATTTGGCCAGAAAAGCGCCGGTGGTTCAGGCTGAGCTATCCAATCTCGATATGCATAACTTCGAGTCGTAAGTGGTATAACCGATATAAAAAAGCCGTTCAGATGAACGGCTTTTTTATTGCTTATGTGAACTTGTATTAATGCATGTAAATCGGGCCCAGGCCCATACTCCATAAAATCACCGAACTTGCCATTAGTATTACCAGCAACACCAACCCGCAAGTAACCACTGAACTTGAGTAGATAAACCCTTTTTCTTCAGGAATGTGCATCATGATTGGCACGCCCGAATAAAGCAGGTATACAGAATAGGAAAGTCCTACCAGGCCAACGGTCATAATAAACCACAGTTCTGGGTATAAACCGGCAAAGCCAACCATGAACAGCGGCGTTGCTGTGTAAGCTGCCAGTTCCAGTGACTGAGTATAAGTGGGGAACGTATCAAATGCTTTTGCCAGTTCATGCATCAGTGCCGCCAACGCGACCACTCCGGCAATTAAACCAAAATACATTGCTACGCTCATGGTCATAGCACTTTGCGGGGTGAGTTTAATGACCTCACCTGCGCCAAAGCTCCAGCCCAGGTGGGCAGCCGAGTAATAGGCGACGATTGCAGGGATCAGTGCAATGATGGCTATGTGGCTAAACGCATAAAAGTAGTTTTCGTGGCGCTTATCAATGGTTTGCCATTCTTCTTTTGGATGGGTGTAAATACCCCACAGGTGGTTCAGGATCATATTCTTTCCCTCAGTGCTGAGAATGTTTTTAATTTGTTATTTATTTAACAAATAATCAACAATTTCAGTTTTATCCAAAGCGAAAACTAAGTCAACACATTTTGTTGATAAATTAAACAGCACAGCAGATTACGGGACCTGCACCAACCATATAGGGGAGCCGGCAGGTGTTAAGACTTACTGGCGGGTAGGGGATTAGCAGCCACCATGACGATGCTCAAGGCATAAATCGAGGCGGCACTGGCGAGCAAGAAAACATGAAGCTGCACGCTGGCCTCAAGGAGTTCCGGGAAACTCGACTTCAGATTGCTGAGCCCCGTCATTTCTGCTGCCAGAATAAATGCGCCCTCAAAGGTACCACTACCGGCGACACCGTGTATGGGTAGCACAGACGATAAGTCGGCACCAACAATCCCCAGTAATGCAGTGTGGAAGGATAATTCAGAAATGCCTAAAACAATTAACACAAATGCGCTCAGTTTGCTGAGCCAGGACGTGAGAGTGAGCAGGGCAATAATGACGTAAGTTTTACCTTTGGTTGGTAATTGAGCCAGGGTTTCTCTGAGCTTAACCAGTAATGGTTGATGAGTGCGCCGCAGCAGTAGGAGGGCCAGTAATTTGAGCTTTTCAGTAAACATGATCACCACTACAAATAAACCGGTGATGACTACTGACAGAAGCGGGAAGTCTCGCCATAAGAGCAAAACGCCGCCAATACAAAGCAGACAAAGTAAGTCCAGCAGCCTGAACATGATTAGGTGTAATGATGCTGTGAGCATGGGAACGCTAAATTGCGCTTTCATAAAAATGGGGAAGCTGGCTTCTCCGGTCCGCATGGGCATCATGATATTCAGGATATTATGTGTAAGTGAGAGCTTAAACAGCCTGGTGAAGTGGCCAATAATCATCAGGCTCGCCTGGATCCGCCAGGTGCGCAGTACATAAGAAAATAGCATCAATGCCATTGCTGACCATAAATACGGCCCGGGTAATAGAACAAATCCTCGCGCAATCGTTTGCCAGCCAACAAACCACTCCACCGCGGCGAGGGTGAGTATTAACAATAGTGAGGGCAAAAGGAATTGAATAATACGTTTCATTAGTTTTAGAATTACAACGAGTTAAATAGCCGGTTTTGTCGTTTGCCCTGGTCACAACACTATACCTGAAACCCTTAATCGTCGTGAAATATTTATAAATTAAGCGGTGATTATGCTTTATGAGACTAAATTCAAAGCTGCGCCCTATGATAGACTACGTGGGTTTGTTATTAACCAGTATCAATAAGGTCAGAGAATCTCAGGTGAATGAACTATTATCACCCATTAACGCATTTCTAAAATGTCCCACACCACAAAGCTGGATAAACGAGGCCACGAAGCGGGAAAACCTGCCGGTCGTGCTGCTCGACCATCTGGTTTGTGAATTGAAGGCCGCCCAATCCGCCATGTACCTTATCCGCAAATATGCGGTGGATAAAGAAAGTGGTGAAGCCCTGCTGGCCTGGTTAAAACCTTTCGAGGATTTTACCTACCGTAAACAGGGCGACTGGCGTGAACTGGCCAATCATGAAAAGCTGACTAAATCGATGATCCCCAAATCCGGCGCACCTTACAGTCAGGATTTGATAGATAAAATGGTGATGCTGATAAAAGAAGAGTTGCATCATTTTTATCAGGTACTGGAAATTCTGGAAGAATACGGTATCCCTTACGAATCCGTTGGCTCCAGCCGTTATGCCAGAGGGATGCTGCGACATGTGCGTACTTATGAGCCTCAGGCACTTATCGATAAGCTGATCTGCGGTGCTTACATTGAGGCGCGTTCCTGCGAACGCTTTGCTGCGCTGGCCCCGCATGTAGATAAACGGCTGGGCGACTTCTACGTATCGTTACTACGTTCTGAGGCACGTCATTATCAGGATTATCTGACACTGGCTGAAGAGATTGCCGGCACGGATATTTCCGAGCGTGTGGAATTTTTTGGCGATGTCGAAGCTGAGCTGATCTCATCTGCTGATGATGATTTTAAATTTCACAGTGGCGCACCGGTCACTCAGGTTGATGAATAGAAAACTGGTTCGCGCTGCATTGCTCTCTTAATGCAACCAAGGCTGGCATCTTTTTAAACAGGCAAATGGCACTTGCTTTGGTTTGTGCCATACTAGATGCAAATGTAGTATTTTAAGTCCTGTTATTCATGTTCAATCAGAAATTAAAAGCGGAAATTGCCAGCCTCCAGGCTGAGCTTAATCAATATAAGCGTGCCTCGAACAACCTTAAGAACGATCTTTTATATTGGCAGTTAACGCCTGCTGGCGTGGTGCAGTCGAGCGGCAGTAAAAATGAAAGTGTGCTGGGGTCTCGGTCGGGCAGAATGGCGGGGGAGCCTTTTACGGCAAATGTTGCCGATAAGGACCTTAAGTCCAAGTCGTTTCGTTATCTGTCTGATGCTATCAAAAGTCAGCATCACTGGACCGGCAGTATTAATTTAAAGGCCGCTGAAACAGCCACCAGCGTGCAGCTTATTATCCAACCTCATTATACTGCTCAGGGGGTGTGTGATCACATCGATGTATTTGGCACCCGCCTGGAAGTAGATACTCAGTCTTCTCTGAGTAATGAGGATATTCTTCAAGCCCTTGACCGCTCCATGGCTATTATTGAGTTTGAGCCTGGCGGAATTATCATCAAAGCCAATTCATTGTTTTTACAAACCACCGGTTATTCGCAGGATGAAATCCGAGGTAAACACCATCGTATGTTTTGTCCACAGGTGGTCAGTGATGCACCGGATTATCAACAAACCTGGGATGCTCTGGCCCGTGGTAAATTTATTTCCGGGCGTTTTGAACGAGTCGATAAGCATGGTAATCCGGTGTGGCTTGAGGCGTCGTACAACCCGGTGATTGATGACGACGGCCAGGTGTACAAGGTGATTAAATTCGCCAGCAACGTAACTCAACAAGTAGATAATGAACGGCGAGTGAAGGAGGCTGCAGAAATGGCATCGTCGATGTCTGCCGAGACCGGCTCACAAGCCGATCGCGGTCAGCAACTGATGACTGAAACGGTGGCCTCGCTGGCTTCACTAACTGAACAAATGACGAAAGCATCAACCGAAATCAGTGAACTGGAACAACAATCCTCAGAGCTGAATAAAATGGTCAGTGCCATTAGCGCCATCGCCGATCAAACGAATTTGCTGGCACTTAATGCTGCTATCGAAGCGGCGAGAGCCGGCGACCAGGGCAGGGGATTCGCTGTGGTTGCTGATGAGGTGCGGGAACTGGCGTCTCGCACCACCGAATCTACCAAAGAGATCATGGCCGTGTTTTCTCGCAACGACCAGTCAACCAAGCATGCTGTGAGTACCATTAAACAGGGGCTGGAAACGTTAGATGAGGTAGCTCAGAGCGTGGCAGAAACTAAAACCTCGATGAGTGAAATTGCCTCCGGCTCAAAACAAATCATCAGTGCGGTAGACAAGCTATCCAGGCGTTAATAATTACCGGGTTACTTTCACCCGGGTTTGAGGGTTCAACTGTTCGCGGCTGATATGGCGGGTGGCCAGCCAACTCTCATTGGTGCGCTTAACCAAGACTACTTTATCGCCGCACAGCAAACGTTCACTGGCTTCCATCGGCTGAACCTTAATGTTCAGCAGTTGGTGGTTTTGATCAAAGACCGTCGCACGGACTTCAGCGCCCAGAAACTCGCTGTAACCCACGATGGTGGCAATACGCCCGGCATATTCTTCATTTGCAAGCAGGCTGTTATAGCTGCGTAAATGTGGTGCCAGATGATGAATAACCACCGCAGTAGCAGTAGCTGCAACTACCAGCGTAACAGGAAACAATAGGGCCTGAGGGGCATAAGCCTGCCAGTAGGCAAAGTACAAGCGCTGGATCAGCATACCGCTGGTGCCAAACGTGATAAAAAACACCATAAACCAGAAGACAATGGTTACTTCGTATAACCGCAGTGTTTGCGGAACAAAGTGATATGGGGTAATTTCCGGCCGACCGAATTGCTGCGGCATATCCAATAAACCTAAAAACGATTTGCCGCGCAGCAGAAACAAGCTTTCTATGGTACACAGCATTAACCCAACGAGAATGGGCACGCTGTAGATAAAATAAGCCTGGGTAAACAGAAACACCGACATTGTCTCCTTCCCTGATGTCGCGATCGTCCTAAAAAGTAGGGTGTGAAACCGGATACTCAATCCACACCCCTTTGTTTATAGCACATCATTTGTAAACCGCCAGTCCGGCTATACCACTAAGGTCTTGTTGTCGGGTATCTGCCAGCTGGTTAGACTCTGAGTTTTAGTAAACCGGAATAGTGCAGATGGCGATCAGTAAAGGTTATAAAGCATTGCTGGATGAGGCGATGCAGCAAATAAAAACAATCCCGTTGGAAGATGCCAGGGAGCTGTATGAGTTAAGTGAAGCCTGTTTTATTGATATCAGAGACATTCGCGAGTTAGAGCGTGATGGTATGATCCCGGAAGCGGTTCACGCGCCGCGTGGCATGCTGGAGTTTTGGGTTGATCCGGACAGCCCTTATTATCGTGAGGTGTTTGGTCAGTCTGGCCCGTTGATTTTGTATTGTCAGTCGGCCTGGCGTTCTGCGCTGGCCACACTAACACTGCAGCAAATGGGCATGGATAACGTTTGTCACTTAGAAGGTGGTTTTAAAAACTGGATGGGTGCAGGCCTGCCGGTTGCCGACAAACGCGCAGTCAGTCATTAGTTGCCGAGCTTGGTGCTCAGCAACCTGTTAGTAAAATTAGTGCTGGTGACCGCCTTGCAGCGCGTCGCCATCACTGTTGTAGTAACCGGAAGCCCCTTTTTCAATAAACCCCTGGTGGACCATTCTGGTTAAAAACGGGTCGGTATGGTCATCGCCTATATCTGCAAAATCGGTGCTTTGATAAGCGTAGCGCGCAGCAAAAAACTGCTCAATTTGTTGTTTATCAAACTCAGTGTTTGTGAGTGTCCAGTGAACTGACTGGTGAGCTGATTCTGCCTTGAATGAAGTGGCCAGTTTGAGTGCGGGCTGCCAAATCAAGGTGATTCTGGTGCCATTATCCTCTCGTTCAAAAGTAATTAATGTATTACAACCACTGCCAGTCCGGCTGGTCTCTGTCATTGTGGCAATGAGTTCATCGCTGAATAACTGATTGCGGAAAGACCAGTTTGTTTCGCTTTTACCGTGCACTTTTTCTCCAGGCTGATATTCAATGGCTCTGGCATGCGCATCAAAATAGCGGGTAGGCTTGATCAGGGAAGTATTTACCTGCTCCCAGGCTTCAGTAATTTGTGTTTGGGGATAGCGGTAAGCGACTACCCTTTCGTTTCGCCACAGTTCGAGTAGTTTTTGTTGGTCACCCCGGGCGTTGTGAGTCTCTACGGTGTAGCGTGCTACCAGGGCGTTAGCATTGTTTTCACAGCTCTGTGCAAAGCTCAGTGGGGCAAAACAAAAGGCGAAAAGCGTAAAAATCGTTTTGTACATCTTAGGTATCTCTTTTTTAACCAAAGTAGGGCAACCTTACGGTTGCCCTGTGGCATTTACCGTCGTGGATTATTCCACTTCGTTGTTGGCTTGCTCAACCATGTCACCAGCGTAATCCATTACATGGAAAATCACGCTTTGTTCGTTGGTACCATTCACCAGCCAGGCACCCGGACCCTTGGCGTAAATCCCAACATCCTCACCAGCATGGGTTTCAGAGCCTAACGGTACCAGCGCTTCCTGGTGATAACCGGTAGTAGTGGTATCCACACTGGTAAGGTCCATACGTCCAGTATTGATGTTCAGGCTGTACACTGCGTCAGCGTCTGTTTCATTCCCCAGATTCTGGAAACCAAAACCGTTAGTGTAGCCCAATGTGGTATAAGGCATATCATCAGCAGCCAGCGCGGGCTCATCTGAACCAACGTTCACTACTTTACCCAGAATGGGATTTCCACGCTTAGGATAGCCAGCAATGGTAAATACATGGCTGTGGTCGGCGGTTACAATAATCAACGTATCGTCATCACTGGTCATGGCATCAGCCGCAGCAACGGCGTTCGCGAACTCAATGGTATCCGTTAGCGCATTATAGGCACTGCCAGCATGGTGGCCATGATCAATGCGGCCTGACTCCACCATCAGGAAGAAGCCGTCCTGATTATTATCAAGGATTTGAATGGCTTTTTCGGTCATTTCAGACAGTGAAGGTTCACCGGCCACATCGTTGGCACGATCGGCTTCATATTGCATATGAGACTCATTAAACAGGCCAAATACACGTTCTGTGGTTTCGGTGCTCAGACCATCGAAGCCGCTCTGATCGAATACATAAACACCATTGGTGTACATGGATTGCCATTCAGCGGTTAGGTCGCGGTTATCAGTACGATCGCCTTCTACTGCACTAACGGCATCCGCGCTGTTAAATGCGGCATCGCGTGGCAGGAAATGACGACGACCACCACCGAAAACAACTTCAATGCCATCTACATCAAGGCCGGCAAATCGTGCTTCCAGGTTACTCTCAAAATTGACCAGCTGATCGGCAATGTCGGTACAGCCGGCGGTCACAGCCTCTGCAGGCATGTCAGATACATCTTCCCAGTTACGATCTGCTGATTTGGCGTAAGTCGCTGCGGGCGTTGCGTGGGTGATCCGCGCCGTTGAGATTACACCGGTTGATTTGCCCGCAATTTCCGCCAGTTCCAGTGCTGTAACTAACTCGTTTCCGGCCACAGTGGAGCAGTCGCCACGCTCTATGTCTTCATCAACACCGATAACACCCACATCGGTTTTTACACCAGACATCATGGCGGTCATGGTACCAGCGGAATCGGGGGTCTGTGCATCCACGTTGTAGGTTTTCGCTAACCCTGCAAACGGAAAGTTGTCAAAACTCAGTTTGTTTTCTTCTCCGTCCAGACCTTTCATCTGACCATCTAAAATACGTGCAGCGGTTACGGTAGAGACACCCATACCATCACCCACAAATAAAATGACGTTTTTAGCCTGTCCACGCATTTCAGTAACGGTGCGTTGCAGATTTTCTTTGGACGTTACTACGACTTTGGCTGAGCTGGTGCTGTTAGTCGTTAACGCGCCGGTGGCTTCCAGCCATACGGTTTTGTTGGCTTCTACTTCGGCAGCTGCTGCTACAAACCAGTCATTATTGAGTGAGGTAAGCAGCTCTGAATTGCTAACTTCGGTTGAAGCCGGCACACATACGTAACTGGTGGATTCAATTTCGTCACCGGTAAGTGCGCCATCGCTGTTGGCATCCAAACCAGAGTCAATTTGCACACCGCTGTTAGGGCAGTTTGTATCACCTACAGCAAGAGCTGTCTGGATCACCAGACTATTGAGTCCGTTAGTGCCATCCTGACCGTCTGCGCCATTTTGACCATCGGCACCATCGGTACCAGCAGTACCGTCAACACCATCGATACCATCTACACCGTCACGCCCGTCGTCACCGTCGAGAGAACAAGCGCTAAGCCCCATTATGGCTACCGCCACTAAACTTAATTTAAATAAATTCATTATGATTACTCCGCTTATTCTTCTACCAGATCCAGTGCCTGATTAATCAGGTGGAACACGACGTTTTGTTCAACTACGCCCTGGACAAGTTGACTGCCCGGGCCCGAGGCATGCAGTGAAATGTCTTCACCAGCATGGGTTTCTGAACCCAAAGGAATAAGGGCTTCCTGGTGATAACCAGAAGCTTCGGTATCAACGTTTGTAATATCCATGCGACCCGTATTGGCAGTATAAGCATAGATTGCATCGGCATCTGTTTCGTTACCCAGGTCTTGGAAACCCAGACCGTTGGTGTAACCCAGCGTGGTGTAAGGCATGTTATCAGCGGCCATTGCTGGCTCATCAGAGCCAACATTTACCACTTTACCCAGAATAGGGTTACCGCGTTTAGGGTAACCAGCAATGGTAAATACGTGGCTGTGGTCAGCGGTAACCAGAATAAGCGTGTCTTCAGGATTTGTATTTTCGTAGGCAGCCTTTACTGCCGCTTCAAATGCCAGGGTGTCTGTCAGGGCATTGTAGGCACTGCCAGCATGATGCCCATGGTCGATACGGCCAGACTCCACCATCAGGAAGAAGCCTTTTTCATTATTGTCCAGAATATCGATGGCTTTTGTGGTCATATCAGCTACAGATGGCTCGCCGGCCACATCATTAGCGCGGTCTGCTTCGTACTGCATGTGTGATTCATTAAATAAACCAAATACACGTTCGGTACTGGCAGGGTCAATGGCGTCAAAGCCTGCCTGATCGTATACATAGACACCATTTTCGTACATATCCTGCCATTCTGCAGTCAGATCGCGTGAATCGGTGCGATCGCCTTCTACCGAGCTAACGGCATCCGGGCTGTTAAACGCAGCATCGCGAGGCAGGAAGTGACGACGACCACCGCCGAAAGCAACTTCAATACCGTCTACATCTATACCTGTGTAGCGATCTTCCAGATAGTTTTCAAAATTAACCAGTTGATCGGCAATGTCTTTACAACCTGCAGTTACTGCAGCTTCAGGCATGTCTGATACATCTTCCCAGTTACGATCGGCAGACTTTGCATACGTAGCTGCTGGTGTAGCGTGGGTAATACGTGCGGTAGAAATGATGCCGGTTGACAAGCCTTTAATTTCGGCCAACTCCAGTGCGGTAATCACTTCGTTACCTGCCACAGTCGAGCAGTCGCCACGCTCAATGTCTTCGTCAACACCAATCACGCCTACGTCGGTTTTTAAACCCGACATCATGGCGGTCATGGTACCGGCTGAATCAGGGGTTTGTGCATCCACGTTATAAGTTTTCACCAACGCGGTGTACGGAAATTCTTCAAAGGCCAGGTAACCTTCTTCACCCATCTCTCCGGCCATCTGACCTTTTAAGATACGTGAAGCGGTGAGAGTGGAAACCCCCATGCCGTCACCCACAAATAAAATAACGTTCTTTGCCTTAAACTTGCTGTTTACTTCAAGTTTTTGTGCAATTTTAGATTGAGCGTCAGTAAACCACGCGCTTTGTGCCTGAGAATCAGGCAGAACATCAGCGTGCAGTCCTGAAGAAACGGCAAGGGCTATCGCACTTGCTGCGGCTTTCAAGATCAATTTCATTTTTGTATTCCCAATTATGACATTTTATATTTTTTGTCATGCAAACCAAGGGTTGCTTAACGAGGTTTAATCAACGCGGCTGGACGGTTGTGCAGGTTGTAAACTACACAAAGCGTTGATTGAAAATTAGCCTAATCAGGATGTGTGAAGGATAGTTGACCTATAAATGAAGGTTTGTTGTCAGAATGGTGATGTTAATGTTGCAGAAAAGTTACCCGCTAAGCGTAAACTGTCGCTTTTCAAGGCGCACGTCAACCGGACTAACTCTTAACACGCTGCCCTGGGTATACCAGTCGCCTACTACGATACGGTGGGCGGGCTTGCCGTTAACGGTAAGCGAGTGAATGTTGGGCCGGTGAGTGTGGCCGTGGATAAGCTGCTGGACATTGTGTTTTACCATAACGTAAACCACTTCATCGGGGGTGACATCCATAATCTCAGCGGTAAGGTTTTGCTGGTTTTTCTGGCTAGTCTTTCGTCCGCGCTGAGCCAGCTTACGACGTAACCACAGCGGTAGAGCACCTACCAGGCGGGGCCACCACCATCCTCGGGCTTTCTTTCTGAATTTCTGATACTCAATATCCAGAGTACACAACTCATCGCCGTGCAATAGTAGTGTAGGGGTGCCGTAAAGGTCGATAACCTGTTGTTCAGGCAGCAGGGTCATACCGGCTTTGTCGGTCCAGCCCTGGCGAATAGCGAAGTCGCGATTGCCGTGAATAAAATATACCGGAGTAGTAGCCGACAGCGTTTTAAAAGCACTGGCCACGCGTTCAGACAGTGGCGTGATATCATCGTCACCCAACCAGAACTCAAACAGATCGCCGAGCACGTACAGTGCTTCCGCCTGCGGGGCATCCTGCTTAAGAAAGGTGAGTAAACACTCGGTGATGTCATCACGCTCAGCGCTTAAATGTATGTCAGCAATAAAGTAAGTAAACGGCATTAATTATTAGCTTTTAGGCATTAAAAAGGGAGCCTGCAGACTCCCCGGAGCGTGTTCAGTGGTCAGGCTGCAAAGTGCAGATTATTCACTAATCACAGCTTTTTCGATGATAACCGCTTCAACCGGCACATCCTGATGATAACCGTAATTACCGGTTTTTACATTTTTAATTTTTTCAACCACATCCATGCCTTCGGTCACTTTACCAAATGCACAGTATCCCCAGCCATTCATGCTTTCGCTGCTGAAGTTGAGGAAGTCGTTGTCTTTTACATTAATAAAAAACTGCGCAGTGGCTGAGTGAGGGTCGTTGGTACGGGCCATAGCAATGGTACCGGCTTCATTGGCCACACCGTTGTTCGCTTCATTGTCGATTGGTGCTTTGGTGTCTTTTTGTTCCATATCCGGGGTCATACCGCCGCCCTGGATCATAAAGCCATCAATCACGCGGTGAAAAATGGTGTTATCGTAAAAACCTTCCTGCACATAAGACAGAAAGTTCTCAACCGTTTTTGGTGCTTTATCGGCATACAGTTCCAGGGTAATGTCGCCGTGATTTGTTTTAAACGTCACCATAATGTTTAACCTTACCTTAATTTAGTTTAGTTTTTGGCTATATAGACCGCTAATGGTAGCCCAAATGCCAGAATGCGAAAACCCCTCTTAAGTACCTAATTGTTTATTCACCTGAAAATGCACCCATTACTGGTGCCAGAGCGTGGTCAGACGATAATTACAGTGCTAAACTTCGCCACCCAAACCGGTTTATGAGGAAATTAGGATATGTTGCAACTGTTTAACACCAAAACCCGTCAGAAAGAGCGTTTTCAGCCGCTGGTAGAAGGGAAGGTGGGACTCTATGTTTGTGGCATAACTGTGTATGATCTCAGCCATATGGGCCATGCCCGTACCTATCTGAGTTTTGACGTACTGGTACGCTATCTGCGCCACCTTGATTATGATGTAAAGTATGTACGTAACATCACCGATGTAGACGATAAAATTATCGCCCGCGCTAATCAAAACGGTGAAACAACTGAAGCGCTTACCGAACGCACCATTGGCATGATGCACGAAGACTTTGCGGCGCTAAATCTGGTTGAGCCTGACATCGAGCCGCGAGTTACCGGGCATATGGCTGAAATTATCGACGTCATCGAAAAGCTGGTGGCAAAAGGGTATGCCTATCAGGCTGAAAGCGGTGATGTGCTGTTTGATGTAAGTAAGTATGATGAATACGGCAAACTGAGCCGTCAGAATCTCGAGCAGTTACAGTCTGGTGCCCGGGTAGAAGTGGCAGCGGGCAAAGACGATCCGCTGGATTTTGTGCTGTGGAAAACCGCTAAGCCAGGGGAACCCGCCTGGTCTTCGCCCTGGGGCGAAGGTCGTCCGGGCTGGCACATTGAATGTAGCGCGATGAACCATAAGCATCTGGGTGAACATTTTGACATTCATGGTGGCGGTTCAGACCTTATTTTTCCACACCATGAAAATGAAGTGGCGCAATCCTGCTGTGCTTTTGATACACCGTATGTGAATACGTGGATGCACACGGGAATGGTGCAGGTAAACGACGAGAAGATGTCTAAATCACTGGGCAATTTCTTTACCCTGCGCGATGTGCTCGGTGAGCACGACGCGGAAATTCTGCGCTTCTTTTTAATGTCGGCGCATTATCGTAGCCAGTTAAGCTACTCACAGGATAATATCGATCAGGCGAAAGCAGCGCTGGAACGTTTATATACTGCTCTGCGCGGTGTTAAAGTCGACAGCGTAACCGACCTCAGTTACGGCGGTTACCTGGAGCGTTTCGAGCAGGCAATGAATGACGATCTGAACGTGCCGGAAGCTTATTCAGTGTTGTTCGATTTAGCCCGTGATTTAAATAAGCATAAATCACAGGGTGATGCCGGTGCTGAAGAAGCCGGTAAGCTTGCTGCCCTGCTTAAAGGTATCGGTGGGATCCTGGGTTTCTTACAGCGCGATCCGGAAGCATTCATGCAGTCGGGCAACGACGATGACGTAGCAGAAATCGAAGCACTTATTAAGGCGCGTAATGATGCCCGCGCGGCCAAAGACTGGGGGGCGGCCGATGCGGCGCGCGACAAGCTTACAGCCATGGGGATTGTGCTGGAAGACGGTGCCGGTGGTACTACCTGGCGCCGTCAGTAATAGTAAAGGGCTGATAACCCAATTCGTCACCCCCGATAAAAAACGTCTTCATCTCCGGCCTTCCTTCGTGACACAGGCTTGGCCGGTATGATCACTCCCATTTCGTCATCCCCGCATGCTTCCCCATAGTCATCCCCGCATGCTTCCCCATCGTCATCCCCGCACGTTGTTAGCGGGGACCTCAATACATGTTATTGGGGAGTCTAAATATCCGCCTCTGATAACGTCCTGACTAAACCTCCACAATCAACAATAATGTTGCAGCAGTTGCTGCACCCATCACCAGGTTGAAGCCGCGCTGCCGACGAGGATTATTCAGCCATACCCGCAACCTGGCGCCGGTGCCTGCCCATAGGGAAATCGCTGGTAACCCGAGCAGTGCAAAAGCCAGCATAATCATCGCGCCGGATTCAACGTAGTTGTTGCCGGGTTGGCTAAAGGTGCTCACACTACCCAGTGCCATCATCCAGGCTTTGGGATTAACAAATTGAAACAGTGCTGCCTGCCACCAGGTGAATGGTTGTGTTGATTGCCTATTATCACTATGAATGCCGGTAACCGGACCCGAGGCAATTTTGAAAGCCAGCCAGATTAAGTATGCCGCACCGGCAACATTCAGCACAGAATACATTAGCGGATAAAGCTGAAACAACACACCCAGCCCCAGCAGTACACTGAGCAATAACATCGCTACACCAAATACAATTCCCAGCATGTGCGGTAACGTGCGGGTAAAGCCAAACTGTGCCCCTGATGCCAGCAGCATCATATTATTGGGGCCGGGAGTGACTGAGGTAATAAAGGCAAAGGTAGCAATGCCCAGCAATAATGATGTTTCCATAATATGCTCCCTAGGGGGTGAATAGTCAGATTTATAATCAGCATCCGCTGTACACATAGCATGCGGTATCCTTCTGTACTTAGTTAGATGCAAAAGGTACGTTGTTTAGCCATACAGTTTGTGAGTTTGCCTGGCTGTGTGGTGCAAATTGCGTCAATCTGTATGGGTTATTGTTAAAAAGTACTGATATATTGGATATTGTATGGTTTTAACGGTAACGGGCACTTTGATGAGCAGATATTTACACCTGGCCACTCGCCTCAGGGAACACATTCAGATGGGCTATTTTGCGCCCGGCGATAAGCTGCCTTCTGTTCGGCAACTGGCGGGTGAACACGGGGTTAGCATCTCAACCGTGCAGGAAGCTTACCGAGTGCTGGAACAGGATGGCCTGGTTGAGGCGAAAGCCAAATCCGGCTATTTTGTGGCCCGCGCCAAAGAACGAATTGCCCGGCCTAAGGAATCGAAGCCACCCCAGCGGCCCATGGACGTGTCACTGTGGGAAGATGTACTGGCCATGCTGATGGGCCATGGTGTGGATGCCAGCTGCGAGTTTCAGCATGCCATGCCGGATATGAGTTCCTCTACCCTTAAGCCGCTGCTGAAAAACATTTACGAACTCAACAGACACCGTCCGCAGGATGGCATGTCTTACGGCCATGTGCAGGGCGAACTAGGCCTCCGTGAACAGCTTGCAAGGCTTACCGCCACCACCGGGTGTCAGCTTGATGCCGAAGACTTTGTAGTGACCTCTGGTTGTCAGGAAGCGCTTTCGGTTTGTTTAAGAGCGGTAGCGCAAAGCGGAGATGTGATTGCGGTGGAATCACCGGGCTTTTACGGTGCCATGCAGGCTATCAAAGCGGCTAATTTAAAAGCGCTGGAAATTCCCACCGACTCCCGTGATGGAATGAGTATTGAGGCGCTCAAGCTGGCCATGGATCAATGGCCGGTGAAAGCCATTTTGGTTACCCCTACGGTGAATAATCCCCAGGGCTACGTGATGCCGCTTGCGAAAAAACAGGCGCTGTATCAGCTGGCACGAGAATACGATATAGCGATAATCGAAGATGATATTTACGGTGATATCGCCTTTGAATATCCTCGCCCCAAAACCATTAAATCTTTTGACGAAGATGGTCGGGTATTGTTGTGCTCGTCTTTCTCTAAAACCCTGGCTCCGGGCTTTCGGGTAGGGTGGATTGCGCCGGGGCGGTATCGTGATAAGGTCACCCACATCAAATATGTCAGCAGTTCTATGTGCCCCACATTGCCACAACTGGCGATTGGTAATTTTATTCGCCAGGGCGGTTACGACCGGCATTTACGGTCGATGCGGCAATCTTACCGTAAGGCTAGAGATGCCATGCTAAAAGGAATTGAACAACATTTTCCGGCACACACCCGGGTGAGCTTTCCGGAAGGCGGTTTTATTTTATGGCTCGAGTTACCCGAAGGTTATGATGCGGCCAGGCTGGCAGAGCTTGCCAAACAGCGGGGGATCATCCTGGCGCCGGGTCAGATGTTCTCCGCTACCGGAAAATACCGCAACTGTTTACGCTTTAACTATATAGACCGCGATCTGGCTACCCGTGAACAGAGCATAGCGGTATTGGGAGACATTCTGGCTGCTATGGCTAGCAGCAAATTGGAAACTGCTTAACCCTGGCGGCCATACCAGCGCCTGGTGCGCTGGCAGTACTGGTTAAACTCATCACCAAACAGCTCAAGCATAAAGCGCTCTTCAGGGATAATCTGGAACCGCTGTAAATAGGCCATAGTGAGAAGCGCGAATACTAACCCGCTGGCATCGCGAACAATAAATGCCGCACCTGCCACGCCAACAACCAATCCTAAATACATGGGATTACGGGTGTAGGTAAAAATGCCACCGTCTACCAGGCTACTGGCATTTTGCGGTCGGTGGGGATTTACGGTGGTGCGCTGCTGCCTGAAAGCCACCACACCGGCCACGCCAATTAAACCGCCGGCGACAAACATCACAAAACCAAAGGGGCGTAACGGGTGGGGCAGCGGCATCACATCAATACTGGCGCAATACCAGGTTAGCAATAGGGCGGCAATAAATACCACCACCGGCGGAACTTTGAGCTCAAGGTGCTTTAACATCGGAATCGTCCACCACCGGCTTTAATTTTGCTTCTTTCTTCTGCTGCTGTTTCTCAATCAGCTGCGACTTCCAGCGCTGTTGTGAAACATGCCCCTTGATTGCCTCGATACACTCATTGACCACCAGTAAAAATTCTTTATCCAGGTTTTGTTCCTCCGGCGTAAAGTCTTTCAGGCCGGAGCTCACGAAATCCTCGATGTCCCTGGCTTCTAAGTCGGTTAGCAGGTTAACGATGGACGCGGTAACGATATCGGTGACTGCGCTTTCCAGGGTATTTTCAATAGTACGGCCTACCACAGGTACATAGGATAAAGTGGAGACCTGAGCGTTATCGCGGACGGCTTTACCAACGCTTTCTTTGACATGGCGGCGAATGACATCACCGTGCTGGCTGTCATTAATTGACTGGCCAAGGTGGTTTACAATGTTGGAAAGCCAGGAGCTGATCACCGGTCGGCGCGGGGCAATAACGTTTTGAGTGATGTCGTCAATCAGAGGAGAGCCGGCCGCGATGTCCTGTTGCGCATCGGTAAGTACCTTTACCACAATACGATCACTTAATTCTTCAACAAACACGTCGTAATAAAAAGCAAAGAACCGATAGATCCCCGTATCGTTCAGGTCGATAATCTGATTTTTATGCAGTCGGTAGAGGATTGAGAATATCCGCAGAAAACGGAATATCCGGGTACCGCCTAGGGGGATACAACCCACTAAATCGTACCAGCGTAAAAACGGGAAAAAATACCAGCGCAGGTATTCCTCGGTTTTAATGGCGACAATCCAGCGCACAAAAAACTCGGTTAAGAAAATGGTGATAAAAACCAGATCGACCAGAATAAAGTTGCGGTGGATAGGGTCGTAAAAACTGACAAACGCCGGCGACCAGGCGCTTAATGTATCGCGAATAAAGGCTGTGTTATACAAGCCATCAAACAGTAAAAACAGCAGGTTCAGCAGCAACAGCCCCATCATCACGATGTCGAGCAGTAGCCAGGGGCCCTCGTGGCTGTTGCGCAGGTTTTCCCGGTTTATCCTAAACATGGGCCCTCTGTATAGTTGGCGTTTATCCTAAATTGCGTAAGCGTGTCACATCCACGTGCAGGGTCAGTTTTTGCCCTGGCTGTAAGTACTTCTTCGGGTTCAGGTTATTCCATTTGGTAATGTCACTGGTGCGCAGATTAAACTTTTGCGCAATACGGGCCAGTGAGTCACCGCGCTTTACCGTGTAGGTGAGCGTGCGCATGATGGCATCGCGCTTTTGCTCATCACTGGCTTCATCCACCCAAATTACCAGAGTTTTTCCCGGCATAAGCGGATCGGTTGGCGCCATGCCATTCCATTTTGCCAGTGAACGGGTGCTTATTTTATATTTACGGCCAATATCCCAAAGTGTATCACCGGCGGCCACTTTATGCGTGAGCTGGTAACTGCCACGTTTCTGGTTTTGCGTAGACGCCAGACGCTGATCCTGAGACAACGTGTAAGCATCCAGTTTTTTAAGCGCTACCGGCACCATCAGATGATCGCCAATGCGGATCATGTTGTTTTGTATATCGTTGATGCTTTTTATTACATCAACGGTGGTGTGATATTCCTTGGCCAGTTTCAGCAAGCTGTCGCCGGACTTCACCTCATGACGCACCCAGTTCAGGCGTTCTTTACGATCGACCTGGGCGAGTTGGGCAGTAAAGCCTTCGGCTTTATCCAGCGGTAATACCAGGCGGTGAGGACCGTCCGGATCGGTGGCCCAGCGGTTATAGCCAGGGTTAAGGGCATGCAGTGATTTTAACTCCATGCCAGCCAGTTCGGCCGCAAAGGCGAGGTCTAGCTGTGAACCGGTATCTACCGTAGCAATGACCGGGGCATTGTCGATTTCAGGCCAGCTGAATTCATAATTGTCCTGATGTTTTAAAATGTCTGCCAGTGCAAGCAGCTTAGGCACATAAGCGCGGGTTTCACGCGGTAAATCAAGCGACCAGAAGTCAGTCGGTTTACCGGCTTTCTGGTTGCGTTTAATCGCTTTGCCCACGCGGCCTTCACCGCTGTTATAGGCAGCCAGAGCGTGCAACCAGTTGCCGTCAAACATCTTGTTCAGGTAAGTCAGATAATCTAACGCAGCATCGGTGGAGGCAATGACATCACGACGGCCGTCGTACCACCAGGTTTGTTCAATACCGAAGCGTTTTGCCGTGCCGGGAATAAACTGCCACATGCCGGCAGCACGACCGTGGGAATAAGCAAATGGATCGAAGGCGCTTTCTACGATAGGCAGCAATACCAGCTCTAAGGGCATTTCGCGGGCTTCAATTTGCTGGATAATATAGTAAAGGAAAGGTCTGGCCCGTTTTGAGACCCGTTCCATATAGGCCGGGTGCTTTAAATACCAGTCGCGCTGAACCGCCACCCGTTTGTTAGCTGGCACCTCAAAAGCAAATTGATTACTGGCTCGTAACCACAGGTTTTCAATGACAACCGGCTCAACGGCTTCCTCAACCGGGGAAATTTCGACTTCAACCTCTTCGGTTGGGTGCATCACTTCAATAACGCCTTCATTGGCCAGTTCGCAATCGGCCTGATCGTTAATATTAGTGTGAGCAATCTCGCAGGTTGAACGGTTGTCCTGCAATTCAGTCTCGGCTTGCTCGGTTTGCTCAGTTAACTGACAACCACTGAGTGAAGCAACAACGATAAGATGAAGCGCAGACAACTTTAATTTCATTGAGAAACGAACCCTTAGGTAATTCAACAGCCTACCAGTGTACGCAAATTCGCGTCTCAATGCATCCTGTTGAAACTAATACTATAGGCGACACAGTCGCCCAACCACTCTATCAACAGTCAGAAATTATCTTTCCATTGTCTCAGATGAGTAAAGACGGCAATTTCGTCAATAAGTTCCGCACCTGAGTGGCTGGCGACCGAACTTTTTATAGTCGGTGAGTCGCAACGTAAGAAAGGGTTTATGTCTAGCTGCGTACTTAACGTAGTAGGCAGGGTAGGAGTGTTTTGTGCGCGAGTCTCTTTTACCCAGCTATCATAGGTTTGCAGTGCCTGATTTTCAGGTTCTGCCGCCAAAGCAAAATTCACATTTGCCTGAGTATATTCATGGGTACAGTAAATTACGGTAGAGGCTGGCAAGCGTTTGATTTTATTCAGTGAACGGTGCATCTGGCCCGGTGTGCCCTCAAATAATCGACCGCATCCTGCAGAAAATAGCGTATCACCACAAAAGAGTGCGTTATGGCCCAGAAACGCGATATGATCAAGAGTATGACCGGGAAGCTCGAGCACATTAAATTCACAACCAATCAGAGGCAGTTTCACCAGGTCGCCCTGGGCTACAGATTTTGTGATACCGCTAATATGACCGCCGCGAGGGCCAATTACCGGTAAATCCCGCACCGCGGTACTGAGTTTAGTAATTCCACCAGTATGATCAGGGTGGTGATGGGTAATTAAAATGGCGGCCAGTGATACGTTATTGGCTTTACAAAACGCCAGCACCGGATCAGCATCTCCGGGATCAACGACAACGGCATATTGCTCGTTGTGCAAACACCAAATATAGTTGTCGTTAAAAGCGGGGATCGGCGTAACTGAGATAGTTGCCGGAAAACTGTCGGTAGGCATAGTCCAGTCCGTAAGTTGTACATGGTTGTTTAGATACTATAAAGTTGTGTGGTTGCATGCAATACATGCGGTCAGTTAATCCGGGCAGTTTATACACATCAGGCGTTTATGAAATCAGCGTTTCACCCCAAACCATTGCGTTACCCACAAAGCTGGTCTGAATTACCGGGGGGCGAAGAATTAAAACAAGCTATCGAAGGTGTTTGTGATGAATTAAGCCAACGGGTGTTTGGCTATAACATGGTGAAACTGGGCAATCTGAGCAGTGAAATAGGCCTGCCGGGCTCCGCTATTCGCCATCATGTGGCGCAAACACAGATCGCAGTAAAGGGCAGCACCCTGATATCTTATTCGGATAATCTGCCCTACATCGAAAACAGTATTGATGGTTTCCTGCTGGCGAACGAACTGGATTTTGCTCAGGACCCCCACGAAATATTACGCGAAGTAGACCGCACCGTTACCGCCAATGGTTATGTGATCATCAGCGGCTTTAATCCATACAGTCTTACCGGCCTTGCCCGGTTTTTGCCGATAAAAAAAGGTAATATCCTGCACCAGGCCCGCTTTTTCTCAGCCGGTCGGATTAAAGACTGGCTGCAACTGCTTGGTTTTGAAATTGTTGAACACCGGCATATTTTGTTTTCCATGCTATTTGCCAGTCATAACAAAGGTCAGCCCGCAGCCTGGCAACAATGGTGCAGTCGTTACTGCCCGTGGTGTTCATCGGTATACGTATTGATGGCACGAAAACGCACTATTCCAATGACCACGGTTAAACCCAAATGGAAGGTCAAACCGCGTTTCTCCGCGGTGGGGGCGAGTATGCGCGATGCCGCGTCCCGGGTTACTCATTCCTCGAATCGTTGAGTGAAGGAATAAATACTCTAGTCATCCCCGCATAATACAACTCGTCATCCCCGCGTGCTTTTGGGCGGGGATCTGCTGAAAAGGCTGTTTAAGCTAAGTAAGACTTCCTGGGAGATCCCGGCTCGGAGGCCGGGATGACGACGTATGAATGTGCGCATAAAACAACTCGTCATCCCCGCATAATACAACTCGTCATCCCCGCATGCTTTTGGGCGGGGATCTGCTGAAAAGGCTGTTTAAGCTAAGTAAGACTTTCTGGGAGATCCCGGCTCGGAGGCCGGGATGACGAAGTATTAATGTGCGCATAAAACAACCTCGTCATCCCCGCGTGCTTTTGGGCGGGGATCTGCTGAAAAGGCTGTTTAAGCTAAGTAAGACTTTCTG
>OJDQ01000347.1_pt1 | contig 22376 bp, 23 predicted proteins | sample 1592851 | NCBI WGS metagenome assembly OJDQ01 (sample SAMN05416774, study PRJEB24817) | seawater metagenome | isolation source: Sea water | place: Canada:Atlantic | collected 2013-07 | reverse complement strand
ACCCTAAGCGCTACGCGTGATTTCTACAGTACTAGGGTCAATGGAAAGGCAAGTTCTAATGCGTAACTTTATCAAATACTCGAAGTTTCAGTTGCGTGATGCTCCCGAAAGCTGCAGCCCGGTTGGGCCAAAGTTTGCGAGCGCTGGTAGATGCTCGGTCGCACTTGCAGGGACTCAGCTTGAATTTAAAGCGCCCTGGCATGATTCTTCTCCATACGGCAATATTCGGCAAATACGTATGAAGAAAGATTACTCTTTAAGAAGCGGCGGTAATGTTGTTAATTGGAACATTCAGCCGAGCCAAAGCTGGCTGAGTACCAGCATCTTCTACCGACAATGGTCTTTCTGCGGCCCTTGGTTTACTGGGTTTATGGGGTTTACCTCCTGCTATATGGAAGCGATTCAGTTAACTGAACCTAATCCGCAGGTGAATTTTATGCACCCTCAGGCACTGGAGACAGCGGCTCTTTCATACCTGACTGCCAATTACGGGCATCAGGTCATCGATGAAAATTGTGGTGAAATGAACTACGAGGCCCCTCTGAACTGGTCAACAGTGAAACAGCTTAACGTGCCGACTTTACAGTTCGACTGTGAAAGAACATGGGGGGGCGCAGCACCCGAACGTCATGTTTTTATTCCAATTTCTCGTACTCATATAGCCCATTTTTCATTCAGTACTTTGCAAAATGCATCAGGTACTCGTGAGCAGGTAGATAAAAAAGTAGATCCAGCGCCTTTTAAAGAACTGATAGATAATATCGTCGGCAGTATCCGTGTAACCTTGTCGCCAGAAGCTCAGGCGGATTGGGATGAGATCAGAAAGAGTAATCCCGACGCTAAAGTGTCCGAAACGTGCGCACCTTTGAAGTGGCCAGCTGATGTCGATAAAGACGGGCTGACCATTTTGGAATACGACCCTAAGCGCTACGCGTGATTTCTACAGCACTAGGATCAATGGAAAGGCAAGTTCTAATGCGTAACTTTATCAAATACTCCAAGCTTAAATTGCGCGACCGCCCAGAAAGTTGCAGCCCGGTTGGGCCAGGCTTTGCTAGTGCGGGTACACACGCGGTCACCCTTGCTGGCACTCAGGTATCGTTTAAAGCGCCCAGACATGACCCCTCTCCATTTGGAGAAACGCCGCAAATACGGATGTGGAGGGATTACTCTTTGGCAAGTGGCGGTAAGGCCATTAACTGGAATGTCCAGCCCAGCCAAAGCTGGCAGCACACGGAGATTTTTTTCCGGGAGTGGTCCTTCTGCGGGCCTTGGTTTACTGGTTATATGGGGCGTACTTCCTGTTATCTTGAGGTTATTGAGTTAACTGAACCTAACTCGCAGGTGAATTTTATACACCCACAGGCTTTAGAAACTGCAGCACTGTCTTACTTAACGGCTAATTACGGTCGTGAGGTAGTTGGTAAAGATAATGGAGAGATGAATTACATAGGCCCACTAAACTGGTCGGTAGTAGATCAAGTAGAGTCCCCTACAGTGAAGTTCGATAGTGAAAATACGTTTGGTGGTGCGGACCTTGAACATCATATTTTTATTCCCGTTTCTAGGTCTCATATTGCTCACTTTTCATTCTATACGGTTCAAAGCGCCTCAGGTACTCGTGAGCAAGTGGATAAACAGGTAGACCCTGCGCCTTTTAAAGAACTGGTCGATAATATCGTCGGAAGCATTCGCGTCACCTTGTCGCCAGAAGCACAAGCCGACTGGGACGAAATCAAAAAGAGTAATCCCGACGCGAGAGTTTCAGAGAATTGCGCGCCGTTAAAGTGGCCTGCGGACGTCGATAAAGATGGCCTGACCATTTTAGAATACGACCCTAAACGTTATGCGTAAGTTCTTTTAAGCGGATGCTGATCAGTCTCAGATTAACAAGTTCCAACAACGCGCAAGAGTTCATGGCGAGCCGTGACAGTATGAGGCTTCGCTTGCAGTCTGCTTTTATTCTCCTTGCTCAACATTCCCATCAGGGCAAAGCGATTCTTGAAGTTAAACATAATATTCATGGCTGGCTTCAGGTCTGTGATAGCGAGCATAAATATCCAATTATTCAGAACCCTTTGTTGCTGGACTTTAATCATCTATGGCGAGCAATTGAGTACACCCTCGCTGAAGGTGACAGTTGGCCCACAGAAGCGGATAAGCAAAGGTTAAAACTGGAGCGGCTGATTAAACAGAGAGCCGAGGAAGCAGAGTTGAGGCGTCGCCGGTTTATAGTGGTGAAATAAAAAGATGACTCCGCCTTAACGTAGGGCTGAATCATGGGGCGTAGACGCTTCATCTAATTATTCTCCTCACTTTATATGAGTAGAATGTATTGGTGAAGGAGGGGGCATGAGGTGTATCTATTTCGGTATTAACTAAGTGCCCTGGTTGGTATTTAGGAAATGGTATTCCGATACTTGTCGTCTCACTATAATTGAGCATATCAAAATATAACCTATGATCAGGCAAGGCTGTTTTGCAGTACTTGTTAATCAATTCGCAACAATTCAAGAATAGAGCGTAATATGGAAATCACGACTCACAAAATAATGACCTTAATCAACACAATTATCGTTCTATTTGTTGTCTTTTATTTGTGGAAAAATGAGTTTATATCCACTGATACTATGAGTGCTTTGGTTGAGAAAAATGAACACTTAGTGATAAAGAATGAAGAACTCATGACGAGAATTCAAACTATTGAATATAAATATTCTCATCTTTCTGAACGAGTTAAATCTTTAGGGCACCTCTGAAAAATACAGTAGTGCTGCGCGTGAGTCTTGTAACGCTTTAGATCGAGGCGTTGATCGAAGTTAATGGCGGGTCCTTAATAAGATCAACAACAAAGATATAAAGTGTCTACAAGCCACGCCCTCTGGGGCTTTCAGGAAAATAACATTTCTGTGTTGCTACTTTTTGACGTGACCCGCCATGCCTTCAAAGTAGCGCCTTGAACTGTCACTTTCCTGAAAGCCGCAGCCGCCACTGCATTTTTCAGAGATGCCCTAGGCTATTCAGATCAGTCTGTTCAGAATTAGGCCATGAATATTGTTAAATATGAAAGTCCTAAGTCGCTTACTGACAGAGACTCTGAAGCTAAGGAAGAAATGGATGTGTGGTCTGGTGTTGATGAAGTAGAAACCTCTTATCTTTCGTTTGGCGAGGGGTATGATACTGAGGATACGGCCGTAGACTGGAATGCGATGAAGGAGCGGGAGTGTTATGCATCTGGCGAAGGCTTGATCGGGCTATTCGCCGCAATCACAGCTAAGTGCCCTGATTGGTATTTAGGAGATGGTATCGAGATTATTCGGTAAATAATTCCTGCTTTTTGATCTGTGTTATATAAATGCGTTAGATGAATCTAAGGATAGAAAAATGAAATTACTTCTAATTACTGTAGCGCTCGGTCTTGCTGGTTGGCAGTTTCTTATCAAGAGTCACTCAGGCCAATACCCTGATGTCTATTTGCCGGATGGCACGCCAGATGTGTTTTTACTGACGTACGAACAATGCGGTGCGGTGTGTGATAAAGCGCGTCTTCATTTAAAAAGCCGTGGCATTTATTTTAATGAAGTTGATGCACATAAAGATGAGGAGCGTTGGAAAGAACTCGGTGGCCCTCGAAGCTTTCCTTTTTTGTTGGTGGGCGATCAGCAAGCACAGGGTTATAACCCGGGTTTTTTTAGCAGCGCGCTAGGGGAATCATTAGGAGCTTCTGGGTTGTCAGCTCAAGAGCAGCGAATTTACGCGAAGCACTTTGATAGCGCAGGAGAGCCTAAAGTCGTTTTGTATGGCACGGATTGGTGTGGCTACTGCAACCGGCTGCGTAAGAAGCTGGAAGGCGATTACATTGCTTATGACTACGTTAATATGGATAAGCCGGATAAAAAAACATGGCTGATGGAAGCCATGGGCATTCACGGATATCCAGTGGTGTACGTTGGCTATGAGCGTGTCCAAACGCCTGATTTTGAACACGTGGTGCAGGCGTTGAATTAGTCTGAAATATTATCTTTATAATTTAAATTAATACGGAGTAGATCTTGAAAATACTTTTAGCATTATTCTTAACTTTGTTTTTATTCGGCTGTGAAGTGACGTATACCGATCCATCTATGCTAGAGGTTAGTGGTGGTTCTTTAACTGTAGATGAGAGAATTGACCTTGTGGATTCGATCATTGTTCATTTACAAAATAGCGATTTTGAATCGAAAGTTTTGATTGCTTCGAAGGTGGCTGATCTAAGTTTAATTAGAAAGATCGACGTGATTCGGATTGTTCAAAATGAAAAAGTATACCTGCAGTGTAGCATTAATGCAGATTCTGAGATTTCATCAATGCTCGAAAAAAGATGTCCACAAATATTGATGTTGGAGTTGATGGACTTTATGAAAGAGAGAAATAAGCCATAGTTCACCCCTTTGGTTATGACTGGGTTGGTCATTTTTATTTACCACATGAGCCACCTCAGTCTATGAGGGGGAGTAAAGTGCTTGCGCCCCTTGTAATGCTATACTGTTTCCAATACTTGCCATCTTTCACTCTCGACATTAGGCCACGCAATGAACTGGGATCGCGAAACACTTATTCAAGAATTAGGTGAATTCGATTGGGCACTGCCCGACGCTCCGGCAGGGCCGCAGTTACAAGCGTATAGCCAGCACTATTCTCTCAATTTTGATGATTCATCTGAGGCGTTGTCGCATCAGGCTGGCATAACTAAGTTGGGTGGTTTTGATATTGCTGTACAGCGCTGGATGACAGGTTCGGCAGTGGGGACGGCGATTTTGGTACACGGTTATTATGATCATGTTGGCTTGTATAAGAACCTCATCGATTTTTGTTTGCGCCAGAATTTAAACGTGGTGGCGTTTGATTTACCGGGTCATGGTTTATCCAGTGGTGAGCAAGCGGTGATTGCTAACTTTCAGGATTACGATGCGGTGTTCAGTGAGGTGGTTGAAAAGGTGCAGGCAAACATGCCCGAGCCTTTGTTTGCGTTTGGCCAAAGTACTGGCGGCGCGATTCTCATTAACTTTCTTTTAAAACGCGGCTTCACGGCTGAGGAGTGCCCATTTGCGGATGTTATTCTACTGGCACCTTTGGTTCGTCCTATGGGCTGGCGTAAAGGGATGCTTCTTCATCCGGTGTTAAGTTTGTTCCTAAAGCAGATGAAGCGTAAGCATGGGGATTCGTCGTCCGATGAAGATTTCCTTGATTTCGTCCGTTCGCAAGACCCGTTGCAGTCTCTGTTTTTAAGTGTCGAATGGGTGGGGGCATTAATTAAGTGGATGCGCTTTATTGAGGCTCAACCAGCCACCGATGTACCTATGTTTATCGTCCAAGGCGATGAGGATGGCACGGTGGATTGGCGACATAATATGAAAGTGCTTGAAGAAAAATTCCCACAGCGAGAGCTATTTGTCCTTGAAAATGGCCGCCATCATTTGGTAAATGAATCGCTTGATAAACGCTCCGACATGTATCAGCACATTACTAAGCGTTTGCAGACGAGGTTAACTCTCGGCTAATTTCAGTATGTAATTCCACTCTTGGGCTGTTACTGGCTGCACGGATAATCGGCTGCGATTCAGCAGGACCATATCTTTCAGTGCGTCATGATGGCGCATTTCTTTTAGGCTAACGACTCTCGATAGTTCACGTTCGGCTGCGACTTCCACTGTTATCCAGCGCGGATTGTCTGATGAAGACTTGGGATCAAAGTAATCTGAGGCGGGGTCTAGGGAACTCGGATCAACCAAACCCGTCTTAGTTACCGTGCAAATACCGGCAATGCCAGGCTGTTTACAGCTGGAATGGTAAAAAAACGCCTTATCGCCCACCGAAAAATCGTCTCTTAGTATATTTCGGGCTTGATAATTGCGTACTCCATCCCATACAGTGCGCCCTAGGGAAGTTTGAGTGTGGGCTTGAGTTAGGTCGGTATAAGAGAAAGTATCCGGTTCGGACTTAAGTAACCAATAATTCATAATAAAGTATCAGACGAGTTAGTTTTTTTACGCCACGCAATAGATACCATTATTAAAGAGTATCGCGTCGTCATTTCGGGTCTGGTGTTAATAATAACAAGTCAGTCGCTAAAGTACTGGCCATATTTTTGTAAGCACATTGGGATAAGTGAACGTCATGAGAAAGCCAGATGTACTTATGTTTCTCGTCATCCTTGTTGTATTAGGATCGACAGTAACAGGCATCGCTGCAGAGCAGAAGCGCGAACCAACCGGTTTGGCGTCAGAATCGAGTATACGTTGAGCCCCATAGTTTAAGCATCGGGCTTACAGAATTTAGCTTGTAAGCCTTTTCGCCTGATGATCGGTCACTATTAATGTCAGTGGAATATCCCAAGATTCTGCGGGCAGTAATGGCACTTCCTGAAATGCATAAGCGCACCCAGCTAATGAAGGTTTTTGACCTTTGTTTCGCATAAAGGCGAGTGTACGGTCGTAAAATCCTCCCCCCATGCCTAAGCGATTTCCACGCGTATCAAAGGCAACTAAAGGTAAGCAAATCAAACTCATAAAGCGCGCTGATATTCGTGTGCCTCGGCGAAAATCAGGCTCGGAAATACCGAAGCGATTGGTGCTCATGGGCGTGTTTTGATCATACCGAATAAAGGTTAAGTGGCCTTTGCGCAGTGGATGCAATACGGGTAAGTAGACCTCTTTACCACGTGCCATGACGTCTTTGATTAACCAGCTTGTATCAATTTCCCCGTCATTGGTTAAATACAGGGCAATGCGATTGGCAAACGCGTATTCAGGGCGGCGCGAAAACTGGCGTAGCAAGTTTCTTCCTGACGCTCGACGTTGAGCGGGCGTTAATGTGCGGCGTTTTTTGCGGATGAGTTTCCGCAGTGCTTGCTTGTTCACGGAGGAGTATTCCAAAAGAGAGGAGCATTCCAAAAAGAGAAAAGCTCACTGAAGTGCCGGATGTCGGAAAAGCCCTTGAACCCGAGGTTCAAGGTGGGGGGTTCGATCACTGAATTAGGCTTTCCGGTCAAGCCGGACTTGCGCACAACGGTGAGAGAAACCCTCCAGGGTAATAAGCATCGGCTCGAGGTCTTTACCGACGGGCACTCCAGAGAGCAATTTGAGTATAGCAAAATCTAGCGTGTGCCTGTCATCTAATCTAACGTTTTCTTTTGTGACTGGGTTCAAATTCGGTGTTTAAACCCGCCATTAAACATTGAGAATGAGGCGTTATAGCTCTAATTGAGAGTCAGCATCAAGGATGACGTCAATGCGATGATTGAGGCGTTCAATATGCTCAGACACCTTCGCTTGGTTGGCTTCAGTTTCGCGTAATTGGTGGGTGATATTCAGTGCCGCAATTACGGCAATACGATCCGTACTCAGTACTTTGCCTGCGCGAGAGCTGGCTTCGCGGATTTCTGTCATTTTTTCATCGAGGGCACGCGCGGCTTCGCGCAGTTCATACTCGGCACCATCAGGACAATTGATTCGATATTCACGATCAAGAATCTCTAACGATAAAATTTTTGATGGGTTAGCCACTGTTGCGCTCCAGAGTCTGCAGGCGGGTAATCATTTCGTTCACCTTGCGGCGAGCAAATTCATTTTGCTGAATGAGCTTGGCTCGTTCGGCTTGCCATGAGGCTTCTGCGCTACGCATGGCTTTATTCTGCTCGCGTAGATCATCATGCACGTCGAGTAGCTTGTCGATTTTCAGGAGCAGGGATTGAATATCAGCCTCTTGCATCGCGTCCGTGACCTTCGTGAGAGTTACGTTTGGGTTCTTAATAGCCCCTACTATAAGAGTCGAGCCATTACTCGGTCAATGGACTGAGGCGAACCGGCCTTATTCTCTAGGGCACTGAAGTGCTAGAATTGGACCATAACTAACATTCGAGGCAAGTATGGCAATTGAATATCCTGAACTAGCAGACCTATGGGAAGAATCTGGTTGCTTCCAAAAGCCGTCCGCCTTACACGGTTGGTTAAGTGGTTATCTTGCTAGTGGCGCACGTTTAGCGCCTGAAGAGTGGCTAAAAGAGGCGGCCGATTATCTTGAAATTGATGACTTGCCAGAAGCACTCAGCAACGCAGTGATAGAATTGTATATGGCCGTGGTTGAGCAGCTTTCTGCAGAAGACTTAGACTTTCATTTATTACTCCCCGACGATGAAGAAGCCGATGTCGATGAGCAAGTAGAATGCTTAGCGCAATGGAGCAAAGGGTTTTTGGATGGCATTGGTGCCTCCGGTAAGCTGACGCGCACACCGGATAAAGATGTCTTTGAGGTGCTGCAAGATTTGGATGCTTTCTCTCAAGCACAAATTGAAGACATTAACGATCCAGACAATGCAGAGCTTTATTTAGGCTTAACCGAACACGCACGCGTGGCGGCAATGACGGTATTTTATGCCTACAACCAACCGGCACCAAGCACGTCTGGCGTATCTCCAAAGACACTGCACTGAGATACACAATGCGTTCGAGTATTGAGCGCGGTTTGAAACACATTACTGAGGTAGGTATGGTCAAATTAGATTCTGCTGAATACGCCAAACGTCGTCGCGCTCTAATGGCACAAATGAGTCCCAACAGCATCGCGATCATTCCGTGCGCGCCGGTGACCGTGCGTAATCGTGATGTTGAGCATCCATATCGCCAAGACAGCGACTTTTACTACCTCAGTGGGTTCGATGAAGAGCACGCGTGTTTGGTGCTAATTCCGGGCAGAGAGCACGGCGAATATGTACTGTTTTGCCAAGAAAAAATCAAAGAGCAAGAAATCTGGACCGGCCGCCGCGTTGGCCCTGAGGCTGCTCTTGAACAACTCGGTTGCGACGATGCCTTTCCGATTTCAGACATCGACGATATTCTGCCGGGGCTCATCGAAGGCAAAGATCGTATTTTTGCTAACTTAGGTGTCAGCCCAGAGTTTGATCGTCAATTGATGCAGTGGGTCAACCACATCAAAACTCAGGTGCGTAATGGCGCAACTCCGCCGCATGAATTCAGTGCGCTCGATCATCTTCTGCATGAGCAACGCTTGATTAAGTCGGATGCAGAAATTGCTGTGATGCAAAAGGCTGCCGAAATCAGTGCGGAAGCACATACCCGTGCGATGCAGGTCGTAAAGCCGGGAATGCGTGAGTACCAGCTTGAAGCCGAATTGATGCAAATATTTATGGCGGCGGGAAGCCGTTGGCCGGCGTACCCGTCGATTGTTGGTTCGGGCGAAAACGCGTGTATCCTTCATTACACCCGCAACGATGATGTGATTGGTGACAATGAGCTTATTCTCATTGATGCCGGTTGCGAGTTGGATTATTACGCCTCAGATATTACTCGCACCTTTCCTTCGAGCGGCAAATTCACTGACCCGCAGCGTAAGCTGTATCAACTCGTACTGGATGCTCAGTACGCTGCCATCGCAGTGACTAAACCGGGCAATCACTGGAATCAACCGCATGAAGCCGCAGTAAAAGTACTGACCGAAGGATTAGTGCATTACGGCTTGCTCGAAGGTGACGTTGATGACCTGATCGAAAACCTCGCCTATCGCCAGTTTTACATGCACAAAACTGGGCATTGGCTAGGTATGGATGTACACGACGTGGGTGAGTATCGTCTCGAAGGAGAATGGCGCGAGCTAGTACCGGGCATGGTGTTAACCATTGAACCGGGCCTCTATATTGCGCCAGATGACGACACTGTTGATCCAATGTGGCGTGGTATTGGTATTCGTATTGAAGACGATGTGGTGGTGACCAAAGACGGGTGCACCATACTTTCTCGCGACGTAGTAAAAGAAATTACCGACATCGAAGCCCTAATGAGCGCGTAAACGAATGACAGATCAAGTTCTGACAGCAGATATTACGATTTTGGGTGCCGGTATGGCCGGTGCCAGCTTGGTGCATTTATTGGCACCCGCCAGAGCCGCCGGTTTGACCGTCGCGCTGGTGGATCGTCAGCCGTTGAGCTGGAACGTCGATGATGCTGAACGTCCGCCGAGCTTCGATGGCCGCGCGACCGCACTGTCCTGGGGAACCCGTCAGATCCTCGAAGCCACTAGTTTATGGCAGAATATCAGTGATTACGCCTGTGCTATTGAGCATATTCAAATCAGCGACGAAGGTCGTTTTGGTCAGGCGCAACTCCATGCCAGCGAGCAAAACACCGAGGCGCTGGGCTACATCATTGAGAACTCACGTTTAGGCCAAGGCTTGTTAGCTGGCTTGGAAAGCGCTTATGGTTTAACTGTGTTATCTCCGTGCGAAGTTAGCCAAGTGCAAATGAATACCGACGGTGCTTTGCTGCAAATATCTGATGGTCGTGCGTTGCAAACACGGTTACTGGTGATGGCCGATGGCGGGCGATCTCCGTTAATGAATCAGTTAGGTTTTCAGCAAGAGCATAAAAGCTATGGCACCAAAGCCCTAGTGACCCAAGTTCGTTGCCAGCAGCCCCATAAACACTGGGCGTACGAGCGTTTTAGCGACGACGGCCCCATCGCGTTTTTGCCGTTAGGAACTCACGATTATGCGGTAGTATGGACACTACAAGCAGAAGAAATCGAAGAAACGCTTAGCCAAGACGAGGCAACCCTAATTGCTCGTTTACAAGACCGTATAGGCTACCGCGTTGGGAAAATTACCGCGATGGGCGAACGTCTGACGTATCCATTGGCGCTGATTAAAGCCAGCGAGCAAGTGCGTCGTTCAATCGTCTTACTTGGTAATGCTGCGCACAGTTTACACCCGGTGGCAGGGCAAGGATTCAACTTAACGTTACGCGATGCGGCCGTTTTGGCGGAGCATATTAATAGTGCGGCATTAACGGGGCAGAACCCCGGTGACTTAAACGTGTTGGAAGCCTACGTTAAACAGCAGGCAAAAGATCAGCGAAATACCATCATAGCGAGTGACGCCTTACCCCGTATTTTTGGCAGTAAGCTACCGGGCATGGCGATATTGCGCGACGCGGGATTATTAGGTATGGCGGCGGCACCGGTGGCGCGTCGTTTATTTGCACGCCATGCAATGGGCCTTGGCCACACAGCAGCGAAACTCGGATAACTTATGACAACTCAATACGATATAGCGATTGTGGGTGCTGGCTTGGTTGGGCAAGCGATTGCCGCGGCTTTGTCTTGCTCTACGAAAACCAGTTTACGGATTGCGCTTATCGATCCGGCTGATCTGAGTGAGCCTGCAATCAGTGCAGCGGTGAGCGATTACGATCTGCGAGTGAGTGCATTGACGGCGCAAAGCCAAGCGTTTTTATCTCGAATCGGCGCGTGGGATAAGATTCCGACTCAAGTGCTTAGCCCATATCAACGTATGCATGTTTGGGATGCGGAAGGTACTGGTTCTGTCACTTTTGATGCCGCTGACCTTCATGTCCCTGCCTTGGGCCATATTGTTGAAAACCGTCAAACCTTATGGGCGTTGAATCGAGTGACAGAAGCTTGTGACAACATTGATCGTATACATACCGCTGTGAGTAGTTTCGATAACCCAAATGAAGCCGGTTATGTGCCCGTTGCATTAGGAAATGGCGACACTCTACTTACTCGTTTGCTGGTGGGGGCCGATGGCGCGTTATCTAACGTGCGTCAGTTGGCAGGAATGGCAACGACCGAATGGGATTATGGCCACCATGCGATTGTGGCGACGGTACGTACATCAAAGAGTGTGGAAGCGACTGCGTGGCAGCGTTTTCGTCCTCAAGGGCCTTTGGCTTTTTTACCGCTTCATTCAGATGACCATCTTGCATCGATTGTTTGGTCGACCTTGCCTGAAGAAGCCGATGCCGTATTGGCTTTGTCGGACGCAGATTTTTGCGCAGCGTTATCCGAGGCGTTTGAAGGGCGCTTAGGGGATGTCGTTGAGGTCTCTCGTCGCCAGCGCTTTCCGTTGCGTCAGCGTAATGCGCGCCAATATTACGAACGTGGTGTGGTGGTTGCCGGGGATGCTGCTCATACGATCCACCCATTAGCTGGCCAAGGTGTGAATCTGGGCTTTAAAGATGCTGAAGTTCTGGCAGAAGAGTTAATGCGAGCGGTTAACAAAGGTTTGTCACCGGGAGCCGATACCGTGCTTGCGCGTTACCAGCGTCGTCGTCAGGCAGATAACCTCGCAACAATGGCGGCAATGGAGGGGTTTAAGCGTTTGTTCGGGTCAGACCAACCTTTGGTTCGCTTGCTTCGAAACGAGGGAATGCGCCTGTTTGATAAAGTGATGCCAGTCAAACAGCATGTCGTCATGAGGGCTATGGGGTTGGATGAAGTCAGTAGTTGAGGTTTTGGTTGTTATGTTAGATCGAGGCCAGAGAGACGTTAATAATTTTGTATGCTAACTCCGGTCTCACGATAATTAAACTCCAATTGCTCTAAGTCGTAATTCCCTAAGCCTAGGTAAGCTAATACCTCGCTGCCTATGGCATTCCACTCTAAGTCTTCTTGTTGACGACCTAAGATCCGGTAATTACCGCAAATATATTCGGCCAGTTTTAATATACCTAATAAGGTTTTTCGGTCGTCGTCTTTGGTGTGATCCGGGCGGAAATAATACGTTGCGTTGTGGTGTTCAGCGATGACGTCGCAAATCGGCTTCGGCAGTCGCCAAGATTTCGCGGTGTAATAACCCACCACCGCGTGGTTGGTATCTAGCATGTCATTTTCAGTATCGATCACCCGCTTTTCCGGGTGATGATAAGACTTTTCCATGACATCAAAGTAATTCTCAAAGCGTAATAGCATTAATGGAATGCCGCAATTGTGGAACAGCCCAAGTAAATAGGCCCATTCTGAGGAGGCGAAGTTAGTCGTTTTTGCGATATCGACGGATATATTGGCGATGTCGGTGGCTGTGTCCCAGAATCGATTCAATTGAGTCACCTTGCTGTCACTCAATTCACTGCGAATCGCTAAGCCGTTAATGACGTTAATCACACTATTCAAGCCGATTAAATTCACTGCTTGCTCAACCGAGGTAATCACATTAGGTAGTGCGTATTGTGATGAATTGACGACTTTAAGAATGGCACCAGATAGCCCAACATCCTGATTGATAAGGCGAGATATTACGCGCGGGTCAGGTTCTGGAGCCATTTGCTCTATCTGCAGATCAACTAGTATTTGCGGCTGCGGTGGGATTTTAATCCCATGCATGATTTGGCTGATTTGTTCATCAGTAAGAGGTTGAGACATAAGACCCTGTTGGATATCAGATTTTAGGTGCGCCCGTATCAGGATAGTTTAGACGGACTCACGTATACTCGCCGTTAATTTTGTTATCTATGGCGTAAGCCTTTGTTAGGAGATTCATGCTCAACTCTCTGCGTTTAAAACCAAAAGCTGAACGTCGTCTGAAATCGGGCCATGTGTGGGTTTACAGTAACGAAGTTGATATTACCGCAACGCCGTTAAAAGGCATGACTGCTGGTGATCAAGTGGTGATTGAAGCCGCCAATGGCAAGCCGCTGGGTGTGGCAATACTCAGTCCTGAGCAACTGATCTGTGCGCGCTTGATTAGCCGAGATCCCCGCCAGACTCTGGACGCTTCGCTGCTGGTGCATCGTCTGCAAGTGGCTTTGAGTAGTCGCGACCTTTGGTATCCGCATCAGTGTTACCGCTGGGTGTATGGCGACAGCGATGGCTTACCGGGTTTGGTGATTGATCGTTTCGGTGATGTGGTGGTGGCGCAAATATCGAGCGCCGCGATGGAACACATGCGTGAAGACATTGTTAATGCGATTCATAAAGTGGCAGCACCTAAAGCTATCGTATTGAAAAACGATGGCAAGTTGCGCGCAGTTGAGGGGTTAGAAGAATACGTCGAAGTGGTGCATGGTGCGCTTGAGGATGACTGTGCTCCTCTTATTGAAAACGACACTCGCTTTATGGCACCGGTGATTCATGGCCAGAAAACTGGCTGGTTTTATGACCACAGAGAAAATCGCGCTCAGCTAAATCGTATTGTCAAAGGCAAGCGTGTATTAGATGTGTTCAGTTACGTCGGTGGCTGGGGTGTTCAGGCGGCGAATCATGGCGCTAGTGAGGTGCATTGTGTGGATGCTTCCGCCCAGGCACTGGACTGGGTTGAGCAAAATGCTGCATTAAATGGCGTTGAAGATAAACTGCATTGCTGGGAAGGTGATGCCTTTGCCGCACTAAAACAACTGCGTGACAGCGGTGAGCGTTTCGACATTGTGGTGGTGGACCCACCCGCATTTATTCCGCGCCGTAAAGACATCAAGGCCGGTGAATTGGCTTACCGTCGTTTGAATCAACTCGCGATGCGCTTGCTTACCAAAGACGGCATCATCGTCAGTGGTTCTTGCTCTATGCACTTAGGTGACGACCGTTTGCCTGATATTTTGCGCTTGGTTGGCCGTGAGTTAGATCGTGAAGTGATGATTCAGCATGTCGGTTCGCAGGGGGCAGACCACCCGGTGTTACCAGCTATTCCTGAAACACGCTATTTAAAAGCTGTGTTTGCACGAGTGCTACCCACCCGTTAATTGGATGCTTATTGGGGGGATGTTCGCCATCCTAATGCGACGAACTTAAGCCCATACCCAGCTGGGTGTTGATTTCCTCCAAGGTCGCTAACAGCTCTAGTAGTTGTTGGCGGCAGGCTTGTCGGCTTGCAGTGTGCGATTCGGCAGATTGCCAGCCGCTCCCACAGGCGGAATCAGGGGCTAGCGTTGCCTTTAAGCGAGCAATCGGGCTATTTGCTGGTGGTTCGTCTGCGGCTGTGTTTACGTCTTCTATCTGGTGCGAACTCGCATCTATCTCTTTTACGGTATGTACTGATTGGGCTAGCAACGGGGCGAGTCCTGCTGTGGTGCCCTTAGGTGAAAATAGCTCGCGTAATCCGCTGAGTGCGGCGGCGACATCTTGATGATTGCCGGCACTAAAGGGGCTACTGCCCTCATTTTTTAAGTAGTGGCCGAGCAACTCCTCTCGTATTAGTCGCTGGGTGGTCATTAAGCTGGCTTGCAAAATCTTTTCCGGACTCACCTGGGCTACTTTATTAGCGTAATAACCACTTTCTGGCTCCCAGCGTAGTTGCAAACGCTGTAACTGTTGATGCAGCAGATCACTGATAATACGTAGGTATTCGCCCCGTCGCGCTTGATTCGCGACTGTTTTTGCATGCGGTTTGGGCGTTGCCGCTAAGCTGTGTGCACTGTTGTGCGAACCACCTATATCTAGCGCCGTGTCATTTTCAGTCGGGGTGTTATTTTCAATCGGGGTGGTAAGGGCTGGCACTGCTGGAGGTTGGTCCGCCGAGCGGTCGAAGTCGCTACTATCGCGAAGGCCGCTTTCGCCCCAAAGAAGAAACTCTATTGCCGGGTAGCCAAGGCTGACATAACTAGCGTCTGAAAATTTGTGCTGGCTGCTAATGTTGTCTGCACTGAGTGTTAGCGTCGTGTCGTTGACAATACCGGTGAGTGGATAGCCATCAAGATAATCGATATAGCCTGGTTCAACCGGCCAGCTATTGAGCTGCTCGGTTAAGTGGCGGCGTGTCAGGTGAGCTGACTGCCATTCCGGAGGCTCGGCTACGGGTAAGCTCGAGCTGGCTGAGGCCGCAATATAGGCGCTATAGCTTAAACGCCAATGCGCACGAGCTTGGTTTAGTGTCGCTTGGGTCGGTGTCGCAATTAGGGTATCAATACTGCTCTTCAAGCTAGCGGCTTCATTGGTCGCTATGGACAGTTGCGTATAGGCATGAGAAGGCAGGTTGCGAGCGAAGTCACCAGCATCAGGCAGATCGGCTGGCACGGGTAAGTTTGCCGCTTCTGGTGACAGAGAGCGTGGGGCATCATCCTGTGAACAGGCACTTAGCAGAGCAAGGCTGGTTAGGATTACAACTCTTGTCACCAAAGGCTTCATGCTAGTTACTCCGAATCTAACAGACTGATTACTGGCCAGCCGTGCTCGTTTGCTGTGGCCTCCAATGTTGGATCAGGATCTACCGCTACCGGATAATCGACAATACGCAACAAGGGTAAATCATTGTGGGAGTCGCTGTAAAAATAACTGCCTTCTAGGTCGTGTTTGTGCGTTTCCATCCATTCTCGTAAGCGCGTTACCTTGCCTTCGCTAAAGCTAGGGATACCTACGGTTTGCCCGGTATAACGACCATCCACCACTTCTGGGTGTGGTGCAATAATGTGAGCTACGCCTAAACGCTCAGCAATGGGGTAGGTCACAAAACCATTGGTTGCGGTAATAATTAGAAGGGTGTCTCCAGCGTCCGCGTGCTTTTTAAGGAGATCACGCGCCTTCACGGTAATGAGTGGATCAACACGCTCATTTAGGAATATTTCTCGCTCAGCATGGATGTGCTCCGGCTCATATTCTGTCAGCGGTCGCATGGCAAACTCTAGATATTCGATGATATCTAAAGTCCCTGATTTGTACTGCTCATAGAAATGATCGTTGCGGCGCTGGTGAACGTCTTCATCAACAAGGCCACGATCAACAAGAAATTGCCCCCAAGCGTGGTCGCTGTCGCCTGAAAGTAGGGTATGGTCGAGATCAAATATTGCGAGTGCCACGATAATCTACTCCGCGTTAAATAAATCGCTATTCTAGCTGGAACAGCGCATACTTTCTCTAAATGTATAGCCTCAGGTAATTGTGCCTTGAGGACTGGCTATTGACCTTTGGCAGGAAGTTGGCAAGGTTATAGCAATAAAGAAAATTTTGGATGGCATTGTGATAGACGAGCAAGGGTACCGTCCGAACGTTGGCATAATTATCTGTAATGATCATGGTCAGGTATTGTGGGCACGTCGGATAGGTCAGAATGCCTGGCAGTTTCCACAAGGTGGAATTAAACGGGGTGAGTCCCCGGAGAAAGCGCTATATCGTGAGTTGGCTGAAGAAGTTGGCTTACGCCCCGAGCATGTACAAGTGCTTGGTTGTACTCGTGGTTGGCTAAGGTATCGCCTTCCAAAGCGCATGATCCGTCGGGATAGTCATCCTGTATGTGTTGGGCAAAAACAAAAATGGTTTCTGCTACGTTTGATTGAAGATGAATCTAAAATCAATTTAGCAGCCACAGGCAAACCTGAATTCGACGGCTGGGAATGGGTAAGTTACTGGTTTCCGCTGGGTGAGGTAGTGGCATTTAAACGAGACGTGTACCGACGGGCAATGACGGAGCTTTCACCTCGCATATCCCGCCTGCAACGTAAATCCGGTTGAGGACGAATGCTCGATATACTGAGACGCATAGTACAGGAGGTCAGCTCAGTCACCGAACTGAGTGAAGCTCTCAAAGTTGTGGTTGCCCGCATACGCGAGGCGATGCATACCGAGGTATGCTCAGTTTATCTGTATGATCCAGACACCAAGCGCTATGTACTGATGGCGACCGAAGGTTTAAAGCAAGATGCCGTCGGTAAGGTTGGTCTTTCTAGTTCGGAAGGCCTTGTGGGTCTGGTGGGCAGTCGCGAAGAACCTCTCAACATTGATAACGCGCCAGAGCATCCTCGTTTTCAGTTTTTACCTGAAACCGGCGAAGACCCTTTCTTATCATTTTTAGGCGTGCCCATTATTCACCATAAGCGTTTGCTGGGTGTAATGGTGGTGCAGCAGCGCGATAGTCGCCAGTTTGATTCTGGTGAAGAAGCCTTTTTAGTGACCATGTCGGCGCAGCTTGCTGGTGTGATTGCGCACGCAGAAGCCACCGGCAATATTCTCCATATTCCCAAAACCCCTAGTGAACCTAAAAAAAGCACGCGCTTTACTGGTGCCCCCGGCGCACCGGGTGTGGGTCTGGGAGTTGGTGTGGTTATTTCTCCCGCCGCAGATTTATCTGGCGTCTTAGACAAAGAACCTGAGTCCATAGACGCTGAACTTGCCCGCTTTGAACAAGCGTTAGATGGCGCACGCGATGAAATCCGCATGCTTGGCGGTAAGTTAAAAGGCAAATTACGCCCAGAAGAAATGGCCTTGTTCGATGTGTATCTTAATATGCTCGACGACAATGCCTTGGGCGCGGAAGTTAAAGCGGCCATTAATAAAGGCAATTGGGCCCAGGGTGCTTTGCGTGCGGTTGTGATGGAGTATGTGGGGCACTTCCAGATGATGGAAGATGTGTACCTGCGTGAACGCGCCACGGATATTCTGGATTTAGGTACGCGAATTCTGGCGCACCTTCAGGGTAATGAGGTGGAAAATGACACCGATGACTACCCCGAAAATACGATTCTAGTGAGCGAAGAGCTAACTCCGGCTATGCTCGGAGAAGTGCCGACCAGTAAGTTACGTGCGTTGGTGTCGGTGAAGGGCTCGTCCAACTCGCATGTCGCGATTCTTGCTCGCGCGATGGGGATTCCTACCGTGATGGGCGCGGTTGATTTGCCCTATGCGCAGCTTGAAGGTAAAACGCTCATCGTCGATGGCTATCGCGGTTTGCTGTTCTCAAATCCGAATGACGAGCTGAGCGAACAGTATCAGGCCATTTATGAAGAAGAACAGGCACTGGCGGAAGATCTTGAAGGCTTACTGCATCTACCTGCGCAAACGCTAGATGGTCACCGTATGCCGCTGTGGGTGAATACGGGCTTGATCACCGATGCACTGCGTAGCCTTGATCGTGGTGCTGAAGGGGTGGGTTTATACCGCACAGAAGTCCCGTTTATGATGAAGGACCGCTTCCCGTCAGAAAGCGAACAGCAAGAAATTTATCGCGAACAACTTGAGATGTTCAGTCCTAATCCTGTGACCATGAGAACACTGGACATTGGGGGCGATAAGTCACTGACGTACTTCCCCATCAATGAAGCTAACCCTTTCTTAGGTTGGCGAGGCATTCGAGTGACGTTAGATCACCCGGAGATTTTCTTGGTGCAAGTCCGCGCCATGATGAAAGCCAGTGAAGGTCTGAATAACCTACGCATCATGCTTCCTATGATTAGTAATGTGTCGGAAGTGGATGCCGCATTGCACCTAATCTATCGCGCGCACGTTGAAACCTTAGAAGAAGGCTTTAAGGTCGAAATGCCAGAAGTCGGCGTTATGATCGAAGTCCCCGCGGCGGTGTATCAGATTCGTGACTTAGCGCAGCGAGTTGATTTTCTATCGGTCGGCAGTAACGACCTTACTCAGTATTTGTTGGCGGTAGATCGTAACAACCCGCGTGTGGCGGATCTATATCAGGCCTTCCACCCTGCAGTGTTGCAAGCACTACAGCATATCGTGAAAGAAGCACACGCCGAAGGTAAGTCGGTCAGTGTGTGTGGTGAGTTGGCGGGCAATCCTATGGGAGCGGTGCTCTTGATGGCGATGGGATACGACTGCTTATCCATGAACGCTACTAATCTGCCGAAAGTTAAATCTATCATTCGTGGCATTAGCCGAGAGTGGGCAGATAACCTATTGAGCGAAGTCATTGGTATGGAAAGCGGCGACGTCATTGCTTCAACAATGCAATTAATGCTTGAGAAAGCCGGTTTTGGCCGCATTATTGGCCCTAACGTTACCGGCTAATTGATCTCTTTTCCTCCCTCTTTTTATTAATCACGGGCTTCGGCTCTTCGTTGTTACCTTTTCCACATTTCTCAGTGTTGGGTGTTACTTATTGGGCTGCCATGTCACTGCGCGCCATTGTGTTACTGCTGCTGTATGGTCAATCGTGTTTCCTATAGGCTTTTTGGAAAATAATAAAAAAAGAGATTTTTATATGCGCTCTCACAACCTTTCAGGTTTCATACAAGCGGTTACTAGAGCTGTTTTTCTATCGGCAGTTATTGGGGGATCTTCCAGCTATGCGGTGATCCATGCTTCTGAAATTGACTCTGGTGACACGACTAATCCCATTGTGTCTACAACATCGAAGTATGGTTTTGCTCTGAACCTGAAATCATCATCGATTCGCTCTAGTGGCTATATCGCCGAAGAGTTTTTCTTTGAAGGGAATGCCAAGGCATATACCAATACTTCTCCGTTAGAGGCTGATGGCCGCTGGAATGCGACCTCCGCTGATCTTGATACCTACTACAAATCTCGCTTTATCGTTCGTCGCCCTAAAAACGTGGAAGACTTTAACGGTACCGTTGTTTTTGAATGGCAGAACGTGACGGGTGGGGTAGGTGTTGATCCTGGCTGGAGCTATGCGGCTGAAGAATATCTGCGTCAGGGCTATGTCTGGGTGGGTGTATCGGCGCAGTTTGAAGATGTAAAAGGGCTTAAGGGCATTAATGTATTCCGTTATTACGGCCTTGAGCATCCGGGAGACGCTTGGTCATATGATATTTACGCACAAGCGGCCTTAGGTGTGTTGCAACCTGCGGAACATGCTCCGAAGCCGCTTGGTGAATTAACGGAGCGAGTAGAGCGTGTGATCGCTCACGGCCAGTCGCAATCGGCGGCGCGTATTCTGACCTATTACAATGCCATTGCGCCGCTGAAAAATATCTTTGATGGCTTTTATATTCACAGCATCGGCTTTGCTAGTGACCTTTCTCAGTCATGGGCGGGTGGCTTGTTTGAACGTATTGAGTTACCAGAGACTTCTCCAACGCCCCCTGATGTTGTCGCGCCTTTTCCTGCGCTTGTGCGTACTGATGTAAACAAGCCAGCGATGGTGGTTTTAGCGGAAGGGGATCTTCCACTGTTAGGGGCAGCTCAATCGTTTCACCAGCAGCCTGATAATGAGAATTTACGCATATGGGAGGTGGCGGGAGCATCTCATGCCGATCTTATTTTGTCTTACGGCATTCCCTTGTGTTCGTCTCCGGCGGCCAATAATGGTGGTTCACATCGGTTTGTCTTTCGCGCCGGTATGAGAGCGTTGACGCAATGGTTAGAAGACGGCACGGCACCCGCTATAGCCCCTCGTTTACAGCTGACTAGCTCAGAGGCTGTGACTGTTGTGGTTGATCCAGCCACAGGGATTGCTAAAGGCGGTATTCGTTTGCCTGAAGTGGCTGTGCCCGTGGCGACGAACTCAGGATTAAGACCAGAAGCTGCAGCGGGGTATCCGCCGAGTGAGGAATCTGGTTCTGACTTTATCTGTAATTTGTTTGGTGTGACGGATGAGTGGAATAATGATCGCGACCGCTCTGACGGTGCGATTGATTCTGATGGTTCGCCTTATCCAGAGCCATCAGTGCGTGAATTGTATGGTAACGCGCGTAATTACCGCGCTCTCTATTTGGAAGCTGCACTGGACAGTATCGATCAGGGGTTCCTTCTGGAGGAAGACCTCGAAGAAGTGATGGAACCGGCCCTCGATTACCGCTTTCCTTGGTGGTAAATCCAATGACGAGTAAATCCGATTGGTGATAAACCAAAAAAGCCAGTCGATGCGCAATGCATTGACTGGCTTATCGGTCGTGTTTAACCGCGTCATAGCTAGGTTTTGACTAAGTTACCCCTGCCAACGACGAACGCGTCCGCTATCAAGATGCACAAAACCACTGTTTGGATAGTACCCAACACCGCCACTTTTTAGCTCTAAGGCCGCCTTGTGTAAATCTTTGTGCGACACATTGGGGATCGCCACATCAATGGCACGTCCTTGCATGTGCAAGCTTCGCTTAGCGACACCATTAGAGCCATTGCGCAATTTTGCATTGGTTTTAGGGGAACGATAACCTGAGATAATGTTCATTGCTTTGTTAGGAGATAGGCGAGTTTGTAACTCGTAAAGGTCATGAAATAGCTGTCGGTCCATTGCCATCACATCATTGGCGCGGAAATCTCGCATGAGCATATCGAGCATTTCAATTTCAGAATCTACAAATTGCCCTTGCGACCAAAACGTACTCTTAACGCTTTCACCCGTGTGAATATTGTATAGGTGTAGGCTTCGGTCCTCACCGATCAGAGGGAGATCACCTGCGTGTGCACTGGTACTGAATCCAGTCAACCCTGCAGCAGTAACCGCACCCAGCTGTTGCAGAAAATTGCGACGATCCAGCATTAAAAAGACTCCCGTTACACACCAGTTACATAGTCGAGTCAGTATGCCAAAACTTCGCCAAGAAAAAGCGGACACAGTTCATTAGTAAGTCTTATTCGACAGGAGTGGCAGGTCGGGATTCAAAGAAATAACAGTTTTTCATGATGTGTAGCGCGAGTTGAGTGATTTCTAGGGCACCTCTGAATAATGCAGCAGCGCTCGGCTTTGGCATCCTGCGTCGCCCTACCTCCTGCATCGATGCAGTCGTGCGCGTGAGTCCTATAACGCTTTAGACTATTAAGCTTTGACAGGGGCGTTGATCGAAGTTAATGGCGGGTCCTTAATCAGATCAACAACAAAGATATAAAGTGACGCATATAAGGTAGACAGAGGCCACGCCCCTCACTACCTATAAACAGGGGCTTTCAGGAAAACAACATTTCTG
>OJDQ01000344.1_pt1 | contig 22434 bp, 19 predicted proteins | sample 1592851 | NCBI WGS metagenome assembly OJDQ01 (sample SAMN05416774, study PRJEB24817) | seawater metagenome | isolation source: Sea water | place: Canada:Atlantic | collected 2013-07 | reverse complement strand
GTACAGGATACGTATTCGAACGCCTGATCGTTCGCATGCTTTATAACTACATAGCAGGGGCATTTGTCGCACTCCAGCAGGTTGATTGTTTCCAAACGATTGCCATTGGTTGCGCCGCTGTCAAAATGTTCCATACCACCACCAGTATCGATGATCCGGAACTGGCAGTTTCTCCCCCCCTGAATACCAACGGATTTTTTGCGGCTGCCGATATTGGTAATGGTACAGTGTAGATTGCACAGGCCATTCGCACGGAAGGATTTACTTTCCCCAGCAGTTGCGCCGACCCAGGCACCATGATAGGTAATTTGTCCAGAGCTGATATTATTAAATAGCGCACCAAACACACCTTCAGCGCTATCCGCCTCAAATTTTACATTACCGTAAGCGGCGTTTTCGACGCTAACAAATCGCACGCCGTCAGTATCCCCGACGCTACCCGATGCATTGTGTGAATCCAGACGAACACGCGGCACATCATTAACGGCCAATGTAGTCGCGTCGATGTGCTCAATGGTTAATGTGACCGCTGTGTTATCCACTGGGCAGACGGTGACGCCCGTTAAAATATACTCAACCGTTCTATCCAGCTGTAACGACAACCCATCAATGCCTCGTATTCTGGCGCAGTATAAGCCTGTCGTATAACGCCCTGGTGTGTATTTCTCATGGCCGACGGCTCCTTTTATCTGGATATACTGCCCAACAGAAAAACTAGCCGCACTAGCAACGTCTACGGTCCAGGCCCCGCGCACAATATCACTGGCGGATACGTCTGCGCCCACCGTGTTTTCAATGACCAATGAATATCCGCCAGCCAGGGTATCTATCGCCCCCACAATTTCCTGTTCATCGGTCAGCGTGACGGTTACCCCTTTGGTTAGGGTTAACGTACCTCCATCCAAGCGAATGCCACGCTTCACCGCCTCAAAAAGATGAAACTCACGACCTGCACCATAAGCTGCACAGTCAGCCTTTCGATAAGGCATAAAGCGGTCATAATTACTGCCCACCGGAATATACAGCGCCCCTTCAAACCACCCTACGGTGAGTGCACCAAAGGTTTCCGGCTCACTATTGGCTGGGAGCGATACTGCTTTATCAATGCATTGCCATGACGCCGCGCCGACGCCTTCAGTATCCGCACCTCCCACAGCATAAACGCCATTGAGTTTAGCCCCGCCGTTACTCGCCCAGCCGATCAACGCGTTCCTGTCATCGCTGAATGCGACCGAAAGATAAGCTACTGGCTCAATGAGCGTCAGACGCTCAAGAATTCGCCCGTTCTGACAGGTGATATCGCCTGTTTTTGCAACGTAAGTAACTTCACGTAATTTATAATCCTCTCGCACCGGATTGACGCAGTAAAAATTTTGACCGGTCTCTGTTGGGCTCAGCGCCGCCAGTTCGGTTTTAGTGTTGAAGCCTTTTACGCTGGAGCCTTCGTTGTATGAATATTTTTCGATTAAGTTATCAACAGCAGAGCGGGTGTTATTTAGGGCATCGACAGCCTGTTGATGAGCATTAAAACTGGCTACTGGTGCGATAACCGCTGCCTTATTAACAACTGAAGTGCTATCCCAGTCAGCAGTGAGTGTTACTGTTCTTTCTGTATTATCCACGCTCTGAACAAAGCGAGGGCGGTAGCTATCAATCCATAGCATGCTGCCGGGTATTGCGCCAAACACGCTATCCGCGTTATTTATATGTAGCGTGTTGTCGCCATTGGCAATCGATACGTCTGAAAGCTCGAATACGTAGCTGCTCATTACGTTAAGCTCCCATCAGTTTTAAATACAGATAGGTTTACAACGCCACCATCTGCCTGGCCGGTTATGGTTGTTGGTCCTGCGGTAGCTGCAGTACTTGATACCCTGAATTCAATAGTGGTACCTGATGTGTTGCCAGGTACATCAACCAAAAACGCTGGAATGCTGAAAGTGACTGCCATATCAGCACCTGATGGTGATGTGGCGAACTGACTGGCAGTTGCCACAACAGCACCATCGACGAGCACATCAACCACAAAGGTTGCCGTATCAACGTTATTGGGTGATGTCCAGGTCAGGCGAAGCGGCTCGGATTTTAAAATTCTGTCGAAAGTACCGCCAACGATTTGACCGGCAGCGGTAACCGTTAAAAAAGTCTGGTGTGTTGTCGATACTGCGTTGGCTGGCTGGGTAACTGTTTTATTGATTGAGCCATACAGGCCACCAATAATATTGGCGGCATAGAACGTACCGTAGTTTTTAATGGTGTCAGCAACACTGTCGTACTCGATCAGCGGATCGCCGTTGCTATCGACAATGGTTAATTCCGGTGCTGCCAGTGTAGCTTTTCCGGTGCGATACCATTCTCCATTAGGCGCACGCCATTCATTAGCATTCGCCTTGGTGAGGTTATCGAAGTCTGGTACGCCCATGTTGAGTGTGGTAGGGCCGCGCCAATAGGCGAGATTGTCCGGCCCGAACGGCGCTTCTAAATCTTCGACAATCATTTCAGTTGCGCCGATTTTTACGGTGGCGCCGTACCAAACATGGCGCCCATACGCTGCCAGATATTCATAGGCAATTTCACCGGCGCGACTGGCAAACACCAGTTCATCCATAAACAACCGAAAGGAACTTAGGCCACTGGAACCAGCCAGTATTTCAATACCGGTGTAAGAGCCTTCAACAGTAACACCAAGTTGAACCTTGCCTTCCAGCAGGCCTGTGCGGGTTTCAAGGGCTTCAAAGTATTGGTGAATGCTCAGTTCGTTTTCATCGGCATCGGTAATGCGCACTTCGTTGAATGCCTGGGCAAACGCTGCGCCTTCCACCCATTCGCCCGTATCCTCATCCTCATAACCAATCTGCACGTTTTTAAACTCGGTGATTTGAGCCGTTACACTTGTGGTACCGACCAATTGTTTTATTGCGATAATATCCAAGTAATTCGCCGCTGCTGCGCCAGTGGCTTCGGTCACGTTATACAGCAGCGTGGAGTAATCGCCGCCCAGTTCGCCGGTTTGTTGTGACCAATTATTGATGTCGCTAGTGACACCGGTAATGGTATCAAGTAGCGTTTGCGGCAACCCTGGCAACGTCAAGCTGCTAATCAATTCGGGCGTCACTTCGCCGCTAGATAACCCAATGAGATTTTCGATTGAAAATGACACCCAGGATGCCGCAGCTAAATCCCCATCGACCACCCTGTACCATACGTACAATGTCGCATCCTGCTGCGTTGGGGTTACCGTTATTGTTAAGTTCCTACCGTAGCTTTGCGCAGTTTCAAAGTCATCTTGATAAGAAATTTTCCAGTCATAAGTTGCTGCTGGGTTCGGCGGTGTAGGTGCATTAATGATCACCCTGCCTGGTAAAATTTGATAGGTAACATTGTTTATTGGGGTGTTAGGCAAGCCGATGCTGAACTGCATCGTTACTGCTTCACTCTTTTTCTCAAAACGGTTTTCAGCACTCACCGCAACTAAGTAATCGCCATTACCCAGGTTATTCAGATCAATAGATGGCGCTGTAGGATAATAAACCTTACTCCAACCATCATCTGGCACTTTGGTAAGCAGAACAATATATCGTCGAACACTGCCAGGCTCCGGGTGTGTCCAGGTTATAACGCCTTGCCTCCAACTGTCGTTGGGTGTTTCGGAATAGCTTGGTGTATTTGGTATGTCGACAACAGTATTATCTATCGTCGAATTAGGCAGTAAATCCAGTTCAGAAGGTACAATTGTGTCGTCATATAATGCCTCACCAGTTTCCTTTAAGGTAAGCGTCCAGACAAACTCTTCTGAGTCAAAGTCGTAATCAATGACTTCATATTCCTTGCCAACGATATTGTTGTTTTTAAAATTAGTATTAACAACCACACCTGGGGCACATTTAATGCCGCGCCAACCTACTTGAACGCGCAATGTATCTCCGGCGTTTATCTGCTCCATGTATATTCGATTTAAACGCTGACACATAGTAGCGCTGTCCGTGTAACCCAGAATGCGGTTCTTTTTAATAACCCGCTTGTCTCTGGTTTGATAAAACGCACTACTGATTTCTGGACATTTTGACTCCTGGTAGAACGACTTTTTATCAATAAAAGAAGCGGTAATAGCGTTGAATCGTTGCGACAGCGGTGTAAAGGGGTTTCGTTCGATATCCCCCTTTAAATCATCGTCACTTAACGTAACAGAGGCTGGACCACGATATGCTGCAACCGCCAGATAAAACTTACCGGGAGTTTCGATCCAGCGGCCACCGCAGCTACTTAAAAGTTCTTCTTCAACGCTTCGTTGGCCCTGAGTTAAATCAATGACTCCGTTGCAGGTAAAACGCTTTTCTGTCTGAATGTCACCGTTACTATCTGTGAACGTGACAAGCTCGTCGCATATGTTTGCTTCAAAAGCGATATTTTGAAGGTCAAACATTTCAATAGGCAATTCGATGTCGCCCATCCAGCGTTTCCAATGAAAATTTATTAGTGCGGCGTTATCAGTCCATTCCCACGTTGACTCATCATTGTGTCGGTGCAGACCTGAACCGCCTGCTGTGTCATCCTTTCGAGGGTCGTAGACTTTAATCCCGTTAACTAGAAACTTAACGTCCTGAACGCCATTGGGGAAAATATCAGGGTTAATTTCATATTTGTGGTAGGCGTGCGTTAAACCAAACCCAACAAAGGTATTGTCGATGGTGGCCATTTCTTCTAACGCTTCAGGGACCGGTTCGGTTTGATCCCCGAGGCTAACAATAATGCGATAACCATTACCAGACAACGAACTTTTAGATTTACCATCCAATTGATACAACTGCACAAAATGGCAAGGGTGAGCCGCAATAGGCGTAAAGAATAAATGGTACGCAACGCCATCGATGGTTCTTTTTTCATATTTAGTAATTGGGCCGCTGGTTACGGCTCTGCCGACAATCATAATTTGCGCAGCATTGGCTTCTACACGCAATTCCTGGTTAGCGGTACTGAGCCCGCCTACGCCGGCCATCATGCCATCCATCATATTGTCATAAGCGATTGCCGCCGCAACACCGATAGCAACCGCCCAGCCAACCGAAACCACCGCTGCAGCGCCATACGCCACGATTGCACCCACTACGACTGAAGGCATTAACCAACCCTCCAATTCATTATGCAGCTTTGCAGCGGAACGGATACCAGCCCTTTTTCGCCAGGAACAATTACGCCACCATAAACAACGCCGAGTGTATCGCGCCCCTCAAATTTGATTAGTGCTATATCACCCCGCCGTACGTTAAGCAATCCATCAGGCGCCCCAAGAAATAATTCCACAAAGTCACGCAAACCTTCGCACCCTTCTTTTTTCATCACTTCCAGTGCTGACCGTTCGCAACGGTAAGTCTCTCTGTACTTCGCCGCGGGATCATGGCCGGTTTGAGCTTCAATCGCGCTGGCGGCGAACATGCAACAGTCGTGAACGCCCCATTCAAACGAGCGGTTTCTGTCTTTTTGTATTAACTGGCCGAGTTTGTGCTTCCAGTTTTCTACTCTTTTAATGTTCATCGTCGATGGCCTCTCGCTCTGCTGCCACGACCAACCGCTTGATTGCTTTGATAGCTGGATAGTGGACCTTTTGTGACACTTTCAACGTCATCAAAGAAGCTATCTTCTGAATGTAAGGAGCGTTGGTAGGCCGCGGTGTAGGTCGTGTGTTCTTTGGGCATGTTCCAACGATGGTTATAACTAATCCCTTCAACGGCTATTTTAGGTACTTCCCCATAGCTCACTGGCGTGAAATTAACCAAACCGGCATAAATTAACTGGGCGGCGGAAACTTGCATGTTTTCATCAAACGCCGCCAGATAAAGGCGAATATTCCCGCCGGAGCTGTCGTCTTTAATGGCCTCTTCAATCAAATTCACGTCATGGGTCTGAAGCGTTAGCGTAATGTCGCTACCGGCACCTTCTTTAATACCGGAAATATCGCCCATTTCACCAACGCCATAGTAGGTTTCGCCGTCCCAGACAACCTGGCTAACACCATTATGGAAACGGGCAACACCTGATGACCATTCGATGTACCCAAGTAATGCCGCTATTTTGTTGGGCATAGCCAGTAAGGTTTCTAGTTGCGGATCGATTATTCTCATGTGCGGTTACTCGTATAGCCAGACAGTGTAAAGTCACTGATCACCAGCTTTCGTTCCGCAAAGGACAACCCCTGGTTATTATCAGGCAGCATCATTTTGCACATTGGATCATCTGAAATGAGTAATTCACCGTCGAGCGGGACTTTAAATAGCTGAGGTCTAATATTCAGAGTGCACATGCCGTTTGAATCCGCGATGGCATCCACCATTAATTTGTAGAGATAATTGTCTAATTGGAAGCGATCGCCAGCTGGTGCAATAAGTGCATTTGGCGTTGCCCCTCTTATTTGTAAAATGGTGCCGCTTTGGTCTGATCCATGTACAACTATACTTCCCCCCCAGTCGCCTAACTGCGTATGCGTTGAATCCCACATCATAAATTCACCCGCAGACCCATCTAATGAGTCAATAAACACATCGAGTTCGCGAGAAACGGCATAACGAATACGAGACCAGCTACCTTGAAAGACCCAGTAAGCCCCCGGGCGCGTCCAAACTTCACTCATGCGGTTTACGCTTGTGACCGTTTTTGAATTTGGCACAATTTTAAACGTGAGGCGGGTTGGCAAAATGTGTTGTGGAAATACGGGTAATGTCATGCTGAAGCCACCCTGTATCCATCGTAAACAGGCCCACGGCCCTTGCTTAGCTGTCTGCCAACCTCTGCAACCGTGTCGCGTTTACTTTGCGCAAACATGGGTTTTATTTGAGAAATTACTTCCTCTGTGTTTGCTCCGGTAACGTTGAACTGTGAGTTGTCTATGTACGTTATATTGGTTGCGCCATTTTTATTACCCGATTGCTGAAACATTTTTTCGGTTTGTTGCCGGCTCGTTACGTATGCCGGACCTTGCACTAACTCATGGCCACGTTCGCCAACGATCCCAAATTTACCTGCCGATATGTTGCCCCCTTTATCAAAGAGACCGGCAAACATGGCCGACATGGCAGCACCTACAGCCGCTATAGTTGCCAATGAGCCAATACCATTGGTACCGCCAGTCGCCAACGTGGTTGCTGCAGCAGCTGGCGCCATTGCTCCTGTGATAGTTCCTGCCGCGGTAGTCATGGCAGTAGCAGACGTGGTGGCCTCCGTTGTAGTTGAAGCAGTATTGATAGCGGCCAGTGCCGCTCGCTTGATACCAATTTCCACTAAGGTAGCCACAGCTTGTTTGCCAGTGGACAGTAGGACAGAGCGGATCCCATCTCCCAGGTTCTTAGATTCAAACAACGCATCAGCGGTGGCATTGCCAATGCCAGCCGCGAAACGATCGAACGTTTCAGACCACATAGCATCAATTTCACTTTTGGAATTGCGGGCAATGTCTTCCAGCGCCCGGTTATGGCGCAACTGCTCCATCTCGATAAGCTGGTTAATTTCCTGGCGTTTGGCCAGGTCTTGCTCTGGCAGGCTGTCTCGGTAGGTTTCCAGGGTGCCGATATTGCTTTTGTAATTGGCATTTTCGCGCTGGGTCGGGGTTTGTGCGCCGGCCGCAATTCGCTCGACTTCAGCTTGTACCCGTTTGGCTTCGTTGAGTTTATCCAGTTCCTGCGCTTGCAGAATGAGCTTTTTGCGAATTTCTTCATTAATCGCTACTAATGAGCCATGCTCTAAGTCGTAGCGGATCTTTGCTTCATGGGTAGTATTGCCAAACAACGCTATTTCACGTTGACGTTGTGAGATTAAAAGATCAGTTTCATCTTTAAGTTGCCGTGCCTGGTCTATCTCAGACTTTTTTGCATCGAGTTTAGTCGCGGCCAGTATTACCTGGGCCTTTTCTTCAGCTGACAGATTTTTCAGCGAACCATACGCCGTTTCATAGGCAATCTTCGCTGCTTCTCCCACCGTGCCATACAGCGCAGCTTGCTTTTCCAAGTTCGCCAACAGTGTTTTTGACTTTTCAATAGCGGCATTGTCAACGGGACCAGAAGTGTCAGTCGGGCGTTTTAATACCTGATTGAGCAGTGCAATTTTATTGGCCAGGTCTTCAACCGCTTTTTCTGCTTCGACCACTTGTTCTATTGTTACATCGAAGTACGGATTGTCGAACCGTTCACGCATTTCCTGCGCCATTTGCTCAGCCAGTTTCATCTGGCCGGTATAACGTTGTAGCGCAGACGTGGCCTGAGTTTTGGTGTATTTACTGAAGGGGTTCATGGCGCTGTTTAGGGCTTCGACCTGATCGGTCAAGCCTTTGGCCTTTGCGGTAGCGTCATCCGCTGACGTTGCCCAGGAATACAAGGCATAGCCCCCGAGCAATACCACGCCCGGGATACCGCCCATCACGGCCAATAGGCCACGACCAACGGCGGTACCGGTAATTGCCACCGCGTTATAGCGGGCCTGCGCAGCGGTTAATGTATCCGTGGCCACTTTTAAACGTGTCGCAGCAGCCGTAGAGGCGCCATACATACCCGTTACACCTGCTTGGGTTCTAGCTACATTTACATTACTCTGGGCTTGTAAAAGGTCGGCTCTGGCCGCTTCAATGGTGGCAGTTCGCTTGGCCACTGTTGCAGTGGTGTAATTGACTAAAGCCGCGGTACCTCTGAGTAGCCCAGCAACCGTTAATACTTCAAGCGCGGTAGTAACAGACTGGGCATTGTCCTTAAAAAATTCCAGCGAAGACGCCGCGGTATCAAGCATGGCGCCATAGGCGTTATTGATAGGGTCTTCAAAGGCGGCGATAGTTTTTACCCGTAGGTTTTCTAATGCATCTTCTTGTGCAGTAATATTATCAATATTGGCTTTTGCCGCACCGTCATACTCTTTAAGGGCTTTGATGAGAATATCTCGCAACATATCACTGGTGACTTTTCCCGATAGCACGAGATCTCTAAACGAACCTGATTGCAAACCCGCAGCCCTGGTCATGGCTTGCATTAATCCCGGCAACGGTTCGACAACCTGATTAAATTCAGCGGTTTGTACTACAGGCTGTGACATCGCCTGGCCTAAACCATAAAGCACTAGTTCAAGTTTGCTTGATTCGACCCCTAACGCGCTTTGTGCATTACTTAAGCCGGTCAATAAGTCCCGGCTTTGCTGCATGGTGAGCAAGTCGCCTTTGCGTAATGCTGCTAACGACGTGTAGCTTTCCCCAAGGCTCAGAATAGTTTTACCGTGTTCATCGGCAAGGTTATCTAAAAACGCCATGGTGCTGGTGTAATCCTGAGTATCTTCACTCAGAAAACGTAGGCGCGTTGAGAATTGCTGATAATCAGCCAGGGTGTCTTTAATGTCGATAGCGGCTGTTCTGGCAGATAACACGCCAAAAACAGTGGCCGCCGTTCCGGCCACTGAGCGTAAGCTGGTATTGAGTAAAGAGGATTGGCGTTCAACTTGGTTTAAACCGCTGGCCGCCGTTGCCGCCGCTTGCTTTCCCCGATTCATTTCACGGTTTAAAGCCACCTGTTTAGCCGCGGCCTGCTGGTATTCACCTCGCATGCCCTTAGTATTGGCTATCAGATTGATAAAGATATCAAGATCGCTTTTGCTCACGATAACGCTCTGCTAAACAGTGAATAACATGCCGACCAATGATCCGCAATTTGTGATAATCGAGCTTTGAATACTTTCGACCTGTGATCTGCGCATCGGCCAGAATTGCCTGTATATCTAAACAGGTACGCATACCTTCTGTGTATTGCCATAGGTCATCGATATCCAAAAACCAGTAAAAAGCCGTTTTATTTTCTGGAAGTAACTCGATAACTCTGTCCTTGAAATCGTCATCCTCTGCCAGAATTGCCTGAATTTCATCATCGCTACTACCTAATCCTTTAAGCTGATCTATGTAGTCGTTTCGATCAGCCTGAGTAACCGATGGCCCCACCCATCCTTGGGCGAGTTCCATTAGTTTTTTGTTTCTATCGCTGAGTCCATTTTTAAGTAGGCATCGTAAAGGCCAGCACGGTAGTTGCTGAGCTTTGTGAGCTCTATTTTTTCTTCCTCACTCAGCTTTTCCACATCGCTTTCAGTTTCACCAGCCCCAACCAGCGCAGCACGAACTATTGGCGTAACGCCTTTTTGGCCAAGCTCGTTAAACTGGTCTTCTGAAAGGCGTCTAAAACGGGCAAAAAATGTAGTGGTGGTAACCCCGCCACCATCCTGTGGCAGGTTAACGGTTACCGGCCAGGTCACTTCATTGGTTTCAATAATTTTCAACTTCATATCAGGCCGTCCGGATCGCAGTTTTACCAATGCCACCGAATGGCATTACAAAGGTACGTTTACCCTCAAAATCGCCATAACCGACGCCAAGTATTTGGATTTGCGGGTTGCTGATAGTCACAATGTTTCCCGCGGTGGTGCCGTGCACCACGGACACTGGCAAAAGCGGTTGAGTTTCAGATCTCACAATGGCGAACGGATCGAAGTCACCATGGGCAGGCGCTAAGATTTCGATTTCACCTTCCGGTGCAATATCGTCAATGCTCACGCCTTCGTAACCAGGCAGGTCGGTATAGTTAACTTCGTTGTTCTGGTTGCCGGTAAAATTCACCATGGCGTACTCGACACCATCGAGCGTAAACGTGGTGTACTGATTGCCAACTTTCACCGGCTTAGCCTGGTTAAAGGTTGGAGATGGGAAGCCATCAGCGGCAACACCGCCATAAACACCAGTAATGGTTAAAGGGAAAACGCCCACAGCACCGTTACTCACATTCCAGCCCAATTCGACCTGTGCATTCAGTAATTTATGAGAACGACCAGCGGCATAAAAATAAATCGTGCCATCAATCCAGCTGTCATCATCTAACTGGGTATGGTCAACGTGAGTACCACTGGAAATATCCTGATCAAATGCAGCCATTTGAATGAGGCCAGCGTAGGCAGCTGGGGTTGTTGCCGTGCCACGACCGGCGATTTCAACTTCACATTCAATGGTGAAGTGGTGACCAACCAATAGTTGCTCTTTAAAACCCAGAGTTGCGTCATCCAACTCCCGGTCGAGTTGTTCCACTTGCAGGTTTATCGTGGCATTTTTAGTACGCACATATACAGGGGTCTCACCAGCTGCAATGTAATCTTCGCCAACCGTTAACGCCGGATCTGCCGTCGCGTTAAACACGGCAAGCGCGAGTACTAATCGTGATGTTTTATACTTTTGAAATACAGCCATTACTTGGCCTCCCCTTTGCTTTTAGCGGTTTCGGTGGCTTCGCTAATGGTTAAATGTGGATTGGCTTCAATCTGGCACCGCTTTGCTGGCGTTAACGCCGCTGCAGAAAGAGTGTTCTTGCCTGGCTTGAAATCGATGCCAGCACTACGCTGAACGTCTTTACTGGCATTGGTGACTGTGATTGACATAGATGGACCCTCGTTATGATAGGTCCAGTGTGGCAGGATGAAATGCGCAAAGTTAGGGTAAAAGTTATTGCTCTACAGGTCGTTAAATTCCAGTTCAACCACAACCCAGGCATGGTTAGGATCCATTTGCCGGCTGCTGTGAGCTTTTTTCATTTCCAGGTTTAACGGCGCGTTGTGGGTACCGTCTTCTTTTACCAGTTGGCGGATGGTATTAATAAAACCGAATTCCAGAGCCTCTCTGTCGCCACCTGATGTGCCATCGGCAACGTATTGCTGCACCAGGATCATGACTTCGTGGCGCTCGTCCTCTTCGTCAAACAATCCGCCAAATTGCGGAAAACCACCGGATATCACGACAAAAATCGCTTTGTCCCGTTCTTCGAAACGATCCACGTCCTGGTAGTTTCGACTCACCACATTGGGCGATACCTGCGCCGTCAGGCGACTTACAAGGGCAAGAATACGGTCATTTGGTGTCATGCCTTAAATCCTTTATTAAATACTCTTTCTAACACTGGAGGCGCGATAGCCGGCAAGCGCTTGCGGATCAATGCTGCGGCGGGTTTTAAGTACGGTTGGGACGGTGTGCCTGTGTAAAAAATATGGGTTTGGATAAGATAAACTAACTGTTCCATGCTCATATCCGGGTCACGAGGCCGAATGCCTTTTACCTTTAACCAGTCTTCCATGGTTTTATCCGGTACCCATCCGCCCGGGCCGGTGCCCTCTTCCACATAGCGGGAATAATGCGGGCCGGTAATAATTTGGTGATGCGTATAACTTAACTGCTTCGGCGCAATCGAATTGGTTAACGTCGAATCCGCTTTGGGGGCTTCACGTTTTGCTTCCCGTGTACCTTCCTGGGTAGCCCGGCGAAAAATCTGGTTTATTGCCTGCTCTGCCAGAGCCGGTGACTTTTTGATGACCTGCAACAGCCCGTGGCGACTAACGTTGAGCGAAACGGTATTCATAATTTACGGGCCAGTTCCTTGGCATCGCCCAGCAACTGGCGATACACATTGCCTGGATCGCCGCGGCGTAAATTGCTGAGCCCGGTTTTGGCGGTAACTTGAATGCTCGGTTCGCGCAGCATAAGCACTTTCATCGCTTCGCACTGACATAATAACAACAGCAATGTGAATTTATTGCTCTCTACATTGATGTTGTCCGATTCGTCAATGCTATAAAGCTTGAAATACAAATAGGTAAATGAGGATCCGAGGCTGGCCAGCATGGCGGCAGTCGGCGCAAAATTAAAGAATATATGGCCATTACTACTTTGCACCGTGGGTAGTAAAGAAATAAAGCCAGGATCCCAGGGTTCTACTGGCTGTTGCATACCCCAGGTGGTTTCTTTGTAAGACCATAAATCCGCTGGTGCTTCGTAGACCTGAACATTAGCTTGTAACTTAATGGTGTCGACGCTGGTTGCCGGTGATAGAGCGGTGAGCGCAGTCACTGCGGCTTTAACAATCTCGTCGTAAACGCCGCTTTGATCAAAGTCGTCCAGCACCTTGGTGGTGCTGGTTAACGATGCTTTCAATTCATTGATGAGATCAACTTTACTGATTGTCATTCTTTGCTTGCTCTTCGCGGCGGGCAATTTCCTCTTCAACCATTGCTACTTTATTTTCATCGTCACCAACTAACAATAGCAAGGCATCGATATCTTCAACGTCAGTTAAAGAAAGGGCGAATTCCTGTAGATCCAGATCGTATTCGCGGCCACTGATCTGCTCTTTAATTAGCTCTTTTGCCCCCTTACGGTTGGCGCCGTTTTCCTCTGCTGCCAGCATGGCCTGCAATGCATCGAGCGATAAAATTTCTATGCGCTCTGCCAGTTCACTAACCTTACAGTTAAGGATAGCGTCGTAGTCGACTTTTGGTGCTGCATTTGAAACAGGGCGCACCATTACCGGCCGGGATTCTCCAGGGGGAATAAGCTTACCGCCGACAAACTGAATTTGTGCTGTGTTATTGGTATAGAGTTGTTCTTTCATAAGGCACCTGTATTAAAAAAGGCAGGCAAGCGCCTGCCTTTTGGGTTTGAGGTCTGACTAATTAGCGATTGGTTGCGCTGTATGCCAGTACAGACGTGTAGCGGTTTGCTAAAGGCTTAGGCGTATGGATAGCATTAAACTCGGTTCCATACGCTTCTTTCGTACCGTTTAGTTCACCGGTCGTCGGATCGCGGCCTTCCTGCATTTCACCGATAGCGAACGCTTTGGCAACCACGTAATTTGTAGTACCACGTTCGCCCATCAGGATCCGTTCATCGCCCAAATCAATACCTGGGGCATTAGTCCCCCATGCTGGAATACCTTTCACATTTACCAGGTCGCCCATGTTGTTTGTGTCTGAGCCGTCACGCTTTAGACTCACCACAAATTGATCGGCGTTGGTACAAGTATCATTTAAGGTATTGCTCATCATCAGGAAATTGGGCGCAATGTAGCGATCATCCTTCATTAGTGCTTTACGTGAACCAATTTTTCGTAACAGACCGTTAAGGTGCTGCTCCAACGTTAAACCAGTGGCAATAGCGGTATCAAACTTGGCAACGTTGGTGGCGTAGCTGTAACTGATTGTAGCGGTTGCTTCATTAGGCATAACAGCATCGCCGCTTTCGTCCACAAAGGCGATATACCCTAAATTTACGTTATCGATCACCCAATAGGTGCCTGCGGACTGGTTGCCGGTGCCATCGAATGGTTCGATAGTAGTTCCACCAAATGCCACAGTAATTGGGTTGGTGGTACTGCCAACAACGTTACCCTGCAAATCATAGACTGTATGCGGGCGAACAATCGGAAAATTAGCCGTTTTAATGGTTGCATTGCTACCATCCAATTGTGACGCAATACTCTCGTTAGAGGTAGTACCTGCAGAAAAGCTATCACTCATGCGCAGCATTTCGTTAGCCAGGCGGCGCACAATAATTTCACGCAGGATCCGTGAACAGGTGGCCACGTGGCGACCCCATGAATCCCAGTTAACATTGCTCACCTTGGTAAAATGCATCATTTCATCAGAGATATTAAATGCCAGTTTCATCGCATTGATGTAGGCCATGTCCATTCTTTGGGTCACGCCTGCTTTAGGGATAGCGCCCCGTTCAAACACAATACCATCGTTGATAGTGGTAAATGGCTTGCGTTCTTCATACGGGATCTGTGTTGTGGCCTGAGCACCTGGGTCAGTATTTGTCGCGACCAGCTGTAGGATGTTCATATCGTGCAACGCTTCGCGTATCACTTCACGGCGGAATGCATAAGGCAGTTCTGTGTCGCTGATATTGCCCTCACCTGAGAGCACTTTATATTCACGATTGAGTTTGTCGTTGTACTGGTTGTCAAACAATGACAGTACGTTATTCACAAATGGGTCAACATGCTCTGACAAGCGGATGCTGCCATTTGAAAAAGCGCTGGTTTGTTTCAGGTTTTTACGCACGTCTTCAGCCAGTTTCATGGCATTAGCATTATGCGCAGACGAAATAATAACAGAGCCACTTGGGCCCTGACCGCCGTTAAAGCCCATGCCCGCTAACTTCTTAGACGACTCAAGGCTTTGGCCCAACTTGATTTGCTGGTTAGCCATGGCGGTGATTTGGCTTTCGCTCATATCGCCAGTTACCAGATCAGCTGATTCCAGAAGTACCGATTTCGTTTCATCACTGAAACCTTCTACCGCATTGATTTTTTCAGTCAGTAGCTTACGGTTGGCGGTGGTTTTCGCCTCTGCATCGGCCAGTTGTTTGGCGGCATCAGCCTGCCATTCGGCAAACAAGGCTTTCGCATCTTCCGCAGACAAACCAGGTTGGTTAAGGGTGATTGTTTGTGACTGGCCGCTTTCGGCAAGTGATAACGCAGTTTCCTGCAGGTTATCAATTAGTGCTTCCTGCTCAGTTTCATCGCTAACATTGGCACAAAGCTTTTTAGCCGTGTTCACCCACTGTGAAATGGCCTCTTCGCTGAGCTTTTTGTTTTTAAGCGCAGCTTCAAACAGTTGGAGTAACTTATCCATAACTAAATCCTCTTTGAATTCTTTCGCGAGTTGTTCGCTGATCAGTTGTAAGCCGTCAAAATCATCTGATTCCGATAGCTCCACCCGATCTAAATTTTTGATACAAGGGCGCACCACTAAGCCAGCCGCCAATAAGGTCGGGCCATGCTCTGTAAAGGGGTGCTCGTTGGTTACAAAGTTTTCACTGAATTCGGCAGATAGGTAGCGATAACCTTTGTCTTTAATGAGCTCTAAACCAAAGGGAGTCCACGCTACTTCAGCCCGCAGTTTGTTCCCATCCAGGAACAGGCGGGTAACGGTGCCAGCTGCGCCATTTCTCGGGTCGTGTGCACAGTCAATACAAATATCCTGCCCAAACACGTTGCCGTTAAAGTTATCAATCATGCTTTGCAGCATGGTATGAGTGATCTCAAATTCACCATAACGGGGATCAAAGAACTGGCCGGTGCGGGTAACGGTTACCGTACTGGTTTGTCGTTCAGCATCCACTGAAACCGACGACGCCAGGAAGCGCACAGCCCGGGTGGGTGAGGCTTCTAAACGGATAGTGCGGGAATTGCGCATAGTGACACTCTGTAACAATGACTTATTGGCAGTGTGTCAGGATGAAATGCGCAAAGTTAGGGTAAAAGTTTAACCAGGTTAGCCAAAGCGCCTTTTAAGTGTTTTAACGCGGCTGTTAATCATTGTTTCTTTGAGTAAGTCATTTTGGAGCAGGTTAGTTTTATACACGCCCAGTACACCTACTCGCTGGTTGTAAGGTTGGTTAGCTAACCAATCAATGCGGGTTTCCTTCCCGGCCCGGTCTTCGTCGGTCACCTCATCCACAAATACAGCTTCCACATAGCTAAGTGTGTTGGGGTGCGCTGGCCAAGGGTTCTTACCCTTCGGGTACACACCTTTACCTAAACCAAAGCGGTTTACACTGGCATGCATATCGCAAATATCCACCCGTGGGTGATTTGGGCTTAGTACAAAGCGGGTGCCTATTACATCATCGTCCTCTTCCAGACTATTTTGATAGGCCATACCATACGCCCGATTAATTTCCGTGCGAAACATACGCCGTGCCTGCCAATAGGCGGCATCTTCATCAAAATACTGGGCTTTGAGCACCTTACCAATATTGCCTTCACTGGCGGCATTCACTTTATCCAGCATGGATTTAGGTGGCTGTTCGCCATTGGCTAATAAAGCGGCCGTTGCTTCGCTGGCTGACTGACCCATGATCACGGCGCGGTTAATGGCACTAATAATGGTGTTTTTGTGGCTGTCGTCTAAAATCCAGAGCCTGTCGGATAACTGTAGCCCATCAGCGTGGGTAAAGGTTTGCACAAACCGTGTGGTACGCTGGCTGATATCCAGGGCGGATTGCGCGGTGTTGTAACTTAAAAACGGGCGGGTGCCAATATTAGCCGCGCTGGCAATGCCGGTATTGAGTAACGCCGCTTGCAATGTGCTGAGTTCACCTAATACCCTTTCAACATCACCGCGAAGCGCCTGCAGGTTTTGCAGGCGAATAATACTAAGGCTGTCACCGTAAAAGGCCAGGATAGTAAGTATTTCTTCCAGGCTCGACTCATAATGGCCGCGTAGCTCATTCAGCGTTTCGCTATCCAGTGTTAGATAGTCACTGATCGCCAATTGCTGAGCGCGTTTAATAAGAGCCTTTTTGCGGGTCAGTTCACTCATATCACCGCCACAATTTCATTGATATCAACCAGACGAACGGGGCCGCTATCCAGTTCATAGCGATAACCGGCGTACCGACCGACCATTACCCGATCACCTTTTTTTACGCTCATGGGGGCATTGCGGCCATTCTTTAATATTCGCCCCGGACCCACCGCGATCACGGTAGCCCGATCCGATGGCCGGCCATCAATAACCACTAATGAGCAATCATGGGTTGCGGCTTCATCGGTAATCACCACCATATCGTGCAGCGGCTTAATTGTTTCGCACATAGGTAGCCGACTCACCCTTGGGTTGATTGCCTGGCGTCACTTTGATTTTGCCAGGTTTGTCATCGTTGGTTGGCGTGCCCTCGTCGTCGTCCTCTTCGCTGGGGTAAGGGTCCTTGCTTTTGCGCTGGTCTTTAATTTTATCCATCACATAGTCAGGCTCTAAACCGGCCGTCTCCCAAACCATTGCATCAGGTATCTTCAGTGCCTGGTACTTTAATGCCAGGTCTGCGCGTTGATTACGGGTTTCGGTTTTTCGCTCTGCAAACTGCACCGTAAATTTATGGCTGTCCGGATCAATGCCCTGCAGCAGCAGCTGCAGGCGGAAGCCCTCGTAATAAGCCTGGCTTAATGTGTCTTGAAGGCCTTCGATTTCTTCAAAGTAGTCTTGTTTTAAGTCTTCCAGGATATCCCGGTTTAAGCCATCCGCGTAACCAAAGAGGCCTTTTGGTGCTGGGGCGCCACTAAAGAACGTATCGAGTAAGTGCACCACATCAGCAATCTGATCAAGCTGTGCATCACCACTAAGTGCCTCTACCCCGCCTTTATGGTTTTGGTAAAAGTCGGTCGTTATAAGGCCTTTTTTCGATTCCTGTTCATTCTTGTAAGCGATTAACTCTTTCTCACTGGCACCTTCTAAAACATGGCTAAAACGCTGAGGTGCCCGGGTACGACGGCGGATCACTAAGTCGTCTTCCGTCATGGTAAGTTGTTTCCAGGTTTTTCTGGCGGCATCAAGGTAAGGACGTCCGGGAGAGGAAAAATCATCAAAGTTATCAGGATCTAATCGCACCATAGAGATTTGCCAGAATGCAAACTCGGCAATCACCTGGTAACCACCGATCGGATCCAACTGTTTGTAAGCGGCGGCGATATTCTTTAACTGCCCGGTGGGTAAGCAATCCGGGTACATAGTTTCTGCCGGCATACGCAACGCAGAAACCACCTGGCGTTTATCATTCACCACCCATTGCAGTACTAATGATCCCTCTTTGACCGCGCCCCGGGCATCGCTATGGAGTTTTTGCGCATTGTTCAGGCCGAGGCGGATTTTATACTCGTTGAATAATCGGGTAATGCGTTTGTTCTCCTGGCCTTCCCACTGCAATCGAATGCCATTCTTTGTTGCATCACGGGCCATTCGCCGGTGAATACGCTTAACCCTTGGATCCGTTTTATCCATCAACCGAACTTCGAGCACCGACGTTTTATACTCAGGAGAAATATAGAGTTGGTCATACAACAAACGAATATAGCTTTCACTGTTGGCAACGGTACCGTCTTTGGTGGTAGTACCGCCGGTGTCGCTTTTTTTGTCCATAGTCGCCGCGGTCGTCGGGTGGCGACTGAAGGCATTTGATATTTTTGATAGCAGTCCCATAGCAGGTTACCCCAGTAAATTTAAGTTGTTGCCTAACAGGTCTTCGCGTGTTTTGCTGCTGGTTGTTACAGCCGTAGCGGGCTTTGGCTGACCTCTGGTGGCCAGCGCCCAGATTGCCGCCATCGCTGCATCAAATAAGTCATCACCGAGTTTTTTTAATACCATCACATAGCTTGAATAGCTTTTGCTTGTTTCTTCCGGTTTTATATTAGGTAGCTGGCGAATAAACATTTGCATATCGCTGATAGCCAGGCTGTCAGCATCCAAGCCGGTCGGCTCTAAATGGTCGACATACGGGATCACCGCATGTGAATGGTGAAAAACACCGCGCAATGTCGATGCCATATTATGCTTCACACCACCTTCAAAACGCATGGGTGCAAACGGCCATTCATTCCAGGCACTGGCGTTCGACTCACCATTATTGATGGTTTTAATGTTGATATGCGTTAACCCTTCACTAAACAGTTCGTGGTTTAACTGGGTGATCATGCCAAGGCCGAAGGCATCCCCTACTGCGTAATCAGGGTTAAAATAGCGCCAGAATGATTTTAAGTCGTTCTTCACAACCGAATCATCGGTACCGGCCGCCCAGGTTTTGGCAAAAATAAATACCACGTAATTACCGATCTGCTCAGTCACAATGAATGCATGTTTAGATGCATTGGCATTTTCACCGTGGCCGGCCGCATCATAACCAAAGCTAATAAGCCCTCGTTTGCGGTAGCGTTCGCCAGGCTCTGGTACCACTATGTCAAAGTTAGTCTTAGCGCCCATCTGAATAGCGGCACGTATGAATTTTTCCCAAATCAGATTGCGGGAACTGGTGTTGATGCACAGCAGCTGGCGTATATATTCAACCGGTGAAAGTTGAACTTTCATATCCTCAATAAATTTCTGATTAAGGATCCCGAGTTCTATGCCAAGGTGACAATCGACGGTAGGAAGTAAGTGATATTTGCCAGTTTCGAGTAAGTTAGAAAGTACCGATGCTCCTTTAAATACACCAGTGATACGAATGATCGGATTATTTATAGCGTTTTCATCGGCGCCCAAACGGCGGGTAGCGCCCATGGTTAATAAGAATCGACTGTTTAACCGCTCCTGATCGAGATCGTCAACCTCTTCAATACTGGCAACCGTTAAGTCACCACCATCAATTTGACTGAATATGCCATAGCCCCGGGCAATACTGCGATTGCAAAAGCGGTAATAAGTATCGCTCATTTGCTTGCGGCCATTGCGGTACTCTATGTAATTGCTGAGCACGTCACTGCGGCGGATTGCATCTAAATGATAGCCAAGGTTAACCAGGCTCTGCGCTTCCTTTGGCGCCACAATTCCCAGTTCCTGGTCAGAGTTGCAGGCCAGGTACTTAAGATCCCACATTTCTTTAACGGCTGTTTTACCGGTTCGACGGCAACTGTTATCAATGGTGTTGGGATACTTATCCATTTCGTAACACTTAAGCACCTGCATTGGGTCCAGTGTGGTATCGTGAATATGTTTGTGCCAAAGCGCATGATCACCGGCATAGCGCTCTATTTCAGTAGTTGCTAAATGTTGCAGAGTTCGGCGTTCTTTAGCCGTTACACGCTCAGCCATCGCCGCTATTCTGGTTGTGTTCTATCAGGATAGGATCGTTTTTCAGGTTCTCTTTACTGGACTTCATCATTTCAGTGAGTTTACCCAGTTGCTCCGCTTGCTTCTCCTGGAAAGAAAGTAAGCTTTGTTTTTCAACTCCATCCTGCTGCAACTTACCCATTTTAATATCGTTGTCATCCTGTACTTTCTGCGTCATTCCTAAATCAGACAGCGACAGGTTGTTTTTTCCGATCAAGTCGAAAATATGTTTAAGCAACGGGTTAGCTTTTAGCTCAGTAAGTAGTTTTGTTTCGCCGGTAGTAGGATCCTTATAATTGCCTAAGTGGAAACCACCTTCTTTATCGAACGAATACACCGGCGCTTCAAGCGCGACACCTTTAGAAATGACGCTTAAAAGCATGTCGTCCATTAGTGCAGCAAAGTTAGCCTGCTGGATGGCATGGTTTTCCCTGAGCATTTCAGGATCACCGTTTTGTATGGCAATCAAATGGCGCATAAACAACTCAGTTCGCCGCATACAAGCGACTTGCTGAGAGCAGTAATCGTGATCTATATCACAGGTTTCACAGGCGTCATACTTTCCGGGCTTTGCAGGGAAGTACAATGCTTGCTTAGCCGCAGCACCATGCTTCAGCGCATTAAAACGGGTCCGCATGGCTTCCTCTGGTGTTGGATGGCCGTCGAGGTTGGCAGCAGACGCTGCTTTGCCTTCAATAGTCTTAGGGCCGGTCGATTTCACATAACTGCTGAATAAACCACGTTGCCAGGGGATCTGCTGGGCCGTCGCTCGGCATTTGTCACACGTTGCAAAATATCGGTATGGGTGAGCCAATTCTGGCGCATCAACAATGTCTTCGGGTTCTGAATCCCAGACGTGCATACACGCATCACACTTAAACGTAATGTCAGACCTAGGACTCAAGAATTTTAACTTATCTTCGCGCATATCCTATTAACCCACAGGTATATAAGCAAAGTTAGGGTAAAAACTAATGCAGTGATCACCAGGGGGAACTACTTAGCCAAAATGCGATTAAGCCGCTTTTCTCAATGAAACCGGCAACTTACGCTTAAATGTAACAAATGGCACTTGAATAGTTCCCAGTAAGGAGTGGTCGGGGAGCCAACTTACTGGCTCCAACTTTATCTCAGCGACATCCTCATCCTACTCAAACATTCCGATTACCAATGCGCATCCGTGTTAAATCTGTTATATCTGTTTTTTTCAATTCGGATTGCTAACGGATTATGACCCGCACTTTTTTTCTGATTCACCTTCTGCTCGTTACTCAACTGCTGTTTAGCAGTATTAGCCTGGCGCGCACTGCATCCAACCTGTCGCCATCAGCACAGGTTTCTGTGCAAAGCTGGCAGATTCTGCAGGAAATCGTAACTGAAATTGGTGCCCGCCCTGCAGGCAGTTCTAATGAGCGCCAGTTGCTGCATGACTTCACCAACCGGTACTGGAGCCAGAGCACAGGACATCCCATTAACAGTCAGCCGTTAACCTTTACTGTAAAAGGCATTGAAAAGCACAGTGCTAATGTTTGGATTACCTTCCCAGGTAGGTCAGAGGGGCATCTCGTAATTGGTGCCCACGCCGACTCTGAGGGAGAAGATGAAGGTTCTCAGGGCGCAATAGATAACGGTATCGCGGTGGCGTTGCTGTTGGCTCTGGGCCAACAGCTCAGCACCAAAGAACCCGAAGACGCCGTAACCCTGGTGCTGTTTGGTGCCGAAGAAGTAGGTTTGTTTGGTTCGCAAGCTTTCACTGACGCCCTGAAGTCCGATAGCCGTTTCTTAACCGGAGCGCCCTTCCCCACCGCTATGATTAACCTGGATACTATTGCAGGTGGCGATCACCTGTATGTTCACAGCCCGACTAAGAAATCCTATAAACGTTGCGATAAAGAAGATAGATATAATTCGTCTGCCTCGGTGCGCGATTCACTACTGAGCGTTGCCAGCGCCAACTCCTTGCCGTTTAGCTTACATCCTGCTTTTCCCGGTTACACGGAAGGTGAG
>OJDQ01000338.1_pt1 | contig 22673 bp, 23 predicted proteins | sample 1592851 | NCBI WGS metagenome assembly OJDQ01 (sample SAMN05416774, study PRJEB24817) | seawater metagenome | isolation source: Sea water | place: Canada:Atlantic | collected 2013-07 | reverse complement strand
TATGGAGTGAGCAACACTGCTCAGGAGATCCCGGATAGCTGCTGTAGCAGCTTCCGGGATGACGGTGTGGTAGAGATTCCTACATATCACTCACCTTTTCGGGAAGACGGTGCGGTGGAAGTTCAGCCACGATGATATACCGTCAGCCGTGATGTCAGGGTTGGATTAATCCTGATCGGCTTCGTCCTCATCCTGCTCCTCGTACTCTACGTCTTCCAGTGGGATCACCTCACTGGTGCTGTAGCTTATGCTCACCGGCACCGAGTAGTTGGGCACATCATCATAGCTAAAGACAGAATAGAACTTTGCTATGTTCGGGTTACCAAAATTGTCATAGGTGTAATTATCCGGCCCGGCATACAACTTTACGCCATCCAGCGGTGACTTAGGCGGATGGAACCGATTGCGCACGACAAAACTGCCCACAAAATCTTCATGCTCCGGGTTCTTCCAGGTAAGCTTAACCTGTTTATTTTCTACCGTGGCATCAAAGTCCGAGGGAGCAGGTAACGTTGTTTTACGCCGCTGGATATATTTGATCACCAGCTGGCACACTAAGCTGCTGCTTTCATTATGCCAGTCCACCAGCGCATTATGCTGAGGCGAAGAGGCAGTGGCCCGAATAATAAAGTGGAAAGGCTGATTGTCGGCATACAACGCTTCGAGGTGGGTTTTACAAAAACTGTCGAAGATAAAATGATGAGTATTGCGCTCTTTTAACTGCGTGTTACTCACCTCATAACCGATAAATTCGATCTTCTGCCGGGCTTTCACACTGGCGTAATCCAGCGCTTCAAGCCCAGCCAGCTCAATGGTAAAGCGAATATCCTTGTGCGTATCCATAGCGCTTTTGCTTTGCATCACCAAATAGGCTTCGGTGATCACCGTGCAATCCGGGGGCGGCAGACTTTCCGGCTTAAAGGCCATTTGCCCGTAAACAATATCGCCCTGATCATCAAACCCTGAGCGCAGCTCGCCGTTGATCACCTTGTCGCGATAAATGGTGTGCAGTGCATTGGGTTTAAGCTCTAAGCGATTAGTGGGCAGCGTATAAATAAGCTCCATATTCGGCCGGTAATGAATGCCTGCGCCAAATTTGCCGTAGCCAATATCAAACTGCATCATTTGCGAATCGGCGCCTACCGGCAGTTTTTTCGGGCCTTCAATGCGCAGCAGTAAACGCCCGCCATTGATGGAGCGTTTAATAATGTGTCGCTCTGCTACATTTAAAGCCCATTCAGACCAGATCCCCTGAGTCAGCTTGTCAGATGCCACCGACTGGCCAAAGGTTTGCACCGGCGTGGCCTGATGGATCTGATTAAAATCGGTAATATCGGCAATGTCATCACCATCGAGTACCGAGACCGTCCACTCACCAAAATTTTCAACCTTAGCATTCACCCGGTTCATCGGATAAAGGGAAAACCGAGCGGCTTTTATCCGCGCGCCTTCCGGCAAACTGTCGAGGTTAAACTCAATCACGCCATAGCAAATACCGCGGCGTTTATTCACCCCTACAAACAGCGAGTTATAGCCAAAATGATCGCGGTTTTTCTCAATAGTGTACTGCCCCACGTAGCCCACATTCTGGCGGGCCGGGAACAGGCCGCGAAAGTACTCGTCGCTGGAGAGTTTGGTGCGCAGTTTAATTTCCGGACTAAAGGGCGATTTAATGCCGGAAATGCGATCAACGGCTCGTATATTGTAGTAATACTTGTGACCACTCTTAAGCTGTACATCGGTAAACGTAAGCTGGCGGGTCCGGGCAATCAGGTTGGCTTCGGTACAGGGGCTTTTTACCGACTCGGCGCGGTAAATTTCAAAGTAGATGTCGTCTGAAACCGCGTAGTCCCAACTTAGGGTCACCGTGTACACGTCCACATCAGCCACGGTAAAATTGTCTGCTCTGACCGGCGCCGACGGCGAATAGTTAATGGCTTCCGACAGCGCATATTTCACCGCCGGAATATTCTCGTCCACACTTTGCGACATATTGGTCAGGTAATCCGGGATATTACGGGTACCCACTTCCACTACCGAGGCCAGAATGCCTAACGAATAATAGTACTCCCGGCCACTGCCGTGGATCAGATTCGCCGGCGGCTTGCCCCGGTGAATGCCGTATTTTCGGCCGGTGACTTTGTGAATTTCTTTATTCATATTGGCGCACAGTACGTTTAGGTCGGTGCCTTCTATTTCTGACTCATGATTAAACTTATGCGCCGGGAAGAACACGTTGCCCTGAGAGTGGTAATCCAGCGCAATGGTGATATTAGTGTGCGACAGCACAAAATCACGGATGGCCGCTGTTTCCGGTTCAGAAAACGCTTCCGGGCCCGAATAGGTATTCAGGCTGGTGTCTGCCGCGCGCTTAAAGCGCACCGCAAAATTACGGTTAAGATCGACCCCAAAGGTACCATCACCGTTATCCCGCCGGTTTTTACGCCAGAACGAAAAATGGGTGCGCGAATACTCAAACCCGTCCGGGTTTAAACAGGGCACCATATACAAGGTGTTGCGGGTCAGGATTTGCTTCAGCGTAGGGTCGCTGCGGTAATTATCAATGATGTGCTCAATCAGCTTGATGCCGAGTTCATTACCAATCCATTCCCGCGCATGAATAGTGCCGGTATAGAGCAGCGCGGGTTTGTTATCGGCAAATGCCACATCCAGTGACACGGTAACCAGCATGATGGGCCGGCCTTCCCAGGTTGTTCCGATAGACTGCAGGCGGATAAGGTGCGGATGCTCCCCCATCACTTTTTCCAGGTACTCAACGGTTTGAGGATAGGACGTATATTGCTTTTTCATACTGCGTTCACCAGGTTGTGATTAGGCCGGAGCAAAGTGCTGTGTCTGGCGGGTAAACCCAGTCCAGTGAGACACTATAAGGTCGCGTTTTTTCTCGCGTAGATTCTTCACCTGCATTAATTGCTCAGGATCCTGAGTTAATGCCAGAGTTAACCCTTCCACCCCCAGCGTGGTAAAAATATCGGTGATCATTTTGGGACCGACGCCTTTAATATCGGCCAGGAAGGCTTCGAGCTGGGCCTTGCTATAGCTTACCTGGGGCGCTTGAAGTACATCGGCATCGTCCTGCTGTGCGTCTTCCAGGCCAATTTCCTGATGCTCCAGGTGTAAGTCTGGAATAGGACGACTTAGTGTTTGTGGCGTGTAGTTATCCTGAAAATTCCAGTCCTCACTGGGCCATTCCTCGCCATCGCGCAATTCCACCGGCAGCAGCGGATATTGCTCGCGGAAGATCATCGCTAAGCTGTCGGCGCAGTCGTAGCTTGGGGTGTACTCACCAAAGGTGATATGACGCATGGTGCGTAGCAGCGATGAGCGAATTTTGCCGAGTTCCTCCCAGTTAAACAGAGGAATATAGGGCTTTTTAAAGGTGTTTTCGGCGAGCATCCACATAATGTACTGACCAATCCAGTCACGCACGTAGGGGAAGGCCGCAAAGGCGGTGGCGCATTCTAAGATACGAAATTTGCCGTCGGTACCCAACGCAATGTCACAGGCCCAGTATTCCGCCTGGGCCGCCTGAGACGCACGCACGGCTATTTCCAGTGCATCTTTGGGCACATCCTGATAATCCATGGATCCGCCCTGACTGGTGTTGGTTAACCAATGGCCAACAGGCGGGCGACGCCAGAACGCACAAATGGGCTTATGGCCCACCAGCATCACCCGAATGTCTGCCGCCATAGGCACAAACTCCTGCACATACACCGGGTAGTATTTCTTCTGGCCGATAAGGGCCTGAGCGTCGGTAAAGCTATCCACCTTATGTACAAAATAGCCGCCGTAGTTAGACGGTCCATAAGACTTTTTAATGATCTTCGGGTAGCGGGCGGTTTGCAGAAACGCCATCGCCTCGTCTTTTTCGTAAAATATATGCGTGGTGGGGATGGGCAGGTCGTGCTTCCGGCAAAAGTGGGTCACATTTTCTTTGGATTTATTGGCAAACTGGGTATCCAGCGACGGCACAAAGCGCACATCAGGCAATTCGCGGGCAATGTCGCGAAAGGTTTCGTAGGCAGTGGCCGGTACGTTCCCAATTAACACCTCAATGCCTTTTTGTTTTACCTCGCGGATAAAGCGGGCTTTGTCGTTGCCCCAGTGATAGGTCACGCTTTCGATGGGATCCGGCCAGCCTTTAAAGTTTGATTTATCGAAAAATCGCAGTACATGGTCCAGATACAGGAAGCCAATTTTAGGTAATGATTTAGAGGGGGTTACAGGCTTGGTCATGGCTAGGCACTCAATAATTCGATAACGGTTTGTTTAGACTGGTCGTGGTGGTGAGCTTTGGCTTTTTTCTCAATCAGACTGACTACTTTTTCAATTTTGATATCGTTAAAGTTAAGTCCCATGCCTTCCTGCTCCGGCGTGGCAAAGGCCGGGATGCCATTAACTTCCAGCACCACATACTCTTCCTGCTCGCGGTCATAGATTATGTCGACGCCAGCAATCTCCAGACCGGTTACTCTGGCGGCTTTAATGGCAATATTAACGAGCTCATCATTGGGCTCGCGCATAATAACCTTGCCGCCACTGGTGACATTGGTTTTCCAGTCATCAGCAGGTGCCTGACGGCCATAACAGCCGACATACTCGCCGTCGACAATATCTATGCGATAGTCGGTCATGTCGTAATTCACAAAGCGTTCGATATAGAAATGCTGGATGTTGGTTTGATCCAGAAACGGCAGCAACATGTCCAGAGAACGCTCATCCTCAATTTTCACAATGCCCATGCCGCCCCAGCCATCGGTAGGCTTGTACACCAGGCGACCGCCCCATTCGCGGATGGTATTTTTGAGGATTTGCTTTTCATTGCGGTTACACAGCCGGTAGTCAGGCGTGCGCAGCCCCGCACGGGCCAAGCGCTGAGAAGTGCGAAACTTATCTTCAGACAACGCAAACGAAGCAAAATTATTCAGGCACGGTATGCTTTCATCCAGCACCTGATACAAATACACCTGATATTGCGATTGCTGGCCGGCGTTATAAGAGAAGAAAGCGTCCAGCTCATCCATGGCCACGTTATTACACATAATGTGACCGGCTTTGGCATACGCATTGGCAAGATTGAGATCGGTAATGACCGCGACATCCCGTTCCCGCAGTTGATTAATAATTTTGGACTGGATGACATCGCCGCCACCGTTTTTGTACATCCACATTCCGGCTGTATACATCGACACCTTGATACCTTTTTCTTGAAGAATTTAAAGAACCACAGGCCTTACCCCCGCCTGCTTAACGGCTACGGAGACATCTTGTGTCGTTATTGTCATTGTGGGCACCTCCGTGAGCGGGGCCTAGTTAACGCATTATTTGTGACAAGTTAATGACGATTTTTTAACCAACATAAATTGTTCAAAAAAGTGTCATCCCGCGTTCACCCACGCCCTTTAAAACTGCGCCAGCACATTGTTAAGGAAGCCTTATGTCTGTTGATTTTGCCGAGCTGGCCACACTGATTAACCTCAATTCACACAGTCACAATAAAGCCGGAGTGGATGCCAACGCGGCTATTTTTGTCACCTGGATGGAGGCGTTGGGATACCGCACCGACACTTACCATCGAGAGGCGATAGGCAATCACGTGCATTTTTGCTCACCACAACGCGGTGGCCCCCGGGTGTTACTGCTGGGACACCTGGATACCGTGTTCCCACCGGGTACGTTTACCGACTTCCGCCAGGATGATGAATGGGTTTATGGTCCGGGCGTGTGCGATATGAAGGGCGGTAATTATGTGGCTCTGTGCGCGCTGCGTAATGTATATGCGCAGCAGGGAGGCTTAAGCAATATTGATATGTTGCTGGTCAGCGACGAAGAAACCGGCAGTGACGACAGCAAAACCCTTACGGCTGAACTGGCAGCAGAATATGACATAGCTCTGGTGTTTGAAGCAGCAGGCAGGAACAATGAAGTGGTTATCGCCCGCAAAGGCATTGCGACTTATTTTATTGATATCACCGGTAAAGGTGCCCACGCGGGCAACCATTACAGTGACGGAGTGAATGCCAACCTGGCCGCCGCACACCTGACGGTTTACCTGACCTCACTAACCAATATGGCAAAAGGTACCACGGTGAATGTGGGGAAAATGAAAGGCGGGTTAAGTGCCAACACCATTTCGCCCCAGGCGCAGTTGGTGGTAGAGGCTCGCTTTACCTGCACAGCGGAAAAACAGCGTATTCTCGATGCGTTTACCAACCTCAATGCCCACAACCCGATCGCAGGCAGTCACTTAACCGTAACCGGCGGCTTGCAGCGTGATGTGATGCAAGCCTGCGATAAACAACAGCAGTTACTGCGTCAGATAGAAGAAATACTGGGTTACCCGCTGGCCGTTGAACAGCGCGGCGGCGTAAGTGACGCTAACGTCACCGCCGGAGCAGGGGTTGCCACCCTGGATGGCTTTGGCCCTTTTGGCGATGGTGACCACACCATTAATGAGCGCGCCAGTAAGGCCAGCTTTCACCAGCGCGTTAACGAAGTCACAAAAATCCTGGCAGCGTTTAATCAGCCTCGATAAACGCCTGCAAACGATCCGCGGCAATTTGTACCAGTCGCTCCCGGGCCTCTTTGGCAGACCAGGCAGAATGAGGGGTGATCAGCAGGTTAGGTAAATCCAGCTGCAGCAGTGGATGATCCGCCGGCGGCGGCTCTGCCGATAAGGTATCCAGCGCGGCACCGGCAAGCAGGCCAGACGTCAGGGCTGTTTTCAGCGCCTGCTCGTCGATGAGACCGCCCCGGGCAGTGTTAATCAGCAAAGCCGACGGTTTCATTAAGGCCAACCGCTCAGCATTGATCAGTTTGTCAGTTTGCGGGCTGAGTTGGCAATGCAAACTCACCACGTCCGCTTCAGGCAGTAAATCATCCAGCGCTCTGCGTTCAGCCGAGGAAGTGCCTGGCCGAGCCGCTACCGAGACTTTCATGCCAAACGCCCGGGCCAGCTCGGCAAAGCGCTGCCCCAGCGTGCCATAGCCAACAATAACCAGATGTTTACCGGCCAATTCAATCACCGGGTTGTCCAGTAAACAGAAGAAGGGCGAGCGCGACCAGTCTCCCTGTTTGACCTGTTCAGTGGTGGGTGCAAACGAAGTTGCCAGGTTTAACAGTAGCATCATGGCGTGCTGCGCCACCGAGTCGGTGCCGTAACCATCGACATTGTTAACCGTAATGCCGTGATGCTGACAGAAGTCGGTATCCACGTTATTGGTGCCGGTTGCCAGCACCCCCACATAGCGCAATTTCGTTGCCTGGCGCAATGCGTCGGCGTTGAAAACCACTTTATTAACCAACACAATCTCGGCGTTGCGAATACGCTCATCAACCTGATCGGGCGTAGTGGTAGGGTAACGGGTAAGCGTTACAGGCAGTGAATCAAACTCGCTGAGCGTGAGATCGGTACCAAGGGAGTCGCCATCAAGAATAACCGCCTGCATTACAAAGACTCGATAATGCGTTCCAGGGCCGTTTTCGTGCGGGCCGGAACTGGTACAACACGGCCGGTTGAGCGATCGACAAAGACGTGCACAAACTGCCCGTGAGCCACTCGGCGCTCATTGGTGCCAGCGTAAATTGACACCCCGTAGGTCACCGAACTACGGCCAATTTTAGCAACCCGAACCCCAATATCCACGTCTTCCGGATAAGCAACCTGAGAGATAAACTGACATTGCGAACTCACTACGTGAGCCACCACCGGACTGGTACGAAAATCCATACCGGCTTCGTCACATAAAAAGCGGTTTACCGCGGTATCGAAAAAGCTATAGAACACCACGTTATTCACATTGCCATAGATATCGTTGTCCTGCCAACGGGTGGGCAGGGTAACCTGATAGGGGTAATCGCTAAGGGACGGGGTAATATCCGTCATAATACTCTTTCATCCTTTATTGACTGACTGGCAACGAAGACACAATATCCGCCGCGAAAATATAACACTACGCCATTTATGCTGGAGTTTAAACCACGTTTAAGCGCGGGTTTGCCCTTGTCCAAGTACCACAAACTTTTCGGTGGTCAGGGATTCGGCTCCCATCGGGCCATAGGCATGTAATTTACTGGTAGAGATACCAATTTCAGCGCCCAACCCCAGCTCGCCCCCATCAGAAAAACGCGAGGAAGCGTTCACCATTACCACCGCTGAATTAATGTCGCGGATAAAGGCATTTGCCGTGGTGTAGTTTTGGGTGGCAATCACTTCAGTGTGGCCGGAACCGTACTCAGTAATGTGAGCAATGGCATCATCGTAACTGTCTACCACCCGTACCGCAATTTCCATGGCCAGGTATTCGGCCTGCCAGTCGGCGTGGGTTGCAGAGATCGCCTCAGCAAAATGGCCAATCGACGAATCGCAGGCGTGGATCATGGTGTTATGTTGCTTGAGCATGGCGGCCGCCCGGGGCAAAAACGTATCGGCCACCGCGCGATGCACCAGGCAGGTTTCCAGTGCATTACACACACCGGTACGCTGGGTTTTGCCGTTTTCCAGCAGCTTCAGGGCCTGTTCCTGATCGGCATGTTCGTCAACATACAAATGACACACCCCTTTGTAATGCTGGATCACCGGGATCTGACTGCGCTCACTGACATATTCAATTAGGCCTTCGCCACCGCGGGGAATAATTAAATCGATATATTCTTTTAAGGTCATGAGCTTATTCATGATCTCGCGATTCGGGTCGGGGATCACCGTGACCGCCGCCGTATCAATATCAAACTTACGCAGCACATGGTGAATACAGGCCGCCAACGCCAGGTTGGAATGCAGCGCTTCTTTACCACCACGTAAAATCACGGCATTACCGGCCTTAAAGCACAGAGCTGCAGCATCGATAGTGACATTCGGGCGGGACTCGTAAATCATGGCAATCACACCCAGCGGTATGCGCATTTTGCCCACCTGAATACCACTGGGCATGGTTTTCAGTTCTTTAATCTCGCCTACCGGGTCGGTTTGGTTAGCAATTGAAGCTACAGCACTGGCAATGGCCATAACCCGCTCTTCGGTCAGGGTTAGGCGGTCAACCATGGCAGCATCGAGCCCCACGGTTTTTGCATGCTCGAGATCGAGTTGGTTGGCGCTTAAGATGTTACTCACCTGACTGATCAGATGCTTGCTGATGGCCATTAAAACCGCGCGTTTTTGCTCGCCACTTAAACGGGCCACCTGTCTGGCGGCCACTTTTGCCTCGCTGGCCGCTTTGCGAATTGAAAAACTCATACCGGCTCCATAATGATTAACGGATCAGTTAATTGTAGCAGTGCTGCAAAGCAGCCATTTCAGATTTCCTGTAAGACGCCTTACGGGTGATACAACACCAGGTCGTCCCGATGGACTATCACTTCGCCACTGTCATACCCTAAGATAGTATTGATCCTGGCGCTTTTAACCCCTTTGATTTGCCGCAACTCCGGCGCACCATACAGTGCAATGCCTTTGGCCAGCACCACCCCATTGCAGTGAATCTCAACCGCATCACCAGGACTAAAGTGACCACTTACTTCCATCACGCCAGACGGCAATAAAGAGGCCCCTTTATTTACCAGCGCCTTTTTAGCCCCTTCGTCCACCTCAATTCTGCCGCGGGTTTTTAAGGTATGTTCCAGCCACAGGCGGCGGGCCGTTTTTTGCGACTGCTGCGCTTTAAACAGCGTGCCCGGTAGCAGGCCTTCGTGCAAGGCATCAAAAACTGTTCCATTGCGGCCATTAACAATCAGCGTTTGAATGCCACTGCGGGTGCACTTATCTGCGGCTTCAATTTTGGTTCGCATACCGCCGGTACCCACGGCAGTGCCTGCGCCACCTGCTATGGCATAGATATCCGGGGTAATCTGCTCCACTTCAGGGATCAGCGTCGCATCGGGGTTTTTACGCGGGTCAGCACTATACAGGCCATCAATGTCAGAGCAGATAATCAACGTATCGGCGCCAGCGACCAGCGCCGTGTAAGCCGCCAGATTATCGTTATCGCCCACTTTCAATTCGTTAACGGCCACGGTGTCGTTTTCGTTAACAATAGGCAACGCCTGATGGTTGAGTAACTCGCGAATGGTATTTTTAATGTTTACGTAGCGAGTGCGGTCGTGCAGGTCATCGTAAGTCAGCAACACCTGGGCACAGGGAAAATCAAAAAAACGCTGCCAGTTGGCCATCATGTCAATTTGTCCGATGGCAGCCATAGCCTGCTTTTCGGCGATGGAGGCAACATGATTAACCGGAATTTTAGCTCTTCCGGCAGCAACACTGCCTGAAGACACCAAAATCACTTCTTTGCCTGCCTCACGACTGGCATTGATAAATTGCGCGATGGGAAGTAAGTACCGGCCACTGCAGCGCTGTCCGTCTGGCGCGATCAAAGCGCTTCCTATCTTGATAACAGCGCGTTGCCAGGAAAATGTACTCATCTGGAGAAATCGATAGATAAACGGGGTGTTAAGAATATTACAACGCGCCCACAAAACAAACAAAAAACCATGAATAAGTTGCCTTGTGAAGCTGAGTTTGCGTTCAGTTTTTGGCTATTTACGGTCAATCGCTGGCAAATTTCACCGTATTAGAATTAAACTATGTGTCTTCTAATAAATATAGGCGACGATACGTTAAGGAATTCCTTCTCGTGATTCTGAGCCATTTTCCACTTAACGACGAAGGAATACCTATGAGTAAGCGTATGCCGAAGTTAGTTTGGTTGATGCCAGTGCTGTCAATTATGTCAGCCACGCCAGCTTTCGCTGATGGTGCAATCAAGCAAACCAAAGGTGATTTTGAGGACAAGTTCCGCCAGCTGGAAGAAGTATTACCCACGCCAAACGTTTATCGTAACGCCGCGGGAGAACCCGGACACCAGTACTGGCAACAGCAAGTCGACTACGATATTGATGTCACGCTAAACGAAGAAAAGCGTCGCATTGATGCCAGTGAAGAAATTGTTTATCACAACAATGCACCGGATACGCTGAAGTACCTGTGGATCCAACTGGACCAGAACAAATTCCGTGATGACTCCATGTCGGCACTGACCACCACCTTTGGTGGCATTGGCAACCGCGGTCCGGCTACTTCTGCCGCTTCAGGCAGCTCTCCGGCTAAATTATCCATGGGCGCCATTCGTCGCCAGCAGTTTGTTGACGACAACGAACTGGGCTATCAAATTAAGAAAGTCACCGATGGTCGCGGTAAAGCGCTGCACTACGTAATTGTAGGCACGCTGATGCGTGTTGACCTGGCCGAACCGTTAAAGCCGGGTAAGAAAACCGAGCTGAACATCGACTTTGGCTACAACATTGTTGAAGAAGATGCGGTATCAGCGCGTTCAGGTTACGAGCACTTCCCGGATGATGAACGTGAAGGCGGCAACGATATCTTCCTGCTGGCCCAATGGTTCCCGCGTCTGGCGGCTTACACCGATTACGAAGCCTGGACCAACAAAGAGTTTATCGGTCGCGGTGAATTTACCCTGGAATTCGGTGATTACGAAGTTTCCATGACCGTACCGGCTGACCACATCGTATCTTCTACCGGTGTGCTGCAAAACCCAAGAGACGTGCTGACCAGCGAACAACGTGATCGTCTGGAAGAAGCTGAAGATGCCGATCGCCCGGTTTTCATCGTAACGCCGGAAGAAGCGCTGGAGAACGAGAAAGAAGGCACCAGCGATACCAAAACCTGGCACTTCAAGGCCGACAATGTACGTGATTTTGCCTGGGCCTCTTCACGTAAGTTTATGTGGGATGCCAAAGGCGTTAAGCAGGGTGGCCCGCAGAAACACGTAATGGCAATGTCTTTCTGGCCCAAAGAAGGTGGCGATCTGTGGAAGAAGTATTCTACAGAGTCCATCGTGCATACGCTGGAAGTGTACAACCGCTTTACCTTTAACTACCCGTACCCAACAGCGCAGTCAGTAAATGGTCCGGTAGGCGGAATGGAATACCCCATGATCACCTTCAACGGCCCGCGTACTGAATTACAGGACGACGGCTCACGCACTTACTCACTGGCTGAGAAGCGCTTCTTAATTGGCGTGGTTATTCACGAAGTTGGCCACACTTACTTCCCGATGATTGTTAACTCTGACGAACGTCAGTGGACCTGGATGGACGAAGGCTTAAACAGCTTCCTCGACGGTGTTGCCGGTCGCGAATGGGATCCAGACATTCCATGGGGTGTTGAACCGCGCGATGTCACAGGTTACATGAAGTCACAAACTCAGGTACCAATCATGACGCAGTCTGATTCTGTACTGCGCTTAGGCCCGAATGCTTATACTAAGCCAGCGGTTGCCCTGAACATTCTGCGCGAAACTATCCTGGGTCGTGAGCTGTTTGACTTTGCCTTTAAAGAGTATGCCCAGCGCTGGATGTTTAAACGTCCTACACCGTCGGATTTCTTCCGCACCATGGAAGAAGCCTCAGGCGTTGATCTGGACTGGTTCTGGCGTGGCTGGTTCTACACAACTGACCACGTAGATATCTCACTGGACAAAGTGTACAAGTTGCGTCTGGATACTGAAGATCCGGATATCGACTATGCTCGTGAGCGTCAGTATGAGAAAGACAAGCCTATGTCGCTGACCGTTGAGCGTAACGAAGCAGAAGGTCGTAAGCTGTGGGTGGATCGCTTCACCGACATCACCGACTTCTACGACGAAAACGATCAGTTCACGGTAACCAACAAAGAGCGTAACAAGTACCAAAGCTGGCTGAAAAAGCTGGAGCCGTGGGAACGTAAAGCCTTTGAACGTGCGGTGAAAGAAGACAAAAATTACTATGTAATGGAGTTTTCTAACGTGGGTGGCCTGGTAATGCCAATCATTGTGGAAATGACCTTTGCCGACGGCACCAAAGACATGATGCGTATTCCCGCTGAGATCTGGCGTCGTACGCCTAAAGCGGTGAGCAAACTGATTGTTACCGACAAAGACAAAGAGCTGGTTAGCGTTACCGTTGATCCACGCTGGGAAACAGCTGACGTTGATGTGGAAAACAACCACTACCCTCGTCAAATCATTCCTTCGCGTATCGAAGCTTACAAGTCTAAGAGCACTAAAACCGGTGCTCGTCGCGATATCATGCAGGATATTAAAACCGAGCTGAAGACCGACGAAGACGAAGACGGTGAGAAGAAAGAAGGTGATGACAACTAAACTCAATCGAGTAAAAAGTGTCATGCAGGCAGGGCTTTATGCCCTGCTGTTTTTTATGGCCTGTGGTCAGGCCGTGGCACATCAGCAAAAAATTGCCATCACAACGGTGTTGTTTAATCCACGCACCGAGAATATCGAAATCATGCACCGCTTTAACCTGCATGATGCAGAGCACGCCGTTAAATCGCTGTTTAAGAAAACCGCCGATATTCTGGATGATAAAGAAACTCAAACTGCCTTTGCTCGCTATGTGGCAAACCGCTTTGTGCTGCTTAATGCTCAGGACGATTCTCTGCCGCTTAATCTGGTAGGGTTTGAAGTTGAAGGCAAACATTTCTGGGTGTACCAGGAAACCGCCCAGCCGCCGGCGCTGGAAGGCCTTAGAATACGCCACGACGCCCTGCGGGACTTATGGCCCGAGCAGGTTAACACCATTAACGTTGAAGGTAATGGCGATTTAAAAACCCTGACCTTTACCGACAGTGTTGAGTTACTGGAAGTCCACTTTTAATCTTGTTCAGCACTGCGAGCTCTCGCAGTGCTGCTTATTCAGACCAAGGTCGCATTTGACCTACCCTGCGTAAATGGTCATGATGCTCAAAACAATGACAGGGCAATCTGAATGACCGACACCAAGCAAACCGACGCACCTGAAGCGAAAAAGAAAAACATTATCTTTGTGTTTCTTTCCGGGGCCATGGCGCTCACCATTATTGTGATGATGTTTTTACCTGACAGCGGCATGGGCACTGGCCTGATGGCTATTTACGGCAGCATGCTGTGGTGCGGTATTTTTGGCGCCTCTCTGGCCCGTTACCTAGGCAAAAACGGCTGGTTTGGCTTTGGTATTGGCAGTGCGGCCGGTATGCTGATCCAGTTTATATCGCAATTCGTTTAAAGGTGTATGAGCCAGCCCCCTAAACATAAGCCCGTTCCCAGCTCACGCATAGCCAGGCTTTCGCGGATTGGTTCACTGGCAACCAAAATTGCCGGTAGCGTTATTTCTAACGGCACCGCAAAACTGCTCTCAGGTCAGCGGCCCGTGCTGTCAGACTTAGTGCTTACGCCTAAAAATATTCAGCGCATTACCGACCAGCTGGCGTCTCTGCGGGGTGCCGCGATGAAATTAGGCCAGCTCATTTCCATGGACAGCGGCGAGCTGCTACCGCCTGAACTCAGCGCTATTTTAGCCCGCCTGCGCGAAGACGCCGACCCGATGCCCAAAGAGCAATTGCAACAAGTACTCGACGAAGCCTGGGGCACAGGCTGGCACGATACCCTGCTGTACTTTTCTTACGCGCCCATTGCCGCGGCTTCCATTGGCCAGGTGCACAAAGTGATCACCCTGCAAGGTGAAACCCTCGCGGTGAAAGTGCAGTACCCGGGCATTGGCAATAGTATCGACAGCGACGTAGATAACGTTGCCAGCATCATTAGTCTTTCTGGCCTGCTACCCGGTTCTTTTGATTTGAAACCGCTGCTGGGCGAAGCCAAGTTGCAGTTACATGATGAGGCCAATTACGTTCGGGAAGGGGCAATGATGACCCGCTACCAGCAGGCTTGCCAACACTACGAGTGCTTTGTGGTCCCGGCAGTTTACGAAGCGCTGAGTACACCCAATGTACTGGCGATGACGCATATTGTCAGCAGCCCCATTGAGGTGCTGACTGAACAGCCACAAACGGTGCGCAACCACCTGATGACGGAACTGTTCAAATTATTTTTTGATGAGGTGTTCGCCTTCCGGCTTATCCAGAGCGACCCAAACATGGCGAATTATCGCTACATGCCCGACTCACAGCAAATTGCCCTGCTGGATTTTGGTGCCTGCCGGGAAATCCCAGCGGCTATAGCTGACGGCTATTTACAGCTGCTGCGCTGTATGGCCGAAGAGGATATGCCAGGTGTGGCCGAAGCCGCTTTAGCTATTGGCTTAATGCAGGCGTCTCACTCAGATGAACAACAAGCCAGTGTGCTGGCCATGGGGCGTCTGGCTTGTGAGGCATTATACTGTAACGGGGCCTATGACTTTGGCAACAGCGACCTGTTGGGTCGTTTACAATCAGCAGGCATGGCGCTTAGCTTCGAGCAGGACTTCTGGCATGTACCGCCCATAGACGCGGTATTTATTCATCGCAAGCTCGGCGGCCTGTATTTACTGGCTAAACGCCTTAACACGCAGGTGGATTTACGCGAGGCCGCCGCGAAGTGGCTTTAATAAGGTAAATCCATGCTGAAAGGCAACGCCATGGAGTGTTTGGCCTTAGGCGGATTACCAATCATTTCATCGTAAGGGGTATCGTGGGTCATAAATGAATTGGCCACCTCACAATGGGCGAAGAACTCACGAATATGGCCGGCACTGTAAAACCGCATGGGCTGGTCTTTGGCACTAAAAACCAAACCGGTTTTGCCATCAATGGTTAGCTGGACCAGGTAGACATTCATTTCGTACGACTGAACTTCCAGGTTCTCAATTTCCAGCGGGCCTTTCTCAATATCGCTGCTCATAAACTTGTGCATAAACACTCCGAAATCAGTAATTCGTCATTTAGTACGCACGAAAGTAAAGAAAGGATGAAGTGAACCAAATTACCCCCAAAGCATCTATAAAATCGTACCTGTTAACGGTTTACTCTTGCTGCCAAGTCCTGTATTCAATAAATATGAGCGCAGCAAGTGAGTTTTCATAATCGAAAAGATTTGCAAAAGTGCATTGATTTTCAGCGGATTGTCATTAACTCTGATAGTATGGAATTCCGCAGCCAATGATCAAGGTAGACAAATATGAGCGAAAATACTGAGCAACGATCCTGGTTACCTTATGCCATTGTAATTGGTGTAGTCGTTGTTGTGTTACTGGTGGTACTGATGTGGCCATCAAGTGAACCAGAGCCGCAACCAGTTGTTGAACCAGAAACGCCAGCAGTTGCCCAACCTGAGCCAATTGAGCCTGAGCCAGCCGATACCTTTGAAGCAACACCACCACCTGAGCCGGTAGAAATCGATCCGGATCAGGAAGTTGAGCCCATGCCGGAGCCGGCACCGGAGCCAGAACCGCTGGACGTAAGCGACACGGCCATTAAAACTGCTCTTGAAACCATTGCAACGTCACCAACACTGAGCCGTTTATTGGTTAACGACGGTCTGTTACAGCGCTTTGTCGTAGCGGCAACCAATCTTGCCGACGACGAAATGGCCCCGAATCACCGCTTGCTCACGCCACCGGATCAGGATTTTCGGGTGTACACCCAGGCCGACCGCGAATGGATTGATTCTGCCAGTTACAAGCGCTATACGCCTTACGTGGACGTACTTGAATCAATGAGCAACGAAGATTTGATTAGCCTGTACGAAACCTACCAGGACGAAATTCAGACCAAGTATGCTGAAATTGGCGACCCGGACCAGCCCTTTACCGAGGTGCTGATTGAAGCCATTGATACTCTGCTGGATACACCAGAAGTAAAAATGCCGGTAGAAGTTTACACCGATTCCGTTATGTATAAGTACGCTGATGAGCGCCTGGAAGGGTTATCCGATCCGCAGAAACAACTGCTACGTACCGGCCCGGATAACATGCGTCGCATTAAAGCAAAATTACGTGAGCTGAAAGACAGCCTGATGGCCCAGTAAGCCCGCAGCTCAAATCGCCAATAAAAAAGCCACCTGACGGTGGCTTTTTTATTGGCGATTGCTTTTTAACCCTTAGTCATTTGCTTCCAGCGTAACCTTTACGCCGCCGGTAAGCTTAGCCAGCAGGTTATAGATAAACGCCATAATCAGCGTAAATATATAAGTGAAAACAAAATAGAAAAACGGCATTACGAAAGTCATCGCGCCAGTGAACATAAACGGCATTCCATTTTGCTCAGGCATATTCGGTACCATTGAGGTCATCAAAAACGTAAACGGCAGCATAAATATCAGTGACAGAATGGCAAACACCAGTGCCACATGGATAGCCAGTGAATGCGCCGATATTTTCTTTAATCTTTGTTGCATGGCGGGAGTTCCTTTTTTTATTGGTGATTTCCTGTTGCGCTTCAGGGAGCATCGTAAGTTGCTGTTAGTGTGCAGGGTATTTTGTAAAAGCGCCAGTCATGACATAAAGTGAAGTGACTTAACAACAACAAGAGCAAAGAGTAATGAAGAGTACGATCAAATCCATCCTGCTGGCGGCAGCCCTGCTCCCTGTGAGTTACGTTCAGGCCGCCACGGTGATCCATGCAGGCAACGCCTTTACCGGCACTGACGACAAGCTTACCGGCCCGGTATCACTGATTATTGAGAACGACACCATCAGCGAGATCCATAAAGGTCATATTAAGGTGGCCAACGGCGACACGCTTATCGACCTGAAGGACTCGGTAGTCCTGCCCGGACTAATGGACATGCATGTTCACCTGAGCTCCCAGCAAAGCGGCACCTCGTCGTACCTGAAGCGCTTTACCCTCAACGAAGCCGATTACGCCCTGGCGGCGGCCCATTATGCCAATAAAACCCTGATGGCGGGCTTTACCACCGTGCGCAACTTAGGCGACAGCTATAACGAGACGGTATCACTGCGTAACGCGATTAATCAGGGCATGGCAACCGGCCCGCGTATTTATACCGCAGCTAAATCGCTGGCTACCACTGGCGGCCATGCCGATCCCAGCAATGGCATGGCTAAAATGATCCGTCCGGATACCGGGCCTGAAGCTGGCGTAATCAATGGCGTTGCCGAAGCGCGTCAGGCGGTTCGTCAGCGCTATCAGGACGGTGCCGACGCCATTAAAATCACCGCCACAGGAGGCGTGTTAAGCGTCGCTAAAAGTGGTCAGAACCCCCAGTTTATGACCGATGAACTCGATGCGGTGGTGGCTACCGCAAACGATTACGGCATGACAGTTGCCGTGCATGCTCATGGTAAAGAAGGCATGATCCGCGCCATCGAAGCCGGGGTGACCTCTATTGAGCACGGCACCTACATGGACGAAGAGGTGATGGCACTCATGAAAGAGCACGGCACCTATTATGTGCCCACCATTCTGGCCGGTGAGTTTGTCGCCGAGAAAGCCAAAATTGATGGTTATTTTCCCGACATTGTGCGCCCTAAAGCGGCCGCCATAGGACCTCTCATTCAGGCGACCTTTGGTAAAGCCTATAAAAATGGCGTTAACATTGCGTTTGGTACCGACAGTGGCGTATCGGCCCATGGAGACAATGGCCAGGAATTTGGTTTAATGGTTGAAGCTGGCATGCCCCCTGCAAAAGCAATACAAGCCGCTACGATAAACGCAGCCACCATGCTCGGCATTGAAGATAAGCTAGGCACCCTGGAGGCCGGTAAATTCGCTGATATCGTCGCGGTTAAAGGCAACCCGCTGCAAGATATTACGACACTGGAAAACGTGCAGTTTGTAATGAAAGGCGGAAAAATTTACAAACAATAGGGGCGTTATCCCTTGGTGAAAGAGACATTAAAACGTAAGACCAAGGCACTCGTGGATTCCGAGCATATGCTGCGCGGGATCACGATTGCCTCCTTTCTGGAATCCACCATTGTACCCATCCCACTGGAAGCGGTACTGATTCCGTTAATGCAGGCCAAACGGGAAAAACTCTGGCTCATAGCCTTAATGGCCACGGTTGGCTGTATTATCGGCGCGCTGTTTGGCTATGCGATTGGCTATTTTCTTTTTGATGCCGTGGGTCAGGACCTGATTAGCTGGTTTGGCTCCGAACAACAGTTTGAGCGCGTTACGCAAAAAATGGAGGCCCAGGGCTTTTGGTTTGTGCTAACGCTGGGCATTGTGCCGGTGCCATTTCAGATAGCGATGCTGGCTGCCGGTGCCACCAAATATTCCATCTGGCTGTTTTTGCTGGCCACGGTTATTGCCCGCTCACTTCGCTACTTTGGCCTGGCGCTGATGGTGAAAGTGTTTGGTAATAAAGCAGAGCGCTTTATTCGTCGCTATAAAACCAAAGCGATGATCGGCATTACAGTAGTGGCCGCCGGATTATGGCTGATACTCAGCTAATGGCAAACGAGCAAATTCACAGTTGATAATGATTATCATTTAGATTAACGTAGTAATGACTTTAACGCATTGATGGATTACAGGAGATGCTTGTTATGCGTAGCTCATTACTTTGCCCGGTCTATCGGAAATGGTTACAACTGCACCCGGAAGAGGCTCGGATAGAACGCCAGAAACTCAAACTGGAGGCGCTGCAACTCAGGCGTGATGGCAAGACTTCCCGGGCCCGTAAGCTCTATACCCAGGTTTGGGAAATCGGACAGTCCATTTTGTTTGCGCTGCGCCGGCCAGACAGCACATCGCAAATTTACCATCAGGATCTGGTGAGTTTCGTCGCGGCCGCCATGGCAATAAACCATTGCAGTAAAACGCAGCCTGAGCTCAGCCAGGATGTGCTCAATGATACCCAGCAACAGCTCTCGGCACTGATGCCGTTGTATGCATCGGAGCCACAGTTACTGTCGACCATTCACAAGTTAAAAGAGTGGCTACGACACGATGATGTTATGCAGTTTTCAACCCATCTGCATTGATCAGGAGGAGGAACCAATGAAAACATTTCAGCCACAACCGGAGTTCGTGAATGTGCAATTGCGGGTATCGGTGCTAAAGCAGTTACTGCAGGGTCAGAAGATTCATTTGAGTGACATTCACAGCTCGTCGCTGGAACATAAGCACTGCCTGCAACAACTGGTGTTACAGGCAGCGTCAGAAGGCTAGAGGCCTTTTTTCAATAAGTAGCGATAGGGAAGCTGTTCGGTTTCGGCCGCTAACAAAGTGTGCTGCATAAAGCGACAAAAACTGGGGATGTCTCTCACCGTAGCCGGATCGTCGGCAGTAATACACAGCGTCTGGCCGTCTTCCAGCTTACGCATTTGCAAACGCACCATCATTACCGGCTCCGGGCAACGCAATCCCAGCGCATCAAGCTGGTGATCGGCGTCCTGCCAGTTAACTGTTGGCTCAGATGCCATAGTTTTCCCGGTAGGCTTCGATAGCGCTGATCGCCTCATCGTATCCACCAGCAGACCTGAGGTAGGTAACCACGTCATTCAGTGAAACAATAGATACCACTTTGGTGCTGTAGTCGCGCTCAACTTCCTGGATTGCCGAAAGCTCACCGGTACCACGTTCCTGACGGTCCAGCGCAATCAGCACACCAGCAAGCGAAGCATTATTGGCTTCAATTAAGGTCATGGATTCACGGATTGCCGTGCCGGCAGTAATCACGTCATCCACCAGCATCACTTTACCTTCCAGCGGGCTCCCTACCAGGTTTCCACCCTCACCGTGAGCCTTCGCTTCCTTACGATTAAAACAGTAAGGCACATCAAGATTATGGTGATCGGCCAACGCTACAGCGGTGGTCGTGGCAATAGGAATACCTTTGTACGCAGGGCCAAACAATACGTCAAAATCAATCCCGGCATCGGTTAATGCATCGGCATAGTAACGACCCAGTTTGGCCAAATCGCCGCCGCGATTAAACAAGCCCGCATTAAAGAAATACGGACTCTTGCGGCCAGACTTTAAGGTAAATTCACCAAATTTCAGAACGCCACGGGCAATCGCGAACTCAATAAACGCCTGTTGGAATGCTTTCATGGGGTCTCCGAAATTTAGTTTAATGCCGCTTTTTGAATATCAAACAACTCGCGCAAGCCGTGTTTAGCGATATCCAGCAATTCGTGCATCTCTTCAAAAGAGAAGGGCTCGCCTTCAGCGGTACCCTGAACTTCGATCAGCTTACCGGTTTCGGTCATGACCACGTTCATATCTGTTTCGGCGGCAGAATCCTCAATGTATTCCAGATCGGCAATTGGCGTACCCTGGTAGATGCCCACTGACAGTGCTGCAATCATATGCTTCAGCGGATTCGCTTTAATAATGCCTTTACTGCGCATATAGGTAAGGGCATCGATTAACGCCACACAAGCACCGGTAATAGACGCGGTACGGGTACCACCATCGGCCTGAATTACATCGCAATCAAACGTAATGGTATTTTCACCGAGTAATTTAAGGTCTACCGCAGCACGCAGTGAGCGGGCGATCAAACGTTGAATCTCCAGTGTACGACCACCTTGCTTGCCTCGCGCCGCTTCGCGCTGAGAGCGGGTGTGCGTGGAACGTGGCAGCATGCTGTACTCAGCAGTGATCCAGCCTTTTCCCTGACCTTTCATAAAACGTGGCACGCCTTCTTCAACCGTGGCATTACACAAAACTTTGGTGTTACCAAATTCCACCAGTACAGAACCTTCCGCATGGCAGGTAAAGTTTCGGGTAATGGTGACGGGGCGGATTTGGCTGGCAGTTCGGCCACTTGGGCGCATGGTAATCTCCTGAAATTGGGTACTCGGCTAATTTAACCGCGACAGTATACCGTAATTAATGCCATAAGTTGAACGTTGAATCATCCCAACCAGCATGATGTTTCATGTGAAACTCTCACCGTTAGCCAGGATGTAAAGGCATAGGGTTCAGGTGCGGACTGTAGTACAATAGGTTACTACACAAGCAATATGCCGACGGACAATACAATGATTTACAGCATGACGGCTTTCGCACGCAGCGAAGTAAAAAAAGACTGGGGAACAGCGGTATGGGAAATACGCTCAGTAAACCAACGCTACCTCGAAACCTATTTTCGCCTGCCAGAGCAGTTTCGTGGCTTAGAACCTTTGCTGCGCGATCGATTCAGAAAGCGTTTGCAGCGCGGTAAGGTAGAATGTGCTTTAAGGTTCACGGCTAACGACGCCGCCGTCACTAAGTTAACGCTTAACGAAGAGCTGGCCAAACAGGTATTGCACGCCGCCGACTGGGTACAGTCGCACGGTCAGTCAACCGGTGTTAACCCTCTCGACGTGCTGCGCTGGCCGGGCGTGATTGCCGCCGAAGAAGCCGATATGGATGCCATTCAGGCCGACTTACTGGCCGGTATGGATAAAGCAATGGATGACTTTATCGCTGCCCGAGGCGATGAAGGTAAAAACCTTAAATTGCTCATTGAACAACGCCTTGATGCTATCGAAGTCGAAGCACAGAAAGTGTCTGAACGTATGCCGGAAATCCTTAACTGGCAACGCGAACGTATTCAGACTCGTTTTGAGGAAGCCAAGCTGGAACTGGATGCAGCGCGAGTTGAACAGGAAATGATCCTGTTAGCCCAGAAGGTCGACGTGGCCGAAGAGCTTGACCGCCTGAATTCTCACGTTGGTGAAACTCGCAAAATTCTGAATAAAGGTGGCGCCTGTGGTCGTCGACTGGACTTCATGATGCAGGAGTTTAACCGCGAATCGAACACGCTGGGCTCAAAGTCTATTAACACCGAGATCACCCAATCTGCGGTAGAGCTTAAAGTGCTAATTGAGCAGATGCGCGAGCAGATCCAAAACATCGAATAGTTTTTTCACCCGTCCAAGAATGTCTTAGAAGCCCTGTTATTTGCTTGTAAATACAGGGCTTT
>OJDQ01000335.1_pt1 | contig 22755 bp, 18 predicted proteins | sample 1592851 | NCBI WGS metagenome assembly OJDQ01 (sample SAMN05416774, study PRJEB24817) | seawater metagenome | isolation source: Sea water | place: Canada:Atlantic | collected 2013-07 | reverse complement strand
CTATAATATTGATACCAGCGATATCGAGCTGGAAATTACCGAGGGGGCATTTATCAGTGACTTCGATCACTGCATTTTGCTGCTTACCGCGCTGCGTGACGCCGGGTTTGCCTTATCCATTGACGACTTTGGCACCGGCTACAGCTCATTAAGCTATTTGACCCGACTACCGGTGGATACCATAAAAATCGACATGAGTTTCGTCAGAGAACTGGCCCGCTCAGATCAAGCCAGGCAAATCTATAAAGGTATGATTGATATCTGCAAAGCAATGCACTTCGATGTGCTTGCCGAGGGCGTTGAAGACGACGCGCAGCGCGAAGCCCTGGCAGCCGTTGGTTGTGATCGCATTCAGGGATATTTGCTGAGCAAGCCCTTACCGGTTGATAAATTACTCGACTTTCTGAACAAATAAGCCGCTTCACCGCTTGGTCATGCGCTATCACTGGGTAACCCGGTGAACAAACTCCCCACGTTACGGCGGCTAACGTCCTTTTTGCGAGCGACTGCTCACCCGGTAATCAATATATCGCGCCAGCACAGGTGGTTAGGCACCTAGGATATCCGGACGTTGCGCAAAGCCTGGTTATTTTTACAAAAAAAATACATCTTAACCATAAATAAGCAACACTACGTAAAGCTTGCATACCAGTACAGCCGCTATGCCGACTTCTCGCGGGCGGCGCAGGCTACTAAGGCCTGGTAATGCACGTATAATAGGCGCTTAAATTTTCGTCAATATCAAAAAGAACAGACGAATTAACTTCATTCAGAACGACAGAAATCCAGTTTATTATTATGAAAAATGCATCACACAGTGTTTTCGAAGATGTTTTTGCTCTGCTATGTGCCGGTTTATTTGTGGCGTTTGGCATTTTCCTGTTTCAGTCTCAGGAGCTCATGGTGGGTGGCGCAGCAGGTCTTGCCTTACTGGCAACCTATGTTACACCGCTTGAGTTCGGCATCTTATTCTTCCTGATTAATTTACCGTTTTATTACCTGGCGTGGCGACACATCAGTAAGCGTTTTATGATCAATACGTTTATCTCCGTGACCACGGTGTCGTTATTCTCTGAGTGGGTGCCCCACTTTGTGGATATTTCACGGGTCGATCCCTTTTTCGCCGCCGTGTTCGGTGGCATATTAATCGGCGTAGGAATGCTGATTATGTTTCGTCACAGTTCCAGCCTCGGCGGCCTGGGGATCCTGGCTTATTATCTGCAAAGCCGGTTTGATATTCGTGCAGGGTCGTTTCAACTGGTGGCTGACACCTGTATTCTGAGCTTGTCGTTTGTCTTTATCGACGCTCACCTGGTGCTCATTTCTATCCTCGCCGCGTTTTGTCTTAATATGGTGATTTCACTGAACCACCGGCCGGAGCGATACACCTTGCCCGCCGTAAAAAAGCCTCAGGCAGATGATGAAGTGGAGCATCTGCATCCGCAAAACGGCTAAGCGCTGGTATCCACTGAAGTAAGCTGTTGCTGGGCCAGATACACTGCCCCCCATTCTGGCCCATGTTGCGCTGGTTGAATGCGCGCCGCAACAGCGTCCGCTAAATAAGGCCGCCAGGCGGTGGCCAATCCCCCACTCAGTACCAGGTTCATGCCGCTCTCACCGGTTGCCCGTTGCGCTAACTGGTTTAAGTAGTCAGCCCCTTCATTAATAATACTCTCTGCCGCCGCATCCCGTTTAGCCAGGGCGAAGAGTTGCGGGGCAAAACGGGCAAATTCGCCAGGCAAAGCACTATTAAGTTTATCGACAAGGGCAGAAGGTGTTGCGCAGTGATAAAAAGCCCTCACTGATTGCCACAGCTCGTTGTCGGGGCTGAGCTTATCCGCCGCCAGTAAGGCTCGTCTGGCCGCCATCTGTCCAAGCCAGGCTCCGCTGGCCTGATCACCCAACTGAAAGCCATAGCCCCCGTACTGAGTCACCTTGCCATTTTGCAAAACCGCCGCACAGGAACCGGTGCCGGTAATAATTACCACCCCATCGCGGCCCCCATGAGCGCCAAGTAATGCAGTATGCAAATCAGAAGAAAAGACCAGTTCAGCAAACGGATGTTGCCACTGTTTAAGCAGTGCTGCGGAAGAGTCCAGATAAGCGCCAGCCAGGCCGGCACTCACCACCAGCTCACTGCTCACCTCACTAAACTGAAGTCCGGCATCTGCAACGGCATTTTTTACCGCTGTCAGAATAGACGATAAAGCCAGCTGACCGTGCTTGGCGATATTTGCCGGCCCGCCAATTCCCTGTCCTAACGACTTACCCAGTTCGTTAAACAGCTCTGCCCGGCACTTGGTGCCGCCGCCGTCTACACCTACCCAGTATTCGCCGTATTTCAGGTTTTGCGTCATTCTTATCACCCCAGTAAAACATCCATCAACATCATTACTACAAAACCAATCAGCAAACTAAAAGTCGCAACGTTCTGATTACCATTCTGGTGGGTCTCAGGAATGATTTCATCAGAAATAATAAACAACATGGCTCCAGCCGCAAAAGCCAGCGCCCATGGCATAAACGCTTCAGCGCCCGATACGGCCACTGCACCAACCAACCCGCCTAAAGGCTCCACTAAACCACTCCCTATGCCTATCAGAGCGGCTCTGGCCGGAGTAAATCCCACCGATAATAATGCTACCGAAACCGCCAGCCCCTCAGGTATATTCTGCAGGCCAATTCCCAGCGCCAGAGACAGGCCATTGGCCATTTCCCCACCTGCAAAGCCGACCCCCACAGCCAGCCCCTCGGGAAAATTATGCAGCGTGATAGCCAGCACAAATAGCCAAATCCTGGCTAATTTGGTTTTTGAAGCCCCTTCCCGGCCACTGACAAAATGTTCATGGGGCACAGTCTGGTGAATAAAAAACAGTAAAAACGCACCGGTCAGCAATCCGGTTGCGGCCACCAGACCGCCAGCCATTTCACTGCCGTACATTGCTCCCCCATACTCAAGGGACGGCAGTAACAATGAAAAAAACGTGGCGGCCAGCATAATCCCGGCGGCCAGGCTAAGCAGGGCATCTTCCAGTCGTCGCGATAGCTGGCGGATTAAAAAGACACCCAGACTCCCAACGGCCGTACCCAGGCTGGCACACCCGCTGGCGATTACGCCGGCCCAAACTATTTGTGAACTGTCCACTTACCACCCATTCCCTATCAACCAGATACTCTTGGTACTCTGGCAGAGACACGGGTGATCAATTCATAGCTGATCGTACCGGCCCAGTCAGCGACTTCATCTACCGGTAACTGCTGGCCCCATAACTCCACATCGTCACCCAGCGCGACCTCTTTAATGTCGGTCACATCAATTGTAATCATATCCATAGACACTCTGCCTACCAGCTGGCCACGCTGACCACGAACCACTACCGGTGTTCCGCTCGGGCAGTGACGGGGATAACCATCGGCATAACCAATGCCTACGGTGGCAATAACACTGTCTCGTGGCGCAGTCCAGGTTTGACTGTAGCCCACACTCTCACCTTGCTTTACCTGATGCAGGGCGATGATTTGCGCCATCAGCGTCATCGCCGGTGTGAGTCCATATTCAGCGGCGGGGTGACCCGTCACCGGGCTGGCGCCATACAGGCCAATTCCCAGCCTGCACCATTGTGCCTGACTCGCCGGATAACACAGGGTGGCAGCTGAATTGGCCATACAACCGGGCAATGCCAGCGTGCCGGTAAGGGTTAAAAACGCCTGAAGCTGTGCAGCGTTGTTGGGATTCTGGGGGTCGTCGGCACAGGCAAAATGCGATACCAGCACCGGGTTTTGCTGTGTTAGCCAGTCGTAACCGGCCAGTAACGCCGCGACTTCATCAGTAGTAAAGCCCAGCCTGTGCATCCCGGTATCGACTTTTAGCCAGACCTGCGGCCGTTGCTCTGGAGAAAGTGCATCAAGCCACGCGATTTGTTGTGGGTTGTGGATCAGTAGAATAAGGTTATTGACTCTGGCCGCGTAACAATCGTCCACATGATGCGGGCCTTCCAGGACCAGCAACGGCTGGCTGATACCGGACTCTCTGAGCGCTGCCGCTTCATCACAGATAGCAATCGCAAAACAATCACAGACTTCGCTCAGCGCTTTAGCCACCGTAACCGCACCATGCCCGTACGCATCAGCCTTAATTACCGCAATAGGCGTGCAGCCCTGGGCAGGACGCAACTGACTAAAATTATTGCGAATGGCATCCGGGTTAATAATGGCACGGGTTGATCTGGTCAATCGATTAACTCTTAGGTTGCGGATTACATTGGGTATATCCTGTACGATACACCTTGCTCATAAATTAATAAATTCTTAATTTGAAAATAGCACAGAATAATATATTCTAAATTTGCACCAACTCTGACAAACTGGTGTCCATGTCGGTGGTGACTGGTTACGCAGAGCCATGATAACCCAGCTTTCAAACGGTGAGAACGAGAATAAATGCTAGCCAATTATACCCTGCCAGACTTAATGCTGTTTGCCTTCTACGGGCTGCTGCTGGTGGTGTCTGGCTGGTACTTTAATCGCCGGGCGCAAAACACCAGTGATTATTTTTTAGGGGGGCAGGCAATGCCCGTGTGGATGGTGGCCATGTCGGTGCTGGCTACTTCCCAGTCTGCCGCCACGTTTTTAGGCGGCCCGGATCAGGGGTATCGCGGTAACCTGACCTACCTGGCCACCAACCTGGGCGCATTTATCGCCGCCTTCTTTGTTGCCCGCGTGCTCATCCCTCGTTTTTACCAGCTTAAAGTCTTTACCGTTTACGAACTGCTGGAAACCCGCTTTGGCGCCAGAGCCAAGCAACAGGCCGGACTCATGTATTTGTTCGGTCGGATATTTGCCAGCGGCGCAAGACTCTATATGGCGGCGCTCGCGGTCGCAATGATCCTGTACGGCAACATTGCCGCCAGCAGTGTAATAACCGCCACGGTTCTGATCAGCGTGATTGGGCTGGTTTACAGTATTTACGGCGGCATCCGTACGGTCATCTACAGCGACGTTATGCAAGCCTTTACCTACATTGGCGCAGCCGTCGCGGTCATTATTGCTTTACTGGTCGCTATTCCGGCTGATTTACCGGCTATTTTTGAGGTGCTGCAAAACCCCGGAGAGGGGGCGCCCTCCAAACTCAAGCTGTTCGATGGCAGCATCGATTTTTCGCCATCCGGCGTGTTTACCCTGACTTCAGTATTCACCGGCTTTGTATTGCTCAATATCGCCGCTTTTGGGCTTGACCAGGATATGACCCAACGGGTGCTGACCTGCCGCAATGCCCAGGAAGGGGCAAAAGCCATGCTATGGTCAGTAGTGATGGTTATCCCGGTCATGTTATTGTTTATCGTGATCGGTTTGCTGTTGTATATCTATTATCAGCAGCCAGCGCTTATGGCCACAAATGCCGGCGCGCCGGTTCCGCAATTTGCCGGCGAACCGGTAACCATCTTTATGTACTATGTGTTAACCGATTTACCAGCCGGTCTTAAGGGCTTAGTGACTATTGGTATTCTTGCCGCTGCACTGTCGACGCTAAATTCCGGTTTAAACTCGATGTCGAGCGTCCTGATTCAGGATTTGTACCGTCCCTGGAAACGTAAACAGGGCCATACGAACAGCGAGCATCATTTTGTTAATGCGGGCCGGGTAGCGATGGCGCTGGTTGCTTTGGCGTTAGCGTCAATGGCGTGTTTATGCTATTACTGGCAACAATATTCGGATACGCCGCTGTTACAATTTGCACTGGGTGTTATGGTATTTTCCTACAGTGGCTTACTTGGCGTATACTTTATTACACTATTTACTCAGCGGGGCAGCCCTGCCTCCGTCACAGCGGCATTATTGTGTGGTTTTATTATCCCCTTGCTGCTACAACCTTATGTGATGAGTTGGTATTTACCCGAAACCTGGCAAATAACGCTGGGTTTCACCTGGCAACTGGTGATAGGAACGCTGGTTGCCACGCTGGTATGTGCTGCGGGTCAACAGCCCGACAACATGCCTGAAATAAAGGCGGAAGCAAAATGAATGGACTAACACGTTTAACCTGGACGATGGCTAACCCTAAGGTCGGCAGTTAACTATGCAGATGACAAAAAAACAGTCAGCAACATTGCTTGAGCAACTGAACAGAATTATTTCCGAGGGCCGTAATCCTCATACCATGGATATTGATGTGCTGCCGACCATCGAAATTCTGGAAAAAATTAATCAGGAAGATGCCGGTGTGGCCGATGCGGTGCGTAAAACCATCCCACACATTGCCAAAGCCGTCGACGCCATTGTGCCAAGCTTACAGGCCGGTGGCCGCTTAATTTATATGGGCGCAGGAACCAGCGGGCGGTTAGGTATCCTGGATGCGGTGGAATGCCGGCCGACCTTCAGCGTTCCCGAATCCATGGTAATAGGGATCATCGCTGGCGGTGACCAGGCCATTAAGAATGCCGTAGAAGGCGCCGAGGACAATACGGTCATGGGCGTTGAAGATTTGAAAGCGCTCAATTTTAATGCCAACGACGTGCTGGTAGGTTTATCCGCCAGCGGCCGCACGCCTTACGTGATTAAAGCAATGGAATACGCGAACTCACTGAATGCCGCCACGATTACCGTGACCTGTAATCCTGAGTCTCCCATGATGCATGTGGCCGCCATTGGTATTTGTGCCGTGGTAGGGGCTGAGTGCATTACCGGTTCTACCCGCATGAAATCGGGCACCGCACAGAAATTGATCCTGAATATGCTCAGTACCGCCAGCATGATTAGACTGGGGAAGACCTACGAAAATTTAATGGTGGATGTCAACGCGACTAATCAGAAGTTAAAAGCCCGGGCGACCCGCATCGTCATGCAGGCTACCGACTGCACTGAAGAAGTAGCCGATGCGGCGTTGCAGGCGGCGAATAACCGCGCCAAGCTGGCGATCCTGATGATCCTCACCGGACAGGACGCGGCACAAGCAGAAGCCCAGCTATCTGACAACGGCGGTTTTCTGCGCCGTGCCGTGCAGTCACATTCTTAGTCGATGTTTCGTTACCTGTTATTGATTCTGCTGTGGCTAACCTCAGCAACAGCGCAAAGTACCGCCCTGAAAGTGGGCGCAGAACAGTCAGAACGTTACCTGCCGTTACTCGCTGATAAACGGGTGGGCCTGGTTGTTAATCAAACCAGCCGGGTTAAACAAGCCCACCTGGTCGATTTTCTGCTTGGCCGTAACGTAGCGGTGCAGGCAGTATTTGCCCCGGAGCACGGTTTCAGAGGGAAGCTGGGTGCCGGTGAGAAAGTCACCGATGGCATCGATCCGCAAACCGGTCTGCCCATTCGCTCGCTTTACGGCAAATTCAAAAAGCCCGCTCAGGAGATGTTAAAAGACATTGATGTGCTGGTATTTGACATTCAGGATGTTGGTGCCCGGTTCTACACCTACATCAGTACCCTGCACTATATTCTCGAGGCTGCTGCGGAGCAGTCGATTGCGGTAATCGTGCTGGACCGGCCCAACCCCAATGGCCGTTATGTGGACGGCCCGTTACGTGAGCGGGAATTCACCTCATTTGTGGGTTTGGATCCGCTGCCCTTGCTTCACGGGCTGACCGTAGGCGAGCTGGCAAAGATGATTAAAGGCGAAGCCTGGATAAACCAGGCAGAACAACTCAGTCTCACAGTAATCCCTGTTGCCGGGTATAACAAAACCTTCGATTATGAATTGCCGGTAGCCCCGAGTCCGAACCTGCCCAACAGCACGGCCATCCGCTTATATCCATCGTTGTGTTTATTTGAGGCAACGGTTGTCAGTGTCGGCAGAGGAACAGACTGGCCGTTTCAGGTTGTCGGCCATCATGAGATTAAGCTGGGCGCTTTTACCTTTACACCACAATCCATGCCGGAAAGTGCTCCCAATCCAAAACTCAGAGGCGAGTTACTGTTTGGCCGGGATTTACGCCACAGTGAGATTCAGGGCTTCGATATTGAATTGCTGTATGAGGTCTACCAGTTGTTTAATCAACACCAGCAGCTATTGATTGACCGGCCCGACTTTTTCGACCTGTTAAGCGGCACGGATAAGCTTCGTAAGCAACTGGCTGAAGGCCTCGACCCTGCCGCAATCCGCGCGAGCTGGCAACCAGCACTGGATGCATTCAAAACGCAGCGTAAACCCTACCTGCTTTATCCACAATGAGTGTTTAGCTACCCTGCGTCCCGGAACCACCACGACGAAACTGAGAAACAATCTCGTTGGTTTTTTCCAGCAGTTTACGGCCCGGCCGAGAAGCCTGAGTCAGCGCGATAAACAGCATATCGATAATCAGCTCCTGAGCCGTTCTGGCCAGTATCGAGGATAAGCGGGCTGAGGCCTCTTCTGCCACCGAATAAAGCTGCACGTCAGCAGGCTCGGAAACCGGTGTAGTGCCATATTTGGTAATCGATATCACCTTGGCATGATTATCCTTTGCCTGATTAACCACGTTCACAATTTCCCGGGTAGCGCCGGACTCGGAAATCGCCACCACCACATCGTTTTCGTTAAAGGTGGCTGCCAGCGCCAGTTGCACATGGCCATCGGCCTCGGCTATGGCCATCATTCCCAGTTTTTGCAGCTTGAAAGAAAAGTCTTTACTCACCAACGCCGAGCCGCCTACCCCGCAAATCAGGATACGTTTGGCGTTTTTAATGATTTCTACCGCTTTTTCAAACTCGACCAGCTCATTCAGATTGCGGGTTTCATTGAGCACACTGATCTTGCTGCTAAGCAGCTTGTCGGCCATTTGTTCAAAGCCATCATTGAGGGTTATTTTGCCATGTAACTGGGTGTTAGGCGTTTCCCGGTTCAGCGCGTCAATAACCGCCAGCTTAAAGGCCGGGTAGCCTTTATAGCCAAGCTTCTGTGCAAACTTCACCACACTGGACTGACTCACACCCACGACATTCGCCAGTTCCTGCGATGATAAGTCGCGCACCGCATTGGGCGAATCCAGCGTGAAAGTCGCCAGTTTTGATTCACTGCTCGACAATGAATGCTTTATTGCTTTGATTTTGACAAAAGCTGACATGCGTGTGTTCCCGGTTGTCGGCGTCGGTTACTGCACGAAGAAACCAACAACAAAAATAACAATAGAATTTTTTATTCAAATATAAACCAGTTGATAAGAATATCAAAATCTCTTTAAATAGACTTTTCGGCGCTCTACGCGTTTAACTGTTTGTAAGGTTACCGTAATTTATGAAAGCTGCCCATCCCCATGCGCCCGCACAGGCTATCGCCAGCCTGTGGGATTCCCACCATTTCAGCCCGTTGGATAAAGCACATCTGCGCCATCAGGATATCCAGTCGGTGCTCGATGAAATTGCTGAGTACCCGGCAGTCACCCGCCAGACAATTGGCTATAGCTGTGCAGGTAAGTCCATTGAACGACTAAGCATTGGTCAGGGTCCATTGATTATCCTGGCCTGGACGCAAATGCACGGTGACGAGCCAACCGCAACAGCGGCAGTGCTGGACTGGCTCAAACTGCTGCATCTTAACGCCAGTAGCCAGGCACTGGCTTTAGACGCCGACTGGACGTCGCTGGTCACACTGCATGTGATCCCGATGCTCAATCCGGACGGTGCAGAACGTCATACCCGGGTCAATGAGCAGGGCATCGATATCAACCGTGATGCCAAGCATTTGCAAACACCGGAAGGCCGGTTGTTGTGGCAACAGGTGCAAACCCTGAAGCCCGATGTAGCCTTTAACCTGCATGATCAAAACCCCTATTATTCGGCCGGAGAGACGCCCTACCCGGCCACCATTGCTTTCCTTGCGCCGGCATTTCATCCGGATAAACATGTTGATGCGCCGCGGCTGCGGGCTAAACAACTGATTGCCTGTATGGCTGATACCATCAGCCACTGGCTGCCATGTCATATCGGCCGCTACGACGATACTTATTCTTTGCGTTCATTTGGTGACAACATCGCCGGTACCGGGGCCAGCACTATTTTGATTGAATCGGGTGCTCACCCTAACGATCCCCATCGTCAGGTGGCCAGAAAGATGAATGTGATTGGCTTACAAAGTGCGCTGGAAGCGTTACTGGGTAAATTGTACCAGCAGAAATCGCTGGCTGACTATTACCGTATTCCTGACAATGTGGAAGACGGCCTGGTGGATATCAAGTTTTCCCGGGTAACTCAACGCTGCGGTGAGCATGAGTATGTCGCCGATATCAGTGTTAATGTGGATAAACAGGGACGCGCCACGGTAAAACATATTGGCGACCTGTCTGGTCAGTCAGGATTTACCCATGTCAGCGCCTACCAGACCACGGTACAGCCAATCAGAACGTTTCAGCTCGACGGGCCGATGGTGCTAACCGAGGCTGAGTACCTGGCTTTATTGCAACAGGGATTCAGTGCTTTTGTGGGCGATAGGTCGCAGCTCGATAACCAAAGCATTTTACCGGTACTGGTGCTGCCTGAGCCACCCGCTTACTCAACTTTATATCCGGGTGCCCCGGCGTTTTGGCTAATGCATGACAGCGAGGGTAAGCAACGGGCAGTACTGAACGGAAAGATTGTTCACCTTTAAAAAGTTAACCGGGTAAGTTCAGCCACCAGCGCCTGGTCGAAGCGCTGCATAAAAGCTTTATCCACCCGGTTACGACTGAACAGAAAGTGTACGCGGGTTTCATGTATCACCTGCTTGGCCACCATAAAGTCGTCAATGCCCAGCTCTGCGGCGGCGGCCTCAAGCACTTTCTGGTCGCCGACCACGGCATCCACCCGACCCATTTTCAGCAATTGCATCCGTCTTAGCGTGCCTTCTGCGTGGATCAGGTTGCGGTCATACACATCCAGTGCTTTATGTTGAAAGTCCTCACCAAACCAGCCGCTTTTGTTAACGGCCACCAGGTAATCCTGTTGCAACAAGGCACTGACATGCACATCTCCAAAGTAAGGGTTACGGGAGAACCTGAAACCAAAAACGATGGTTTCTTTACGGTAAGGCATTGAATAGAAGTTTTGTTGTTCGCGGGCTTTGGTATACGCTGCGCCGAGGATGACATCCACTTCGCCCTGTTCCAGCTCGAGCGCCAGGCGTTGTTCCGGCAATCGCTGGGCGTTCAGTTGATGGCCAAGCCGCTGCAATGCGCGACTCAGTAAGAACAAGTCCTGACCGTCAGGCTCACCCTGCTGATTGATATACAGGTAAGGCTTCCAGTCAGCGGCGACTGCCAGATAGAATGGCTCTTCACCATGGGCCAAAGAAACCGGCCCAGACAAACCAACTGTCAGCATGAAGATAATCAGGTAGCGCAATGTCTTTCCCTGCATTGGCGTATACGATATAACCTGATTATTACACTACGCCGGCCCTGATGTGGACTTACCAGCGTTCAAATCCGCCAGAAAAAACCATTATGATACATAAACTTAATCGGGTAATAGCAGATCATCAGAAAAATGCCGGCCAACAGCAATGAAGCCAGTTCAGGGGGCAGCGGCAGCCCTTCGACAACCTGCCAGGCATGGCCTTTGAGCGAGACTCCGTCAACATTTACCATAAGCAGTACTCTGGCCAGGATGCCAGACAACATAAAGAAAGCAATGCTGTTCGTACCGGCAACTAACAGCGGATGCCCTTTGGGTAAAGGACCGGCTTTACGTTCGTAAACCACACTGAGCCAAAACAGAATAGTTAACATGCCGCTGGTCACCATTACAAAGGTGGGCGACCAGAGTGCTTTATTAAGCGGATTGACCACCGACAGTCCGTAGCCGGCGCAAATGCCGGCCAATGCCAGCATCATCAGCTTATTCGGACAGCGCTGCTGCACCAGCACGTAACGGCCAACCCAGACGCCGGTTAAGCAGGTCGCGACCGCAGGCAGGGTGGAAAGTACCCCTTCAGGATCAAACGCAAACGGTGTTGCCTGACCATAATATACATGCGCTTTACCAAGCAGGTGATGATCAATGTACGCCGCCAGACTGTTGCCAAACTCCCATTGCCCCTGATAAATCACGCCGTCAGCACTGCTGTAGGGAATAAGCGCCATGGCCCCCCAGTAGCCGGCCAGTAAGAGAGCGGTCAGAACGCCAAGCCAGCGCCAGGACAAAGTAAGAATAATTACCACTGTTAGCCAGTACACAATGCCGAGCCGTGGCAATACGCCGGCGAAGCGCAACGTTAACAAACGTTCCTCAATCCAGCTATACCCTGGGCTGGCGGAATTAAACCAGCACAGGTATAACAGCCACCCCAGCAAAATAAGTGTCATGGCCCGTCGGGTCGTGCTTCTGAGCACAGCCATAACATTACCTACCCGCTCCAGCTCCCGGGGCAGGTGAATGGCGATGGTCACTCCCATTACAAAAATAAACCCCGGAAAAATAACGTCCGTTGGGGTTAAACCATGCCAGGCGGCATGTTTTAGCGGGGCATAAACAGCTTGCCATGAACCCGGATTATTAACCAGCACCATGGCAATTATCGCCAGTCCCCGCAGGGCATCCAGTGCACTGATCCGCTGCATCATTTTGCCTGCTTTATTCGATGGTAACGGGCGATTTTCCAGGCATGGGCGAGCGCCCGAGCAAACCTTCCGCGAGGGCGTCGAATACGGCGCCCTGAGCCTCGGCGGCGTGGTTATCACCGGCTTTGGTGACGGTCACGTTATAGCCAAATGTCGCCACCGCTGCACCAGCCAGATGGCGGTAATCCGAAATACTGTAGGGCGCGCGCAGTGCAATAAATACCGCACCAACCGACTGCTCCCCGGCGCTGACTAACAAGCGCCTGATCCAGGCCGACTGAGTGGCTTTATCCGGCCGGTTTCGCCACACGGCCAGGTCGGCCATGCCGCCCATTTCTGCCAGGCTGTGTTGCGGCGTAATATCTCCAACAATTACCGCATCCGTCCCGCTCAGGTCAGGTAAGACGCCTTCAGAGTCAATCTCTGTTAACGCTTTACAGGTTAATTGCAAGTCTGGCTGGCGTTTTAACAACGCCGCCGTCATTGCCATGCATCGCGCGGTATCCGGCATTACCACATAGTAACGGTTGCCTTTGAGAGGCAGTGCTCCCCGATTATAAACCTGAGTCAGGGCGGCGCTGGCCAGCGCCATTTCGGTTTGCTGATTAGCTTCCATGGGAAGGCGCTCACGGGCTGCCTGAACCCGCTCAGCTAACGGTTGCTGAATAAACTCTTCCAGCTGAAACTGTTGCTTAGCCTGCAAAATACGCTTTACCGACAATTGCGTTTGCTCGCGGTCGATATCACCACGCTTGATGGCTTCAGCCCATTGTTCATATAGCGCCCAGAAACGGCTGATGCTTTGCGGGTTACGCACCGCGTAAGGCATCAGTGCGATGTCGGCGCCGGCGTTAAACGTTTTAATCACCGCGTTTTTATGATCAACATAATGAGCAATCCCCGCCATATCCAGCGCATCGGTAACAATGATGCCTTCATAGCCCATTTTATTGCGTAACAATCCGGTAAGAATTTTGTGCGACAGCGTTGCTGGCACCAGGGTGTCCTCACCGTCGAGCGCTTTAAAACGAGTGTCGTCGAGCAACGGATACTGAATGTGTGCGGTCATAATCATAGCCGGTGCATTGTGCTGCCCGATAGCATAACTAAAAGGCAGTAAATCCACCGCTTCGACCGTGGCCAAATCATGATCGACCCGTGGTAAGCCGGTATGACTATCAGTGTGGGTATCACCATGGCCAGGGAAATGTTTCAGCGCACTAAGAATGTTTTCGCTTTGCAGCGCGGCAACCGCCGCAGCGCCGAGTTCGGCCACCATTTGTGCTTCTTCGCCATAGGATCTGACGTTAATCACCGGATTGTCAGCATTAACGTTTACATCAACCGTTGGGGCAAAGTTCACATTAAAACCAAGTAAACGGATACTGGTGGCAATCCCTTTGTTTACCCGTTCAGCAAAGGCAGTGTTGTACAGCGGATACGTTGCGCCAATCGCCATATTGCCCACATAACGGGTGGCCACTTCATCAGGTAGCCGGGCCACTCTGCCGCCTTCCTGATCAATAGCAATAAACAAGGGTGGCAGGCCGGCTTCTTTTGCGAGCTGCTGGAGAGCATAATTCAGCTCGATAATTTGCCGGCTGTTGTCGAGGTTTTCAGCAAATAAAATCACGCCGCCGATGTGGCCCTGACGAATAATGTCAGCAAACTCAGGCAAAAGCGTGGTAACCGGCGTTTTGCAACGTTCTGCTGGCGTGCCATCCGCGCAGTAGTAACGCATGTCCAGCATCAGCTTTTGGCCTAACATGAACTTCGCGTCCTGCCCGCCAGAACAGCCTAAGGTTAACATTACAAGCAAACTCACCAGTACGGCTTTTGTACGCATCACTTTCAGGGCCTTTTCAAATGTATCAACAACGATAACCAAGCTTACCTCAGCGACCGAAAAAAATAAATTATTCCAACTTTGCATTGGCAGACTTCCCGTTACGGCCCGGCGGTGACGCCTAAAATGTGTCAAACCAGGCGGATAAAAAAGGTCAGAAAGGCGATGTAAACCGAGTAACAGAGAGCGTCGGCGGCCCGGATGCCGCCCTCAAAACCAGGAATATTTTATTATGCACGAGCCATTCGAGTATGGTAGTTTGAGACAATAACCATCTGAGCTTTAGTCAGATGCCCAGTCAGCAAATCATCAATGAGTAGAGGAATAACTGTGACCAGCCGAAGTTTTCGCAGTGCGATATTATGGACACTTTGTGCACTGCTTTTAATTAGCTGTAGCAGTCGACGGGTAATTGAAATGCCGTCGGCCAATTATGGGGAGCGGGTAAAGTCGCTGGTGCTGCACTTTACAGCCATTGATTATGCCCGCTCAGTCACAGCACTGGTAGAGGAAGGCGGATTAAGTTCTCACTACCTTATTCCTGAGTCTAATGACCCGAGCGATCCTGGCGGTAAGCCAAGAATTATTCAGTTGGTCGATGAAAATATGCGTGCCTGGCATGCTGGTAAGAGTTACTGGCAGGGGCGTACCGGCTTAAACGACCACTCCATTGGTATCGAGATAGTCAACGTGCCCGAATGTGAGCGCGATGGCGAAATGGCCCCCTCTCTGGCTGAGCATGGCTCAAATCGGCTGTGCTTTTTCCCGGATTACGACCCCGCTCAAATCGAAGTGGTTATCGAGCTGGTAAAAGACATTATCGCCCGACACCCGGACATTGAACCTACCGCCGTGGTCGGCCATTCTGATATTGCCTTCGACCGCAAGAACGATCCCGGCCCGCGTTTTCCGTGGTTTGAGTTATATCAGGCCGACGTTGGCGCCTGGTACGATAATGAGACCCTGGCCGATTACTGGAAAACCTTTAACGAACAGCCGGCCAGTATCGGGTTACTACAAAGTGCATTGCGCGCCTATGGTTACGGCGTGATTGAAACCGGTATCGCCGATACCGGTACGCTCAATGCCATTTCCGCGTTTCAGATGCATTTCCTGCCCTGGCATGTCAGCGGCGAACCTGACAGTCGCACCACCGCCGCCATATTTGCCCTGCTGGATAAGTATTTTCCTGAGCAAAATGAGGCGTTGCTGGTTCGATACGAGAAAGAACGCAATGAAGCCATAGCCGCTGCAGAAAGCGAGCTGCCTGAGATTCGCCGGGGCCAGATAGACGCGGTACTGCCAGATCTCAAGCCATCTAAACGCGCCTTTGTTAAAGACCGCTTCGCGTTTAAAAGCTACGCCGGCCGCGGCGAATTAATTATCGAAGCTGATGGTCCTACCTCCGCTACGGTGTCGGTAAATGGTGAAACACTGTCGCTGGACGATGAGTTTACCGCTGGCAATACCTATCGCTATTCGCTCGCCCGCCGCACCCGAACCGGCCTTAATACCCTGGCCGTCAGCGCTATTCAGCCCGCCGAAGCACAGTTACATATTCAGGTGCCATACCCTCAGTTGACCGACAATACCCGCGCTTATCAGGACCGCTTTGCAGCAGTCGACAAGCTGATCAATCAGGAAGTAGCCGAAGGCTTCCCGGGTGCGGTTTTGCTGGTGATTAAAGACGGTGAAGTCATTAAACGCACAGCCTATGGTTATCAGAAACGCTATGATGAAAACGGTGAGGTGCTGGCGGATCCGCAGCCGATGCGCACCGATACCATTTTCGACCTGGCGTCTAACACCAAGATGTTTGCAACGACACTGGCGCTGATGCATCTGGTGGAAACCGGTCAGCTCGACGTAACCCTGCCCATTAAACATTACCTGCCGGAGTATCAGGGCGCAGGCCGGGAAGCACGCCGCGTCAGTGATTTACTCTCACATCAGTCCGGTTATTCACCCAGCATTGCTTTTTACGATCCGGAAAATCCACTGGGCAAGCGTTTTTACTCCCAGTCGAAACAACGTACCAGTGAACTGCTTATTACCCAGGCCCCCTTTGAGATCAGCAACGGGCTTAACGCCTCGTACAGCGACATTAATTTTATGCTGCTTGGGCTGATTGTGGAGCGCATTACCGGCATGCCTCTGGATAGTTATTGTGAGGAGTGGTTATATCAGCCGCTGGGGCTGGACAACACGGTCTTTAACCCGCTCAAAAAAGGTCATCATAAAGGCGAGTTTGCCGCTACCGAACTGCGCGGTAACACCCGTGACGGGCGCATTACCTTTCCCAATATCCGTGACTATACCCTGCAAGGGGAAGTTCACGACGAAAAAGCCTTTTATGCTATGCAGGGCGTGTCTGGTCATGCCGGGTTATTCTCTACCGCCGATGAACTGGCAGTGATGGCACAAATGCTGTTAAACGGCGGTGGCTATGGTGAAACCCATCTGTTCGACAGCAATGTCATTAATGCTTTTACCAAACCGGACAACCGCTTCTGGCATTACGGACTGGGCTGGCGACGGGCGGCCAATGGAACCAATCGCTGGCACTTTGGCCCTTATGCCAGCGATCAGGCTTTTGGCCACACCGGCTGGACCGGCACCGCAACGGTTATCGACCCAGCCCTTGATTTGGCCGTCATTCTCTTGACCAACGCCCGCCATTCGCCCATTGTGGAAGAAGACGAAGAAAAGCTGCAGTTTACCGGTAAGCAATTTGAAACCGGCCGCTACGGCAGCATCGTTTCACTGGTCTACGAAGCGGTTCTGAACACACAGGCCAATTAAAATAACGACATAAAAACAACAAGGGTTCATTAGTATGGATTGGGTTTCCATCATTCCACCAGTCATCGCCATTGTGATCGTTTTCTGGAAGAAAGAGGTCATTATGGCACTGTTGATGGCGGTTCTTAGTGCCGAGGCACTGATCCTCCTCACCGCAGACACCGGCAGCCTTTTGCTGGCGCCAATCACTTCCATCGAGCGGGTGGTCGATGTAGCCACCAGCGCCGGCAATACCCGCATTTTACTGTTCAGCGTACTGGTAGGCGCATTGCTGGCCTATATTCGTGACTCGGGCGGGGTAACGGCTACGGTCGACTGGCTAACGAAACGCGGGGTAGCCAAAAGCCGTCGTCAGGTTGGCGGACTCACCATGCTCACCGGCATCGTCGTTTTCATAGAATCCAACCTCAGTGTACTGACCGCCGGCATATTTGCCCGCGGGTTATTTGATAAGTTTGGTATGAGCCGAGCCCGCCTGGCGTACCTGATAGACAGTACCAGTGCACCGATATGTATTCTCATTTTACTTAATGGCTGGGGAGCCTTCGTACTCGGCATGCTCGATACTTACGAACTGCACGCCTCATCAGCGAGTATCCTGTGGGGCTCGGTATTTTTTAATTTCTACGCCATCATTGCCCTGCTCATCGCCGCCTACACCGTGTTTGCCGACAAAGTACACGGCCCCATGGCCAAGGCAGAACAGCAACTTCAGAGCAATCAGCAGCAGCTTTCTGCCGCAGCAGCCACCAAACCCGGCTATATGGTGATCCCCATTTTAACTATGGTGTTAAGCATGGTTGGCTTTATGCTCTGGACCGGCAATGGCGTACTCTCTCAGGGCAGCGGCAGTAAGTCTGTACTGTATGCCACTATTCTGGCCACGGCGGTAGCGTATCTGATGCTGGTGTTTTCCAAACGCTTTACTCATCACGAAGCGGTTGATGTGGGCTTTAAAGGCATGGGCGAGTTGCTGCCGCTGGTTACCATCGTATTACTTTCCCTTACACTGGGTAGCAGTTTAAAAGTACTGGGTACCGGCATTTTCGTGGCGGGTATAGTTGGCGAGTACTTACCATTATTCCTGATTGTCCCCATGCTGTTCTTAGCCGGCGGCATTATGTCGTTTACTACCGGCACTTCCTGGGGAACCTTCGCGATTCTCATTCCTATAGGTGTGCCGCTGATCCAACAGCTCGGTTTACCGCCTTCACTGGTCATCGGAGCCATTCTGGGTGGCGGCGTATTTGGCGACCATTGCTCGCCGATCTCCGATACTACGGCGGTTTCGTCGATTGCCTCAGGCTGCGACCTGCTTGAGCACGTGCGCACGCAAATGCCTTATGCACTGACCGGCGGCGCCTTAACCTTAATTCTGTATGTGATAACAAGTTTAATCATGGTGGGTTAGTTTCATGCGATATCTGTTAATTAGTGCCTTTCTCATTTCCCTCACTGCCTGTTCATCCTCCGAACAGGTAACGGCTTCACCGGCGAGCTCTGCGGAGTTTGCGGTGGCCATGCCGGATAAATTCGCGGCTCAGGTGGCTCTCAATGTCATGCAGGACGGCGGTAATGCGGTGGATGCAGCCATTGCAGCACAGTTTGTCCTGGCCGTGACTTATCCGGAAGCCGGTAATATCGGCGGCGGCGGCTTTATGACCATTTACATGGACCAACATGCAGACTTCCTCGATTACCGTGAAATGGCTCCCGCTCAGGCATCCCGCGACATGTATCTGGATGACAGCGGCGATGTACACCCAACCGACTCGCTGTTTGGCGCTAAAGCATCCGGCATACCGGGTACCGTTGCCGGTATGTGGGCCGCTCATCAAAAGTACGGCAAATTACCCTGGCAGCGTCTGGTTCAACCTGCTCTGACCTTCGCCAGCGAGGGCTTTGAAGTGCCGGCAAAACTGGCGGGCAGGATCAGTCGCTATATTAACCGCATTGAAAAACGTGGCCTTGAAACTAACTTTGCCAATTACTTTGGTGAAGCGGCTACAGCAGGTGTGTTGTTCAAACAACCGGAGCTGGCGGCCACGTTAACCCGTATCCGGGATAACGGTCCGGCGGGCTTTTACGAAGGAGAAACGGCCGATCACATTGTTAGCTACATGCAGGCCAATGGCGGTTTAATCAGCCACGACGACTTAAGCCGTTATCATGCACAGTGGCGAACGCCGGTGAACTTTGACTGGCGCGGCTACCAGGTTGTTACCGCCCCACCACCAAGCTCCGGCGGTATTGCCGTTGCTCAATGGCTGGGCATGGTCGACAACGTGATTAAAACCAATGTACTACCTGCCCATAACTCGGCGCCTTATCTGCATCTGGTCAGTGAGGCAGGCAAGCGCGTGTTTGCCGACCGCGCCGAATACCTTGGCGATCCGGACTTTTTCTCGGTGCCTCAGCCCCAACTGATTGCACCGGACTATATCGCACAGCGGGCCCGGGAAATTAACCTGATGGCTATCTCCGCTACCCCTGAGATAAAGCCCGGATTACATGAAAGTGAGGACACCACCCATTTCTCTATTGTCGATCAATGGGGCAATGCCGTGGCTAATACCACTACCATTAACCTTAGCTTTGGTGCTGGCGTGGTAGCTGAAGGGGCGGGCTTTTTATTAAATGATGAGATGGATGATTTTAGCGCCAAACCCGGCGTGCCTAACTTCTTTGGCGCCATTGGTGGTGAAGCCAATGCCATTGAGCCTTACAAGCGCATGCTGTCGTCGATGACTCCCACCATCGTACTGGAGAATGGCCAGGTAAAACTGGTTACCGGTTCCCCTGGCGGTACCACCATCATTTCATCAGTTACCCTGTCGATACTGAATACCCTGCTATTTGATTTAAGCGCAGAAGAGGCAGTAAACCGTCCGCGTTTCCATCATCAGCTGTGGCCTGAGGATCAAATTCGCGTACACGAAGGCTTCAATCCGGCCACATTAAATTCGCTGCAGGACATGGGCTACACCATCAAAGAGAGTAACTTTGGCGATCTGCACCTGATAATGCAACGAGACGGTAAGCTGTCTGCTGCATCCGAGGCCCGGGGACGGGGCAAAGCGGTAGTGCAGTCGGTAAAATAAAGGGTAGAGATAGCCTGAAGCCGGACGCTTCAGGCTATGACAAGGTAATGCCGGGTAAGCTGGAAGGCCAGTTGCCTGACAAAATAATGCCCAGAATGAGTAATATTAGCAGCCCCGTTGCCGCACAGGTAAAGCCGGTATGGGCCTTTTCCTGACGGAAAATTGCCCGCTCCCGCTCAACTTTTTTGGGATACTGACCAAGCGTCAGAATTTTACAAACCGGCCAGCCAATCACGTAACATAAACGCCAGAACACCAGCTCCGCGATAACAAAACCAAACCCTCTGAAAAACCCCTTACCTGCCTGGGCGACTACTTCTTCAATCACGATAAATCCTGTTGGTTATTATTGTTATGTAATCAGCACAGCCGGTATTCGATGGCTATTGCTAAGCTAATTTATCTGTTTTTAGCGGGGTAAATAGTGCCGACCGGCCCATTTAACACACTGTCGCTTTATTTAAATTATTACAAAACGCCATGATTAACAATAAGTTCGCATTGTAAGGCAACCATTCGCGGCATGCCTTAATCTGTCGCAAACAACTGATTAATATTTGCAAACGCCTTAAACTCCAGAGCGTTACCAGCCGGGTCCATAAAGAACATGGTCGCCTGTTCGCCCGCCTGCCCCTTAAAGCGCACGTAAGGTTTAATGACAAACTCTATGTTTGCTGCCGTTAATGTATCGGCCAGAGCCTGCCAGTCTGACATGCTCAGCACTACACCAAAATGCGGGACCGGCACGCTATGACCATCTACCGCATTATATTCAGGGGCTGACGGCATCGCTTTCACCAGGTGCGTCACCAGTTGATGGCCGCCTAAGTCCCAGTCAATCCACTGCGTATCGCTGCGACCTTGTTTACAGCCGAGTAAAGTCCCGTAAAATTCGCGGGCTTTATCAAGATCATCCACCGGGATTGCTAAATGAAACGGTTGAGGCATGACGATACGGCTCCTTTCGTCGTTAATAGTAAAGACATTACAGCAATTTTTTCAGTAAGAAACGTTTGCGCGCACTGGAGGGTGCGTACCGGATAGCGACATCAAACCAGAAACTGCGCTTCATCACACTTTTCTGATGGCTAAAGGTGTCGAAGCCAAACTTCCCGTGATAACGACCCATGCCGCTATTGCCCACGCCGCCAAACGGCAATTGTGGGTTAGCCATAAACATCATTGTGTCGTTAAGGCATACGCTACCGGCACTGACCTCGTCTACAAACTGCTGTTGAGTAGCTTGTGACTCACTGAATAAATAGGCCGCCAGGGGTTTATGCCGGCGCTTGATAAAATTAATCGCCTCACTGACACTGCTCACTTCAATCACCGGTAAAACCGGCCCGAAAATCTCTTCCTGCATGACCGGAGTATCGATATCCGGATTCAGGATCACGGTGGGAGCCAGTTTCATCCGGGCTTCATCCACCTGCCCGCCAATCACAATTTCATGGCCTTCGGTATAATGTTTTAAGCGCATCAGGTGACGCTCGTTTACAATGCGCCCATAGTCCTTACTTTGCAATGGCTGAGAACCAAACTGGCGGGTAATTTCTTTGCCGAGCAGCTCAACCAGTTCATTGGCACAGCTGCGTTCAACCAAAACATAATCCGGTGCGATGCAGGTTTGACCGGCATTGGTCCATTTTCCCCACACAATTCGACGAGCAGTAGTGGCAATATCGGTATTGCCGTCCACCACACAAGGGCTTTTGCCCCCCAACTCCAGAGTCACGGGCGTAAGATGGCGGGCGGCCGCTTCCATGACAATTTTACCGACCACTTCACCGCCGGTATAAAAGATATGGTCAAAGGGCAAGGACAACAATTCACTGGCAGTGTCCTTGCCTCCCTCGACAACAGCTACCGCATCGCCGTCCAGATACTTCGGGATCAGGCTGGCCATCAGAGCGGAGCTCGCTGGCGACAACTCAGAGGGTTTAAGTAGCGCGCAATTACCTGCTGCCAGTGCGGCAATGTAGGGGGCTAACGTTAACTGCACCGGATAATTCCAGGCCCCGATAATCAATACGGTACCGAGCGGCTCTGGTTGCAGGGTGCTGCGAGCCGGCTGTGCCAACAACGGCGTACTGACTTTTTGGGCTTTCATCCATTGTCGTAAGTGTTTCTTAGTGTGCTGTATATCACTAAGCAGAAAACCAATCTCCGTGGTAAACGCTTCCGCTTCGCTTTTACCCAGATCGGCATTGAGCGCTTTAACAAACGCGGCTTCATTCTCGCTCAGCATACGATGTAAGGCTTCCAGCTGGGCCTTTCGCCAGGCATAGGTTTTGGTTTTGCCCAGCACAAAGGATTGCTGTAAGCGCTCAAATACTGACTCGATTGCGCCCGGTTCAATACTCACTAAAACAACTCCCACAGGTACGATGACCTCATACTAGCACTATTTTGCGGCAATAAAAAAACCCCGCATAAGCGTAATGCCAGTCAGTTAAGCTGATTGGCATTTTTCTTTGAGGGGTATTTAGCCGGT
>OJDQ01000328.1_pt1 | contig 23195 bp, 19 predicted proteins | sample 1592851 | NCBI WGS metagenome assembly OJDQ01 (sample SAMN05416774, study PRJEB24817) | seawater metagenome | isolation source: Sea water | place: Canada:Atlantic | collected 2013-07 | reverse complement strand
GATGATCTGTCGGGGCAAAAAATTTCCTTTATCTTACAGCCACTTCTTCCAGAGCATGGCGAAAAGCATAAAGACTGCCAGCACGCCCATCGATAACATCAACAGGGTAAAGGCATTGGGCGTTTCGGTGCCTGGCAATCCGGCAACGTTCATACCAAAGACCCCGGTTAAAAACGACAACGGTAGAAATATGGCGGTTATCATGGAAAGCACATACATGCGGATGTTCTGCTTGTCGGCTATCTGGTTACGCAGTTCATCCTGCAACACAATGGCGCGCTCACGGGCAAGATCCAAGTCCTCAATCGAACGGGTCATACGGTCTGACTGGTCACGCAGATCAAACGCCAGTGAATCGGGAATTAATCCGGGCACACGCACCAGGGTCTCCAGGGCATCGCGTTGCGGTGCGAGGTGGCGACGAATGCTGGCGGTCTGGCGGCGCAACATAGCCAGTTGGTTACGGTCCTGTTTATTGAGTGACTCCTGCGCCTCATAATCGCCAAGCGACTCATCAATATCTTCCACTTTATCGTGAATGCGGTCGGCAATGCGGGTTAACAGCGCAATCAGCAGTTCAGTGGTAGAGCCGGGCACTTCTCCTTGTTCCAGGCTGGTACGGGTATCCTGCACACTCATTAATTTGCGGTCATGACGACGTGCGGTGACAATCAGAGAGCCAGAAATCCACAGCCGCAGAGATACCATGTCTTCTGGCTCGGCACCCGGGTTCACATTAATGCCGCGCAGGAAAACCAGTGCGCCTCGGTTAACCGGGATCACCCGGGGGCGGGTTTGCAGTGCCATCAGGCTGTCACTGACGTCTTCCGACAGGCCAAGGCCGTGCAGCAGAGCGGCAGCTTCGGGCGCATCAGACTGGATATGAACCCAGCGGTAGCCTTGTTCAGGCAGCACTGAGGTAAGTTGTGCTGCATCAAGTGTATCGGTTTCACCCGAAGGCTTAACATCATAAGCCCATAAAAAGGCATCGTTTAATTGTGCCATTACGTATTCCTGGAAGGTTTAACCAATTGCAAAGTGCCATCCAGATGAACGTCACGCTGCGGAAAGGCTATCACTATGTCATGCTCAGCAAAGAGCTCATCAATGGTAAAACGCACCTGACTGCGGATGACCCGCAGGTCACGTTCTTTGGTGGCATTTACCCAAAAGAACGTCTCAAACATCAGCGCGTTATCACCAAAATCATCAAAAATAACCACCGGTTTTGGTTCGGTGAGTAGATCTTCCTGCTTTAACGTGGCTTCCTCAATCAGGCGGGCAACCAATTTGCAGTTTGAACCATAGGCAACCCCAACCCGCACTGATGTACGCGTAAGGTTGTCGATAAGTGTCCAGTTCACCACCGTGTTTTCCAGCAATTTACTGTTCGGGATCAGCATGTGTACACCATCAACCCGGCGAACCCGGGTGGAGCGGGTATTAATGGTTTCAACGGTTCCGCGGGCTCCGTCAACTTCCAGAAAGTCGCCAATTCGAATCGGACGCTCCCACATTAAAATCCAACCGGAAATAAAATTATTAATAATGTTCTGTGCGCCAAAGCCCACGCCAATGGCCACCGCACCGGATAAAAATGCAAAAGCGGTCAGCGGCACGTTCATTACATCCAGCGTGGTAACGATTAAAATCGCTCCGGCAATGATATAGAACAGCCGTTTGAATAAGTGAATCGTGTCGGCACTGGCGCCGGATTCCCGCAACCGGTAGGTCGCAATATGAGCCAGCTTTTTCATCAGCCAGATACCCACCACATAGATCAGTGGAACCGCCACCAAATCACCGCTGGTAAAGGTAATATCAAACAGGGTAAACAGGTCTTTCGACAGAAAGTTTTTGACTTGCGCTACTATTTCTTCCACTGGTTTTATCCCTATTTATCGGTGGCGCACATAATAAGTGTGCTATTGATTAATGCAAATAACTTAGGCGAAAACAAGCCCGCTTTAATTTTGTCTTTACGATGAAAATTATTGATACGAACAAAATCATGGCACTATCAGAGCTGCCTAACTTTGGTTTGGATCATCTGAAATAGGGACACTACGTTTGGCCCAGTAGCTGGCAAACAGCGCTCCGGAAAGATTGTGCCAGATACTAAAGATAGCACCGGGCAGGGCGCTGGCCGCCGAGAAGTACTTTAACGCCAGGGCCACGCTGAGGCCGGAGTTCTGCATGCCGACTTCTATGGCTACGGTTCTGGCGACTACCGTGTTGTAGCCTAGTTTACGGCAAAGCCAGTACCCACACCCGAGACCAACAAGGTTGTGCAGCACCACCGCACCCACCACCGGCCAGGCAACGGTATTCAGATTATCGCTGTTAAGTGCCACCACGATGGCGATGATGAGCAAAATAGCCGCCATGGAAAATACGGAACAGACTGGCGCAATGGCGGCTAACCGGTGCTTAAAAATCTGGTTCAACAGCATGCCGGCGGCAACGGGCAGCAAAATAACTTTAACCAGCATGCCCAGCATCGACATGGCTGGTACGTCGATACTTTTTCCTAAATACAGCCAGGTGAGTAGCGGCAGCATCGGGACAGCAATCAGGGTGGAAACCATGGTCATGCTCACCGACAGCGCAACATTGCCTTTGGCTAAATAGGCCATCACGTTGGAGGCTGTGCCACCGGCGGTAGCGCCTACCAGCATCATGCCTATCATCAACGCCTCCGATAACCCCAGTAGCAGCGCAATCAGCCACGCCGCTACAGGCATGATAATGAACTGGATAGCCACGCCAGCCGCCACTACGCGTCGGTAATGCAATACCTGAACGAAATCACGCCATTTCAATGTGAGTCCCATGGCCAGCATTACCAATACCAGTAGGGGTACAATAAGCGTTTTTAACTCAACCAATACAGCCGGGAACAGGTAGGCAACCGTGCTTATCAATAGTGCCAGTACCGGAAACAAATAAATGGCCACCGCAACTCTCATTAGCAAATCCAAACTGACTTAAGTCTATCATTGCTGAGTCTGTTAGCGGCAATTTCATAAGCGTGCCAGCTTGTGGATTTTGGTGTAGTCCCGGAGCCGACAGACAATCGTTACATGACAAAAGTCCGCTATTTAAATGCCATCTTGCTCTGTGCGTGGTGCCTGAAAAGTAAAAATCTGGTAGCCTTATCAGCCTATTAATCTGCTGATGTGGCCCTATGAAGTACCTTAGTCGTGTTTGGATTTGCCTGCTTACCTTGCTGGCGGTAGTGCCTGCAGTGCAGGCATTCACAATGACCTTTTCTGAAAATCAGTTAAATAGCATGGTAACTGCGGTGTTTCCTCAGCAACGCACCTTTGATGATGTGGTGTTTACCTTTTCTGACCCCTTTGTTGAGCTGGACCCGCTGGAAGATGAAGTCAACGTAAAGGTTACCGTGCTGGCTGAGCAAAATGGTCAGCAACTAAAAGCCAAAGCAGAAATAACCGGGCAAATTGCTTATCACCATCAACTTGCTCAGCTTCGGCTGATTGAGCCCCGTCTGGATAAACTGAAAGTGTTGAGTAACCAGGCGGTGGTCTCTAACAGTCTGGTTAATGGTATTAAGCGCCTGGAAGGGAAACGCGTGCCGGTGATCCTGCTGTTAGATTTTGACGATTTGGACATGGCGGCGTTCGGTATTCAAAAGCCCAAACGGATCGACATCACCAGCAAAGGCTTGCTCATCGAAATATAACTTCTTACCGCAGAGACTATTTATGAAAAGACTGGCGTTCCTGTCGATGGACGATTTGCAGGATTTTTTTGTTTACGACGATCTGTTAGTTGCTCCATTAGCGGCACAAGGCTATGAGGTCGATACGATTTCCTGGCATCAATCCGAAACAGACTTTAGTGTTTATGAAGCCGTGATTGTTCGCAGCCCCTGGGATTACCAGCAATATGAAGCGGAGTTTGTGGCCTGCCTGAAGCGCATCGATCAGCAATCCCGCCTGATGAACTCATTGCCACTGATGGAGTGGAATTTAAACAAGCGATACCTTAAAGATTTGGAAGCCGCGGAGGTACACGTATTACCCACTCGCTGGCTTGCCGGGTTTGAGCAAAGCGCTATCGCAGCGGCGTTTACCGAATTAGCCTGCGAAGAGTTGGTCATTAAGCCCTGCGTGAGTGCTAATGCCGACGATACCTTCCGATTAACCCCAGAAGGGCTGACGCTTAGCGCGGGTGAACTGGCGGAGTGCTTTGCCCAGCGCGAGTGTATGGTTCAACCGTTTGTTACCAGCGTCACCGAGCAAGGCGAAGTGTCTTTGTTCTACTTCGCCGGAGAACTGAGTCACGCCATACTAAAACGGCCGAAAGCGGGGGATTTCAGGGTGCAGGAAGAACATGGCGGCAGCTTACAGGCTATTACCCCGGAGCCAGCGATGCTAAGCAATGCTCAGGCAGCGCTGAATGCCATGCCCGATGATTACCTGTACGCCCGGGTCGATTTGTTGTGGTTCGCCGGTGAATGGCGAATTATAGAGCTTGAGCTCATTGAGCCCTCGCTCTATTTTAATCTGGATGAACAATCCCCCCAGCGATTCGTAAACGCCTATTTTCGTTATGCTAGTGCTCACGCTTAACACGTGGCTTTTGAGCATGGTCTCTTGACGCCGGGCGACTGTGTGACTGTTTAACCGGGCGCGACTGACGCGGTTCAGAATAAGCCTTTTGTGAACGTTGCGATTGGGCCGGCGCTTTATTTACCCATTTACGTTCCTGTTTAACCGCACGTTCCTGAGGCTTCTGGCGGAGAGGTTTTTGACGTTCGGCTGGCGCAAACTCTCGCTGTTTATGCCCTGGTTGCCCGCCCCGGGCCTGCTCTTTAGGCGCTTTGACCAGATCTCTTTGCTGGCCTCGGTTGCCGTTGTCATGACTTTTCAGGCGTTGCTTTAACTGCGTGGCATCCTGGCTGTATTTACGCGGTTTTTGTTGCGGGCTGTTTTGTTGAGCCGGCTTGCCACGTTTATCGCCATTCACACTGTAGCTGCCGGCGGCGTGGGTACGCGTATACAGCTCCCGGTGTTTGGCGGCAGTATTTAACGAACGGTGTCGCTTTACGATGGCCGGTTTATGGGTTACCACTCTCTGCGAATAGCGGGCATGACGGTTGCCGACATTGTGCTGCCAGCGGTGGTACTCTTTCACCGAGTATCGTTTGGCCCGGTAGTGCGGTCTGACGTAACGATGTGATGGCGTGCTGCGAATAATGATATGTCTTTCTGGCCACCAGATATTACCAAAGTAAAAGCCGGCCGAAATACTTACACGTGGCCCCCAGTAAATGCGGTGACCCAATGCTATTCTTACCGTGGTGGGCCAGAAAACCGGCTGGCTGGCGTAATGCCAGTGACCATAGACATGCCGGGTGTCGTAGTAAGGCACATACACTACTTCCGGCTGGCGTGATTCAATCACGATCACTTTGTTCTCGGTTGACACCTGCTGGTAGTCGTTACTTTGCAGCGTACCACTCTGACGGGCTTGTAATCGCAGAGCCTGTACCCTGTCGAGCACCCAGTCTTCGTTGGTGATCACCGCGTCACCAAGGTGTTGTAACCAGCTGAGGTCGTCACTCATATGATTCAGGACATCGGTAAACGGCACCAAAGCCTTTACACTTGGATCCCAGTCGGCGTTTTCCAGCGCCCGCTCCAGTGCGTCACCCTCCAGCGACTGATTATCCTGTCGCCAACGGTCGGCTTCAATGACTTGCAATGGGTAGGTGCTGGCAATCAGAATATGCGTAACCAGCGTATCCGGGTACAACGCAATTGGCGCTAACAGGGTATCGAGCGTTTCTTCGCTGAGGCGCTGCGTATTATAGGTTGGTTGGTCTTCCGGGGCCGTGGTAGCCAGTACCTGCCCGGTGGAGATCAGCGGCACAAACAGGGCCAGAATTAATCGCTTTTTCATACAAACTCTCCTGTGCCACGGGGCACTTGGTGTGATGTTTGTATCGTTATAGCAAGGGCAAGATTAATTGAGGCTGAACCAAGCTGAACGGGTTGTTCAGCTTGCCAGAAAAGAACGTTTAATCGCCCAGAATATGCGGGTCGAAGGCATGGCCAAGTTTTTCGGTCTTGGTTTTGATGTAATGCTTGTTGTCTTTGGTAATACCGTGGTCAATAGGTTTACGGGCCACCACGTTTATGTCGAGATCCTTGAGTGCCGCGGTTTTTCGCGGGTTGTTGGTCATTAGCTCAACATTTTTTACGTTAAGCTTATCCAGCATAACCTTACACATCTCGTAGGTGCGCATATCGGCATCGAAGCCAAGGTGTTCGTTGGCTTCAACGGTGTCCATGCCCTGGTCTTGCAGATGATAGGCGCGAATCTTATTGATTAGGCCAATACCGCGGCCTTCCTGACGCAAATACAGCAAAACACCGCAACCGTTTTCAACGATATTCTCCATTGCCCGTTCCAACTGAAATCCACAATCGCAACGGGTTGAAAACAAGGCATCGCCGGTCAGGCATTCAGAGTGAATACGAATAGGCACAACGTCATCCGGCTGCCAGGTACCATATGACAACGCAACGTGTTCCACGCCACTGTTTTCTTCTACAAAACCATGGATAGTAAACTCACCCTTGCGGGTAGGAAGCTTTGCGGCGCTGACAAATCGGTATTGCTGGGATTTACTGGTCATGAAACTCGAGCCAAGTTGTTGTAGAAACTGCCTAATAGAACCTCTATATAAGGGCAATGCTATAGGTTTACAAGCCCTCAGGGGCGGCGATTATACCGCCTAACAGGGCACGGAGTCTAATGTTCGGGTTGAACTAAATGGGTATATTAAAGATCCATCGGATCCAGCACCTGCTGCAATTTGAGCTGCACGTTCTTAAGCATATCAGCCTTGCTGATATGGGCGGTTGATGCACCCACCGGCTCCAGCCATACCGCTTCGCACAGCCATTCTACGTTAAACAGCAGTTCAAATTCATCGGCGATCAGCCTGACCTGCAACCGGTCTGCGCCCCAGTCGTTTTCACCCTGGCGCGCTTGCAGTAATCGGGCAATATGATGACACAGACTGACTGCTTGCTGCTGAGTTGAGGGCATCGACCCGCTCCAGCGAACAATGCCGCCTTCGCAGACCAGCGCGCTGGCGATAGCCTGTGGGGTTAACTGCTGCACGAAAGGCTCCCTTGTGAACTGGCAGGGCCGGGCTTTTTGAAATCCCGGGTTACCTCGTTATCGTCGAAGGGCTGACGAATCGCATCCATCAGCCTGTGGGCCGGGCTGAAGTCGCCTTGCTCAGCGGCCTCTATGGCAGACTGTAAATAATGAGTACGGGGAATGACAACCGGATTAAGCTGGCTAAGCTCGTTAGCGGAGATGCCTGTAGCAAGGCGGCGTTGTCGATAATCCTGCCACCACTTATCAAACGCCTCACGGTCAACAAACTGGTCTCTCAACGGCGAGGTTGGCTGCTGCGGTTCGGCCATCGCCAGTTGTCTGAAGCTCTCAGTGTAATCGCGTTTTTCGGCGCTTAATAAACTGAGCCAGGTGTTTAAACAATTTTCATGCTCAGGGTTATCGTCCAAGCCAATGCGGCTTAACATCTGATGACGATACTGGCTTAAAAAGGTGGGCTCAAATAAGGTCAGGCAGGCCCGGATATCATCGGTACTGAGGTGGCCCGAGAAAGCGTAGGCCAGCGCATTGAGATTCCACAGGGCAATACCCGGCTGGCGGTCAAAAGCATACCGGCCCTCATAATCCGAGTGGTTAAATACCGCGTCAGACTGAAAATGTTCGATGAACGCATAAGGCCCGTAGTCGAAGGTAATGCCATGGATTGACATATTGTCGGTGTTCATTACGCCGTGTACAAAGCCGTAAGCCTGCCATAGCGCTACCATGCGCGCGGTACGCAAGGTGATGGCGGTCAGCAGTGCTTTATGCGGATTGGCGTCTTGTAAACACTCCGGGAAGTGATGGGTCAGCGTATACTGCATCAGCTTATCCAGCGTGTCTTGTTGTTTATTGTGGTAATAATATTCAAAGTGGCCAAAGCGCAGATGGCTGGATGCCATGCGGATCATCATTGCGCCTGGCTCTGGTAATTCACGCACTATGGATTGCTCACTGGTAATCAAACACAGCGCCCGCGACGTTGGAATGCGCAGATAATGGAGTGCTTCTGAGGCAATGTACTCTCGCAGGGTTGAGCGCAATACTGCGCGCCCGTCGGCATGGCGGGAATAGGGGGTTTGCCCGGCGCCCTTCAGATGTAAATCAAAGTGATTGCCATGGGTGTCGCTTACCTCACCCAGTAATAAACCACGCCCATCGCCCAGAAACGGGTTCCACTGGCCAAACTGGTGACCTCCGTATTTTTGCGCCACGGATTTTGCAGCCAGTTCGCCGCCGTCATCAAATATCGCCGCCATCAGCTGATCGCGGTCCGGCAAATTAAACTGTGCAGCCAGCTCGTGATTGTACATTGGCATCGTCATTCCGCTAAGCGGTTGCGGTTTTACTGCACTCACAGTTTCGGCCAGTTCGGTGGCGTAGCGATGGTTTAATTGCATTGGACTCTCAATAAACAACAAGGAGAAAAGTGTAACACCTGCCAGGGTGATAGTGTAGGAGAGGAACGGCGCCGGATAAAGTTGCAGTCATCCTACGCCGAGGCTATCAACGGTTAATCAGCGAGTTTAAAGGCGACGTAAGCCGAACCCTGTTGCGCCTTGGGATTGCGGGCGTTATTAGTACTGATCACGATGTACTGAACTCCATCAATCATATAGGTGGCCGGGGTGGTCAGAGAAACATAATGCCGGGTGTAATCACCGCCGAGATTTTTACGCAGGTCAATGGCGCCATGGTGGCCAAACGAAGAGACCAGTTCGCCGGTGTCTTTGTCGATGGCAAACAGGTAGTTCATCACCCCGGCGATCAGATAAGACTGTTCCTTACCCTGATAAAACGCCAATCCTCGTGACGGACCGGTAAATAGTTTACCACTGGATAACTTGCTGCCTTTCACTTTAGGATCGAATTCCCACAATTTTTTGCCATTGGTGGCATCGGCAGCAAAAACACTTAACCCTGGCGTAAAGCCAAATAGCTGTTTACCAATAATTAACGGGTTCGTTTGGGGATCGCCCTGACCGGAGATATCAAGTTGCCAGGCCATTTCCAGCTGACTGACATTTTGTTTGTTAATTTGAGTCAGGGAAGAAAAGTGCTGGCCCTGCTGATCGCCGTTGTAATAGCGCCAGGGTACAGAGACTTTCGGCGCTGTGATGTCACCGCGGGCAATTGCGGGTAATAATGCAGTCATTAACAAACCGAACAGTAATGACGCTCTAGTGACTCCGATCATACCAATTGTCCCTGATTACTGAGTAAGCCTGAAAGGTTTAACGCGTACCATAGCATTACTGTTTGTCAGTTGAGAATTTATAGTTGGAATAGCCAGGGACTGTGTCTGTCCGGCCTGCCCCGGAAACGGTGGCTGCCATACCACGCTTTTCATTGCGGGCGGTGATTAACTCACAGGCTGCGCTCAGCCTGTTTGTCGAGAGTTAACATCATTTCGCTGCATCTTTTAGAAAAATGTAATCCAACTAAGTGTTTTTACGTATTAGAACCATCTTATTGTTTTTTATGGTCGTGACAGACTCAACCACGGCATACAGGGTAATCTATGACATCACCATCCCCACTTGTATTACACCACCTGAACAACTCCCGCTCACAGCGAATTTTATGGCTACTCGAAGAGCTTGGGGTGGATTATGAAATTAAGCACTATCAACGTGATGCTAAAACCAATCTGGCGCCAGAGGGGCTTGAGGCAGTGCATCCTCTCGGGCGTGCACCAATTATCACCCATGGTGATACCCCGCTGGCAGAATCGGGCGCTATCATTGAGTACCTTATTGATGAATTTGGCGGGCAGTTCAAACCCACCGACAATCGCTATGCGTTAAACCAGTATCGGTTCTGGATGCATTTTGCTGAAGGCAGTCTGATGCCGCCGTTGGTGGCCAGGCTGGTACTGAGTAAAGCCAAAGAGAAAGCCAGCCCGTTTTTTATGAAACCGGTGGTGGCTAAGGTGGTTGATGCCATCACCAACGCTTATTACGGGCCAAACTTAAAAACCAGTCTCGACTATGTGAATAGCTATCTTAAAGAGCACGAATGGTTTGCCGGCGAAGGGTTAAGCGGTGCGGATTTTCAAATGAGCTTTCCGCTGGAAGCCATGCAGGGGCGAGTGGGCAAAGGGCAGTACCAAGCTATTGATGCCTGGGTGAATAAAATCCACAGCCGGGATGCCTATCAGCGCGGGCTCGAAAAAGGCGGCGAATACGCTTACGCCTAAGGGGCTATTCTTCGTCCCGTTCCAGGTAGTCGTTAATTAACTGCAGGAAGGGGGCGCCGTAACGCTCGAGTTTGGTCAGACCAACCCCACTCACTGCCAGCAAACCCTGTTTATCGGTAGGTTTACTGGCGGCCATCTCGGCCAGTGTGGCGTCGTTGAAAATAACAAAAGGCGGCACGTCGTTTTCCTGAGCCAGTACTTTTCGCAAGTGTTTGAGCCGCGCGAACAGCGCTTTATCGTAGTTTTTAAGCGCCGTTTTCGCCGGTTTATCGGCTTTGATTTCAAGCCGCGGCGTAGCCAGTTCTACCGGAATTTCCCCCTTTAATACCGGGCGGGCCGCCTCAGTTAACCGCAGTACGGCATGGCTGGCAATATCTACCCGAATATATCCCCGGTGAATGAGCTGGTTAATAACGTTGTGCCAGTACTGATCGCTTTGGTCTTTACCAATGCCCCAGGTAGACAGCTTGTCGTGACCGGCTTCCTGCAGACGTTTAAGGTTTTTACCGCGCAGTACATCAATCACATACTGGGTGGCCGCCTGTTGCTGCAGGCGTAACACGCAACTCAGAACTTTTTGCGCGGTTTCCAGACCATCGAATGGTCGTGGCGGGTCAAGGCAGATGTCACAGTTACCGCAGGCCGTATCGCTAAACTGAGAAAAGTAATTAAGTAATACCTGGCGCCGGCAGGTCTGGGCCTCCGCAAAAGCCTCCATGGCCGCAAATTTTTGCAGCTCTATGGCGTTGCGGTCGGTTGTGGAGCCCTGATCTATCCACTGCTTCACCCGGGCACTGTCTTTTTCGTCGAACAATAACAACGCTTCGGCGGGCAGCCCGTCACGACCCGCCCGGCCGGTTTCCTGATAGTAACTTTCAATACTGCGGGGAACATCGTGGTGCACTACAAAGCGCACGTTTGATTTGTTAATCCCCATCCCAAACGCCACGGTAGCAACCACCACATCTATTTTATCGGTAATAAACTGGCGTTGTACAAAAGCCCGTTCATCGGCATCCATGCCGGCATGATAAGCCGCGCTCTTAAAGCCCTGGCGGTGTAACTTGGCACTGAGGTCATCCACCTTGGCCCGGGAATTACAATAAATTATGCCGCTGCCATCCTGCTGTCGAATATAGGTGACGATTTGCTCAAAAGGCTTGTACTTGGCGATAACCCGGTAGCGGATGTTCGGGCGGTCAAAAGAACCCTTATATACCAGCGGGTTATCCAGCCCCAGTTGGACCTGAATATCCTGCTCAGTAGTGGTGTCGGCAGTGGCCGTCAGGCCAATCACCGGAATGTCGGGGAAACGTTGCTTTAGTTGCCCTAAAGAGCGGTAATCCTGACGAAAATCATGGCCCCAGTGAGACACACAGTGGGCTTCATCGACGGCGAATAAAGCAATTTTGGTTTGCGCCAGCATGTTCAGGAAGTGACGTTGTAACAGGCGTTCCGGCGACACATAAATGATGTCATAGTGCCCTTCCTGCAGTCGCTGTACGGTGGCCTGATAATCCTCCTGATCGAGGGAGGAATTAAGAAAGGCGGCCTTTACCCCGGCTTCGCGTAACTGTTCTACCTGATCCTGCATTAGCGAGATAAGAGGTGAAACAACAATACCGGTGCCTTCGCGAACCATGGCCGGAATTTGATAGCACAACGATTTACCGCCACCAGTCGGTAGCAGTACCAGTACATCCTTACCGTTTATGGTGTGGTCGATGACCTCGGCCTGGCCGGAGCGAAAGTTGCTGTAACCAAAAATATCTTCCAGGATTTGCTGGGCATTGCGGCTGTCTGCGGGTGGCGCAGCACTGGTCGCGATAGCGGTATGGCTATCGTTTTCGTCGATGGCTATGGGGGTATCTGGTGTTGCAGTCATGAGTCGCAGAGTTTACGCGTTTTTTGCCTTTGGTTCACGGGTTTTGCCCGACTTTTTCTGTTTGCTGCCATAACTGACTGATGTACCGCGACAGAGTCATTCCAGCCGGGTGAACATCAGTGTTATCATAATCCAAATTTTGTTGTGTGGTGGAACTCATGGCTGAACCCTTACCCGATCTGATTGAAGAAATTGTTGCCGATAATGGCAACGATGATATTCAGGCCGTTGCTGAGCAATTGTTACCGGCTGAAGACCTGGAAATTGCCACGCTGTTAGAATCACTTCCGGTTGAAGAGCGGATGTCGCTCTGGGAAGTGTTGCCGGATGTCCGAAAACTCGACGTACTGGTAGAAATGCGTAGCGATCCGCGGGAAGTGCTTATTTCGGGCACACCAGATGACAAGTGGAGTGCCATTTTACTGGGGATCGATGCCGAAGACTTGCTTGAGTTGATGGACTCCTTACCCAGCAAATTGCTGGAACTGGCCATCCAGGCATTGGATGAACAACAGCAGGCGTATTTCCGGGACGCGACCCAGTTCCCTGATGAACAGGTAGGTCACTGGATATCCCACGAAATGCTGGTGCTACCGCTCAACGCCAAGGTGCGTGATGGCCTGCGCTTAATCCGGCGCAATGTACCCAATCATTGTGACAGTATTTTTCTGGTCAATCGCTCCGGCCAGTTTTCAGCCGCCGTGAAGCTTACCGCCGTGTTCGGTGCGCCTGAGCACTTACCCATGGTGGAGCTGACCGAAGAATCCATGCCGGTAATAAAAGGAACGGATGATTCCACCACGGCTTCATTACTGGTGCAGCGCAGTGGTTATACGGCACTGCCGGTGATTGATGACAACAATAAATTGCTCGGACGCCATGATATTTTAAGTGCCAGTGAGCTGGTTAACGAAAACTACGAACGCCAGGTGATGGCGACTGCCGGTATGGATGAAGACGAGGATTTATTTGCGCCGGTGGCAAAAAGTGCCCGTAATCGGGCATTGTGGTTGGGCATCAACCTGCTTACCGCATTTATGGCCTCCTGGTTTATTGGTTTATTTGAAGCCACCTTACAACAGGTTGTAGCGTTGGCTGTGCTAATGCCCGTGGTGGCCAGCATGGGCGGAATAGCAGGAAGCCAGACCCTCACGCTGATTGTGCGTGGTTTGGCATTGGGGCAGATAACCAGTGCCAACCTTAAAGCCCTGATGACCAAAGAACTTAAAGTCGGCGGCGTGAATGGGGTTATCTGGGCGCTGGTCATTGGGATCGTGGCCTTTATGTGGTTTAGTGACCCACTGCTTGGCGTGGTGATTTGTCTGGCTATTTTCCTCAACATACTGGCAGCCGCTCTTGCCGGAGTGATGTTGCCGGTGATCCTGGAAAAGCTGAAGATTGACCCGGCGCTTTCTGGTTCCGTTATTCTCACCACGGTGACCGATATTGTCGGCTTTGTGGCGTTTTTGGGGCTGGGCAGCCTGTTTTTACTGTAATAATAAGGAAACGCTTTGAACGCTGAGGCTACTCAACGCCAGGCCACCGCCGGTCTTCTTTATGCGGTGGCGGCTTACACCATGTGGGGCATCGCCCCATTATATTTTAAGCAAATTGCCAGCGTACCGGCGCCGGATATTCTGATGCATCGTATTGTCTGGTCGGCGGCGTTACTGGCGTTGTTATTACTGGGCTTAGGACAATTTGCCAAAGTCAGAGCCATTTTCCGGTCTAAACGGTTAATGGGGTTACTTGCTGTGGCCAGCGTGTTGCTGGGGGGGAACTGGCTGCTGTTCATCTGGGCTATCAATGCCGATATGATGCTCGAAGCCAGTCTGGGCTATTATATAAACCCGTTGCTGAATGTGTTTCTGGCCCGGCTGTTTTTAAATGAACGGCTACGCACCATGCAAAAAGCGGCTGTGGTGCTGGCGATCATCGGGGTGGCGAATATCATTATTGCCCACGGTACCTTACCCTGGGTAGCGTTGTTACTGGCGGGCAGCTTTGCCATTTACGGCCTGTTACGCAAGCAAATCCCCGTTGAGCCACTGCCGGGATTATTTATGGAAACCCTGGTGTTGTTGCCCTTTGCCGGATTGTACTGGGTATGGTTTGCATCGGATGCGGCCAATATGCTGACCAACGAATGGTCGTTAAATGCCTGGCTGATGGCTGCCGGAGTGGTGACCACGCTGCCGCTGTTGGCGTTTAATGCGGCGGCCAAACGCATTATGTTTACCACGCTAGGCCTCATTCAGTACATCGGCCCAACGTTGATGTTTATCTTTGCAGTGGGGATGTACGACGAACCGCTGGAACCCGCCAGGCTGGTCACCTTTGGTTTTGTGTGGTGTGGCCTGGTGTTATTTAGCCTCGACTCACTGAAAACCTACCGCCAGCAGCGCAAAGTGCTACGGGCTGCCTAATTTATGCGTTGGAAAGGGCAGTAACGACGGTTGTCGTTACTGCGTTCAGATTATAAATCCTGTGCGCTGGCGCTGAATGTACCATTACCATTGTTCAGCCACAGGCGAGGAATGGCTTGTGCTCCATCGAGGGAGAAAGTTGATGACACAGGGTCAGGGTGTTGCTTCTCTTTGGTCATTCAACGCTATTTCGACTGGGTATCGCATCGTTATGGCGACACTGCCCGAAATTTGTAGTCGTGTTGTCCATCAGAAAGGGTTAACACGCCTACCCCTGATTCCTCACCAATAACCAGTTCTAAACCCAACAATTCAGGTGCGATCACGAATAACAGATTACTGCCATCTTCACTTACTTTGGTTGCCACTTCCGCGGTCCACACGCCCGAGTCGAGAAATACTTTTTCGTCAACTTTTACAATTTTCAGTTCACCGAGGTCGTCGCTTATATAAGTATCTGCCAGTTGGTTAATAGTTTCTTCAGACGCAGGGTACGTAAATTCGCTTCGGAACGTATCGAGGTAAAGTTGATTACTTTCGGCTGCAACATCCACCTGACTTTGGGCTAACGGTTCGGCGTCGTATAAAATTTCAATTAATTTTCTTAAAAATGGCTGCAGCAGAGAGTAGCCTTCATCAGAATTGGTCAATACCACAGCGCCGGTTTGTGCGCCCGGAATAGCAAAAAAATTAGATTTGTAGCCGAACAAACTGCCGCCGTGCAACACAATATCAATGCCTCCGGTTGTCTCATTGGATAAGCCCATTCCATAACTTTCATTCGCGCCAGTCTTAACAAATGGCTCTCTGCGCTTCAGCAAAGGTTCCTTTGCAAACAATCGTGTGCCATCTGGCGCTACGCCGCCAGACAGTTCATTAAAAACGTATTTGATCATATCTGCGGAGGTAGACCATGCTGCGCCTGCAGGGCGGTAAGGCATAACAAGATGGTTAAAGCCTGTAGTGGTTGATTGCTCTAATATAATAATATCGCCATCTATATTCAGGGCATGTGGTGAAGCAATGCCTTGGTTATAAGCCTCTTCAAAAGAAAACGTTGTGTTTTGCATGTCAAGAGGTACAAAAATCAATTCTTGCATGGCTTTATCGTAAGCTTCACCGAGCTCCATTTCAGGGTAGAGAACATGACCTGCAATATACCCGGCTGCCGCAGCCATCTGATTGTTATATTGAAAGATCTCGCCGAAATCACTGGTTGGTGCGGTACTCGCCAAATCTTCGAAAGTGGCAGTAACAGGAGTGTCGGGTGTGTTTATAAATAACCAGGGGTAGTCTTTACGAGGCAGTCCGGTGCAGGCACAGACCAGGTGTTTTATTAATACACTTTCTGTGGTGGTTTTATCTCCCAGCTCAAATTGTGGATAATGGCTAATTACCTGATCATCCCAACCTATTTTGCCCAGCTCAACCAGTTTGGCCAACAACAGGGTTGTCATGCCTTTGGTGTTCGAGGCAATCATAAATTCAGAATCTTTGGTTACCGGGGCTTTGGTATTGATGTCCTCGACCCCAATACCGCCGCTGTATATGACTTTCCCATTTTGTACCAGGGCAATGCCTGCTCCTGGAATCTTCAGGCTTACAGACGCTTTTTCAGCAAACGTCAACAGTTCGGTAATATCATTATCGGTTAGCTGTTTTGCCTGACGAGTACTCAGATCTTCCGCAACGTAATCCGCTTTTACAAAACTCTGAATAAACTCATTATATTCAGCCCAGCGTTTATAGAGCGTGGCGTTACTGCCCGCGAGGATAACAACCTGCCAACGCCCATCACTTTGAAAAGTGGTGGCGTAAATCAGCTGTTGCTCACTTGGCGAAGTAACATACTCTATGTTTCGTATTTGTTCCCAACCACCATAAATGTTGTCTGGGTAGTTAACCCTGATATCCCGTGAAAATTCCGGGTCGAATAATTTCCAGGCGATCTGAGCCGCTACTTCTTCATCTTGCGCATCATCAACGGTTGCGATAACCACGCTGGCATCGCCCTCTTTAGGGGTGTAAATGGTTAGTGGCCCCTTGACGTTTTCTGTCCAGCCTGGTGGTGGCGTATATTCAACGCTGGCGCTGGTATCTGTGCCGGGGCTGGGAGCAGACTTGGAGGTATCTTCGGTTTTTTTACTACATCCACTAAGTATTGCCGAACTTAATAACAGGGCTAACACCCATCCTATAAGGGGTTTCATTTATTGCTTTCCTTGGTATATAAAAATCCAGTTATCAAAATGCAATAACGAGTGAAGTTTGAGCATACAGGTTGATTAAATTTTGAGCAAGACAGGATCGTGATGGGCTAACTATTAATCTCGGAATATAAAAAAACCGCTTCCTTTGGGTGTGCCGGGTGGGTTAGTTGTGGTTTTAGCAGTTCTGTGAAGTATTTGTCGATTTCTTATCGCTCGTACCCGAGGTTATTTCGGTTATCAGACCATTTACTTTGCATCGGCAGTACCCCGTCAGCCACATACTTTTTGTGCATCATGCTCTACTCTGTTACGGCCATTGTGTTTGGCCTGATAGAGCAGCTTGTCGGCGGTGGTGAGCATTGCCTGAATATTATGATCACTTTGTGTGGTAAGGCCGATGCTGACGGTTACGTTTAGGGTCAGTTCGCCGAATTTAACTGGGTGATCACTGATGTTTCGACGTATCTCTTCAAGTCGGCTTACCGCTTTGTGAGGTTCGGTGTCTGGCAAGTAAATACAAAATTCCTCGCCGCCAAAGCGCGCAATAATCACATCTGCGCACATCACCGCTAGGCGGTTGGCTACCACTTTGAGCACTTCATCGCCGGCGTCATGACCATGGGTGTCGTTGATGGCTTTAAAAAAGTCTAAATCGAGTAACGCCAGCGCCTGATTGGCTGGCTGATTGCGCTGCATTTTATTTACGGTGTAGAAAAAATGGCGGCGGTTAGGTAAACCGGTCAGATAATCTGTATTTGCTGTACGCCTGATGGTTTCTACATTTTCCAGCAGTTCGATGTTCTGGTTTACCCGGCAAAGGAATTCTTCCAGGTGATAAGGCTTACGCACAAAATCGTTGGCGCCGCTTTTAATAAACCGTGCCGATAGCAGGTTATTACGATCGTTAGCAATGCCAATAATGGCCAGATCTTCCTTGCTGTATTGTTTGCGCAGCCAGGCAACAAACTGGGTAGGGGGTTTATCCTGAATATCGCTGTCGACGAATACCAGTTTAATGTGACTGTGTTTATCGAGCAGTGTTTCTGCCTGCGTCGCCGTGGCGCACTCGTAAGTGATAAAGTTATGTCGTCGTAAGAGAGCCGCCATGGCGGTTCGTTCGCTTCGCCGGGGATTAATAACCACGACGCCGGTGGTTTTGTTTTTCTCCAGCCGGCCAATCAGGCGCATGAGGTAGTCAAAGATTTGCGCGTTTTCTGTGGGGATGTAATCCACTACATCGCGGGAAAGTACCGCTTTACGAATATCTTCGTCCAATCGGGCGGTGGTCACAATAGTGGGCAGGTAGCTTTTTACCGCAAAGTCGATAGCCTCGCCATTGGGCGCATCTGGCAAATCGTAATCGACAATGGCACACAGGTAATCTTCCGGGTCGCTGTGTATAAAGGTATGTTTTGCAGCAGTCAGTGAAGAGGCGAGTACCGGCTTTAATTGCGCCATTTCAACCAACTTGGTCAGCAGGCTGATGCTACTCGCATTGTCTTCAATTATCAGCACCTTCTGCTGCATTTGTGAACCCTATATCACCTCTAATTTAGCAAAGCTCAGTACCAGCCATTTGCTGCCGAATTCATCAAAGTTAACCTGAACCCGGGCATGGTCGCCACTCCCTTCATAGTTTAGCACTACACCCTCACCAAACTTGCGGTGATTGACCCGCTGACCCAGTGAAAAGCCGCTTTGCTCCATCCGCTCGTGGGACGCCGCATTGCTGAAACGACTTGTGACCGGTCTTGATACTGTAGACGTCAGGCGGATTTCTTCCACACATTCACTGGGAATTTCCCGTAAAAAGCGTGAAGCAGTGTGATATTTTTCCTGCCCGTATACCCGGCGCATTTCGGCGTAGGTCATATACAGTTTTTTCATTGCCCGGGTCATGCCTACGTAACACAGGCGGCGTTCTTCTTCCATCCGGCCGGGTTCGTCGTTGGTCATCTGGCTGGGGAACATGCCTTCTTCCACGCCGGCAATAAACACCAGCGGAAATTCCAGGCCCTTGGCAGTATGAATGGTCATTAGCTGCACGGCATCCTGGTCTTTACTGGCCTGGGTTTCCCCCGCTTCCAGTGAAGCGTGAGCCAGAAATGCCTGTAACGGTGTCATTTCGTCGGCTTCTTCCGGGATCACAAACTGCTTACAGGCAGTCACCAGTTCTTCTAAGTTTTCCAGCCGGGCCTGGGCTTTTTCACCCTTTTCGGCCTGATACATAGCGTATAAACCAGACTGGTTGATGGCCTTGTTGGCCTGTTCTTCCAGTGGCTGGCCTTCAAATTCACCGGCCAGTTTATTGATTAGCTCAATAAAGGCATTGAGCGCGTTGGCTGCGCGGCCTTTCAGGCTACCGTCCTGCAACAGTTGCAGGCTGGCTTGCCACATAGAGCAATCCTGCAGTCGGGTTTGTTCGCGAATGGTGGCCAGGGTACGCTCACCCAGGCCACGACTGGGGGTATTAACCACCCGTTCAAACGCCGCGTCATCATGAGCGTGATTGACCAGGCGCATATAGCCCAGTGCATCTTTAATTTCCTGCCGTTCGAAGAAGCGCAGTCCGCCGTAGATACGGTAGGGAAGACTCTGATGCAGCAAGGCTTCTTCGAGTACCCGCGACTGGGCATTGTTGCGGTACAAAATGGCAACCTCTTTTAACTGATTGCCCTGGTTATGCCAGTCGGTTATTTGTGAAACGATAAAGCGCGCTTCATCCAGATCGTTAAAACCGGCATAAATAGAAATGGGTTCACCATCATCACCGTCGGTCCACAGTTCTTTACCTAACCGGCCCTGGTTATTGTCGATAACCGTGTTGGCAGCCTTAAGAATGGTCGCCGTAGAGCGATAGTTCTGCTCCAATCGAATGGTGGAGGCGCCGTCGAAATCTTTCAGGAAGTGCTGGATGTTGTCTACATTGGCACCACGCCAGCCATAAATCGACTGGTCGTCATCGCCTACAATCATGATATTGTTGTCCTGATTGCAAAGCAGGCGTAACCAGGCGTACTGAATATTGTTGGTATCCTGGAATTCGTCTACCAGTACAGCGCGAAAACGACGCTGATAGTGGGCCAGTACGTCCGGGTTTTTGACCCATAATTCGTGGGCACGCAATAACAATTCGGCGAAGTCTACCAGCCCTGAGCGATCGCACGCTTCCTGATAGGCGGCGTAGATATCACGCATTTTTTGCTGGGTATGATCGCCATGGGTTTCAATGTGCTGAGGACGCAGGCCTTCGTCTTTATTACCGTTGATGTACCACTGGATTTGCCGTGGCGCCCAGTGTTTTTCATCGAGGTTCATGGCCTTCAGTACCCGGCGCACCAATCGGTATTGATCGTCAGAGTCGAGGATCTGAAAATTTTCCGGCAGGTTGGCTTCGGCGTAGTGGGCGCGAAGCAACCGGTGCGCCAGGCCATGGAAGGTACCAATCCACATGGTGTTTAACGGCCGGCCCATTACATGCTCTATACGCCCGCGCATTTCCCGCGCCGCTTTATTGGTAAAGGTTACCGCCAGAATGCTGTAGGGGGCGATGTTCTCTACCTGCATTAGCCAGGCAATACGGTGCACCAGCACCCGGGTTTTACCACTGCCGGCGCCTGCCAGTACCAGCATATTAGACAGCGGCGCTGCAACGGCATCACGCTGTTTATCGTTTAATTCGTCGAGTAACTCAGAAACATCCATAGCAATACAAAAACACCTGTATTTTTATTCAGGGCATAAAAAGCAAAGTATGCCATTAAAGCCTATCGCGATAAACCGCGCTTGCACAATAATGGCGGATTATTGCCCGTAACAAGTTAATGAAAGTGATCTGTGCGAAGTCCGGTCGGATATAAGGTAATATAAACCTTCCGGTGTCGCAGACCGCGCTGAATTCTCCGGCTATCGCAATTTTTTCGGGTTACCTCTTGAATTGATGTCATAAACCATTATGTTAGCGCTACGCGCGTTGGCTGGTTTTATCTTGTTCAACTCTACCCGCACAGCAAACTAATTAGGAACGCCCATGCATGCACTGACCGATACCGCTGATTTTTGGCTGCAGCTAAAAAAAGAAGCGCGTCAAATTGTTGATGAAGAACCGCTGTTAGCGAGCTTTATCCATGCCTGCATTTTAACTCATCACAACTTTGAATCCTCGCTGAGCTTTATTTTGTCGAACAAAATGGCTGACGATGTAATGCCTGCGCTGACCATCAGAGAAATTCTCGATGAAGCCTATTTGCTGGAACCAGCCATTGTCGAGTCGGCTATCGAAGATATTCGTGCCATCTACACCCGAGACCCGGCTGTAACCAATTACCTTAACGTGCTGGTGCACTTTAAAGGGTTTCAGGCTGTCCAGGTGCATCGCATGGCCCATTATCTGTGGCAGCAGGGCCGTCACCAGCTAGCCCTGTTTTTACAAAGTCGCAATTCAGAAACCTTCGCGGTGGATATTCACCCGGCGGCCACCATTGGTAAGGGCGTAATGTTCGACCACGCGACAGGTATTGTGGTGGGCGAAACCGCCGTGATTGAAGATAACGTTTCGATTCTGCAAAACGTTACGCTTGGCGGTACCGGCAACGAAAGCGGCGACCGTCATCCGAAAATTCGCCAGGGCGTTATGCTGGGCTCAGGTGCGAAAGTGCTGGGCAATATTGAAATTGGAGAAGGTTCAAAGGTGGGTGCAGGTAGCGTGGTGCTCAATGATGTCCCACCTCATGTTACGGTAGTTGGTGTACCGGCCAAAGTAGTGGGCCGTCCCTGTTGTCCGCGGCCCTGCGACTCCATGAATCAAAATGTGCTGGAAGACAACGAGCCCTACGAACAAGCTTAGTCCGATGAGCGGCTGATCGTCATAAACTCTCAGCCTCTGCTTATGAAGCTGAGCGAATCAGTCTTTCGGTAATTCGCCTTTACTCAGCAAGCACAGCTCGCAACCTTTTGCTGATAACGCCTTAGCGTACTCAGACTCCAGCCTGGCGTAATCTTGTGGCGTGACACAATAAACTTTTTTGATATGGTGTTTTTCGACCAGAGCAAGTAGCTCACTGGCGTAGCGCAATTGCGCGCCAAACATATAAGTGCGGTGATGCCAGGGTTCTTCATTCAACACGTACAACGGCTCGAACTTAGGCGAGCGCGTAAGATATTCAATCAGCTGGTAGGAGGCGATATCAGTGCCTGCCGCAATCACAGGGAGCGGGGCAGGGCGAAACCGTTGTTTTACGTAGGTCAGCAATCCCATCAGAAAAAGTGCTTAGTCTGAAGTAAAGGCATGATAGCGTAAATTGCCGTGAGCAAAAGCCTTAATTATGCGGTACTGCCGATTTGTTATTGTTCTGTAGGCTCACTCTGGTATTTTTTCATCCCTAACGCTATTTATTGAGTATAAAGAGACGTTTATGACAGTTCGAAGCCGGCCTGACGGGCTTTATTTTCTGGTTTAGGATTATACCATGTACTTTGTGAAAAAAATTGGCGGGCTGATTCTGCTGACATTGCTCTGCAATGGCGGTCTGGCCGCGTCTGAAAATGCCGGTATCGAAGACTCGCCAAATCGTGATTTAACCGGCTTTGAGGGCCTGAATGAGCGACTCCCCCTTTGGGAAGCGGGGGTGGGCGGCGGCATGATAGAGTCACCGAATTACCCGGCCTCAGGCGAGCGCAATTTTGTAGCCCTGGCATTACCTTACGTTATTTATCGCGGTGATATTTTTCGTGTGGGCGGAAGAGGAGGAGCAAGAGCCGTATTCCTCGAAAATGACAGGTTGGAACTGGATATGAGTTTTGGCGGAGCCTTTGCCGCAGACAGTGATGACAATACCGTTCGCGAAGGCATGCCTGAACTTGATTACCTGGTTGAGGTTGGCCCACAACTCATCTACAAAATTAAAGACTTTTCTTTTGACCGGGGCGGCAACTCGCGCCTGAATGCACGCCTTCAGGCACGCGCCGTTTTCTCAACCGATTTTGGTGGATTTGATGCCAGAGGATTTGTTTTTGAACCGACCCTGACCTACCAGCAACGAGGCGTTTTTCTGCCTGATACCGGTTTTAGCCTGGCTCTCAGAACCACCTGGGCAACCGAAAAGTTACATGATTATTTCTATGAGGTAAGGCCGGAATATGCCACAACGGTCAGGCCTGCCTACGATGCGCAAAGTGGCTACCTGGGCGCAGAGTTGTCGGCAGGATTGGCCTTCCCGGTAGTTAAAAACGTGCGCGGCTTTTTAACCACATCGGTACAATTTAATAGTGGTTCTGCGAATGAAAACAGTCCGCTTTTTGAGAAGGATGTGACC
>OJDQ01000327.1_pt1 | contig 23208 bp, 16 predicted proteins | sample 1592851 | NCBI WGS metagenome assembly OJDQ01 (sample SAMN05416774, study PRJEB24817) | seawater metagenome | isolation source: Sea water | place: Canada:Atlantic | collected 2013-07 | reverse complement strand
CGTTTGTACTAAGGTATAGACGTCTGATGAGTGCGCTCAAAGAGCAGCTCACTGCGGCCATGAAAGACGCCATGCGTGCCAAAGAAAAGGCACGTCTTGGTGTTTTTCGTATGGCGCTTGCAGCAATCAAACAAATTGAAGTGGACGAGCGCATCGACCCTGATGATGCACGTGTACTCGCCCTGCTCGACAAATTGATCAAGCAGCGCAAGGATTCAGCCACACAATACCGTGACGCGAACCGCCCAGAATTGGCGGAAATCGAAGAAGCGGAAATCGTGGTGCTTCAAGAATTCCTCCCCACCCAGCTCACCGATGCGGAAATTGACGCCCTTATCGATGACGCCATGGCTCAAACCGGTGCTTCAGGCATGCAGGACATGGGCAAAGTAATGGGTATTCTCAAGCCGCAATTGCAAGGCCGTGCCGATATGGGCGCAGCTAGCGGTAAGGTTCGCGCTAAACTCGCCTGAGCCAACCATACAGCGTTCCCGCTACGTTTTCCCTTTCATCCCAGTACCTTGGGGCGAAACAGACAGACACACACCTGACACCTTACCAGCCAGCGCCCGCATTAAACTTTCCCCACATCGGCAATTCTGCTTGAATAGCAGCCCACGCAGAGAGTCCGCGCACCATGGCACGCATTCCGGAAAATTTTGTTCAGGACCTTCTGGCTCGTACCGATCTGGTGGAGCTGATAGACGCTCGCGTGCCCCTAAAAAAAACTGGCCGCAACTACAGCGCCTGCTGCCCATTCCACCAGGAAAAAACGCCCTCCTTCACTGTCGCGCCAGATAAGCAATTTTATTACTGTTTCGGCTGCGGTGCTTCCGGCAACGCCGCGGGCTTCCTAATGGAATATGAGCACCTGAACTTTCCGGAAGCGGTGAAGCAACTCGCCGATCGCGCCGGCATGGAGGTGCCTGAATCGCGACCAGAAACCACCGCCGATCGCCAGAAAAAAGATCGCCTGCAATCCCTTTACGACCTGCTTAGCCGCGCCGAAAAGTTCTACGTGCAACAGTTACGCCAAGCGCCTGAGCGTCAAAAAGCAGTGAATTACCTTAAAAACCGAGGGTTAAGCGGCGAAATTGCAAAACAGTTCGCCATTGGGTTTGCGCCACCCGGCTACGACAATCTAATCAACGGCCTTTCTCTCACTGAAACCAGCCTGGAACAAGCCGTTACCGGTGGCCTGCTGGTGCGCCGGGAAGACAATAACCGCACCTACGATAAATTCCGGGATCGCATCATTTTTCCCATTCGCGATAGCCGCGGCCGCACCATCGGCTTTGGCGGTCGGGTGCTGGGCGACGGCAAGCCGAAATACCTTAACAGCCCAGAAACCCCCGTTTTCCACAAGGGCCAGGAGCTTTACGGGCTATGGGAGTGGCGCCAGAGCAGGGACCGCAGCGACCGCCTCTATGTAGTCGAAGGTTACATGGACGTGATCGCCCTAACGCAGCACGGCGTACCCAATGTGGTCGCCACCTTGGGCACCGCCACCACCGAAGATCACGCCCGCAAACTGTTCCGCCAGGTCAATGAAGTGATCCTGTGCTTTGACGGGGATAAGGCCGGCGTGCGTGCCGCTTGGCGTGCGCTGGAATCGCTTCTACCGGCGCTGGATGACGGCAAACAGGTACGTTTCTTATTCCTCCCAGACGGGGAAGACCCGGACACACTCGTGCGCCAACAAGGGCCAGAGGCGTTGCGAGCACTCACTGATAAAGCCGACGCCCTGTCCACCTACCTGTTCCGACATCTATCAGAAGGGCTGGATTTGGAGACCGTGGATGGCCGCGTCCGGCTTGCCCGCCTCGCCCTGCCCTACCTGGACAAGCCCGCCGGTCCGGTTTACCGCGCCCTGCTCACTGAAGAGCTCAGCCGCCTCACCCGACTGGACAAGGAATCACTGATCCAGCTCAAACCAGCACCGGCAGCACCCCGGCCTACGCCGAGCACCTCGTCACCGGCTGGCAACGCCTACGATTATGGGCATGGTTACGAGGATTTCGGTTCCCCGCCGCCGCCCACCGAAGACGACCCCGGCATACCCTACCCGGAAGATTTCGCCTTCGCGGACGGCGGCAACAACGGCAGCAGCAATAATTTTACCGCAGACAATCGCAACCGAATTCGCCCCAATCCACGCCAAAATGGCGGTCGCAAAGGCCCACTAACCTTGGCCGAGCGCCTGGTACTTGTACTGCTGGATTACCCATCACTAGTAGAGCAGCATCCGTTGCCGGACAACATCGAGCAACTGCCGTTACCGCATATCGACCTACTGACTCAGGTCGCTGGGCTGTGCCGACAAAATCATAGCGCTGCCGCCTTGCTCGGCGCCTTGATGGCCCTTGAGCAGGGCGAAACATTATCTCGCCTGCTCAAAGCTAGCCTCAAACCGCCAATGGAAGAAGAAATGGCCACTCGGCTATGGCTCGATGCCCTATCACAGCTGGAAGTGACCCGCCTGGAAGCCGCATTAACAGAGGTAGAACAGGCCGGCATGCCCGACCCGGCGCACTGGCAGGCGCTACATAAAGCCTTGGCCGAAGCCCGCCAACACGCCCGCAAACCCTTCGACTAACCCGGCCAATGGTGCAGCCCCAGGGTTGCATTGACTGGCCGTAGACCCCATATCCCAGTATAATACGCCGTTTTCCCACGCCACCATCACGCTGGCAAGCGCAAGCTCCCAGCACGACGTTACGGGCTTTAATTGCATGACGACTCAAAAGCAGCAGCAACAATCTCAGCTGAAGCAGTTGATCGCACTAGGTAAGGAACAGGGCTACCTTACCTACGCTGAAGTGAATGACCACTTGCCGGACTCCATTACGGATACCGATCAAGTAGAAGACATCATTCAGATGATCAACGACATGGGCATCACCGTGGTTGAAAAAGCCGCCGATGCCGACCAGTTGACGATCGACGAAAGCGCCGACAGCACAGACGAAGTCGCCGCTGAAGAAGCCGCTGCCGTGCTCGCCTCCGTAGAGAACGAACCCGGTCGCACCACCGACCCGGTACGCATGTACATGCGCGAAATGGGCACCGTGGAGCTGCTCACTCGGGAAGGCGAAATCGAAATTGCCAAGCGCATTGAAGAAGGCACCCGTGAAGTTCTTCACGCCCTCGCCTTCTGGCCCGGCGCTGTCGATATGGTGATTGAAGAATACGCCCGCGTGGAAAACGAAGAACGTAAGCTCACCGACATCATTGCCGGCTACTTGGATCCCAATGACGATGGCGCGGCAGCGACCAACGCCAATCGCGATCCTGCTTTTGCTGAAAAAGCCAAGAAGGCGGCAGAAGAAAAAGCTAAGGCAAAAGAAAAAGCCAAAGAAGAAGGTTCTGACGATAAAGACAGCGACGACGAAGACGAAGAAGATGAAGGCGGCTTGGATCCGGTATTGGCCGCAGAACGCTTCGAGACGCTGAAAAAACTGCAAGAGAAAGCAGAACGCTCTCTCAAGCGTAACGGTCGGGACCATGCATCCACCGCCAAGGCATTAGAAGCGCTGGCAGAACACTTCACCCTGTTTAAACTGGTGCCGCGTATTTTCGACAGCATGCTCGTTGGTGCACGCGACAACCTGGACCTGGTACGTAAATTCGAGCGCCAAATCATGTCCGCCACCATCCGCCGTGGCGGTATGGATCGTAAGGATTTCATCAAGGCATTTCCTGGCAACGAAACCAACATGGAGTGGATCGATAGCCAGCTGAAAACCAAAAAAGGCAAAGCCATCGCCGATAAACTGAGCGTCGTCAAAGAAGACGTTCAGCGTGCCCAGCGTAAAATCAGCACTATCGAAGACATCATTGGCTTGCCCGTTGCCGACATCAAGGAAATCAACCGTCGCATTTCCATTGGCGAAGCAAAAGCGCGTCGCGCCAAGAAAGAAATGGTCGAAGCCAACCTGCGTCTGGTTATTTCTATCGCCAAAAAATACACCAACCGAGGGCTACAATTCCTCGACCTGATTCAGGAAGGCAACATCGGCCTGATGAAAGCCGTAGACAAGTTCGAATACCGCCGTGGTTACAAATTCTCCACCTACGCTACTTGGTGGATTCGTCAGGCCATCACACGCTCCATCGCCGACCAGGCACGCACCATCCGTATCCCGGTACACATGATAGAGACCATCAACAAGATCAACCGGGTACAACGTCAGATGCTGCAGGAAATGGGCCGCGAACCGACCCCGGAAGAACTGGGTGTCCGTCTGGAAATGCCGGAAGACAAAGTCCGCAAGGTACTGAAGATCGCCAAAGAGCCGATCTCCATGGAAACCCCCATCGGTGACGATGAAGATTCCAGCCTCGGCGACTTTATCGAAGACGGCAACATGGAATCCCCGGTAGATTCCGCCACCTCGCTTGGCCTGGAAGAAGCCACCCGCGACGTACTGGCCAACCTCACCGCTCGGGAAGCTAAAGTCCTGCGCATGCGTTTCGGTATCGACATGAACACTGACCACACCCTTGAGGAAGTGGGAAAACAGTTCGACGTAACCCGTGAACGTATTCGTCAGATCGAAGCCAAGGCACTGCGCAAACTCCGGCATCCGAGCCGCAGCGAGCACCTACGCAGCTTCCTCGACGGCGACCTGTAAAACCGGCAAATGCAAAATGCCTGGGCTGCGTTGCAGCCTGGGCAATAATAAAAAAGAGTACAGCCTTTCCCTAAACCAAATACACGTTATAATCTTCGCCCGCGCGACAGCGCAGGCAAGCGTCAGGCGTTCAACATAAGAAGACGTCAGGCGATTTCTCAGGGCCTATAGCTCAGCTGGTTAGAGCAGTCGACTCATAATCGATTGGTCCCAGGTTCAAGTCCTGGTGGGCCCACCATTTCTTTATGCTGAAAATTAAAAATTGTTCCTGTAACCATAGTTTGGCCGCTTTGGACAAACTATGGTGATAATGCAGGCATAGTTTGTCCGCCCCTCAGCTAACCACCACTACCCCACCCGTCATAATCTAAGTCAAACTGACAAATTGTCACCCCTTCTTACAAGTCATGGTACTCTCGGGCTTCATCCCTAAAACAAAAGTACCAGAGGCACAGCCATGATCCGCTGCCATCTCGCCCGCATGATGGGCGAGCACAAGATGCGTATTGCCGACGTTGCCAGAGAAACGGGGTTAAGCCGCGCCACGGTGACCTTGCTCTATAAAGAGACAGCCCAGAAAGTGGATTTGGAAGCCATTGAACAGATCTGCGTACTATTCGATTGCACTGTGGGCGACCTGCTGGAGTTGGTGCCAAACCCAAGTGACCAAGGAGTGGCCTGATGGCATCTGAAGCAGATACCCGAGCAAATTATATCGATCCTGCATTACGGGCAGCAGACTGGCAGCCGAGTAATATCATTCGGGAGCATTACTTCACCGACGGCAGAAAAATGGCCGGAGGGGTACGTGGGCGACGTTGCTTCGTAGATTACTTGCTTCACAAAGACAATCGGTATCTGGCCGTAGTAGAAGCCAAAAAAGAATCCGAGCATCCAACCAAAGGCCTGCAACAAGCCATCGACTATGCGAGCAAGCTTCGTGTTCGTTTCGTCTATTCCAGTAACGGTAAACAAACCTACGAATTCGATCTGGAAACAGGCAAAGGCGATTACATTGAGTTTTACCCAACGCCTGCTGAACTGGAAAGGCGTTATGCCGGAGAAACAACAGATTTAAGTCAGGAGTTAAGAAACGTCCCTTTCCATTTAGAAGGGGCCATGCAGCCACGCTACTATCAAGAGCTGGCAGTTCATGCGGCAACAGATGCCGTCGGCCAAGGCAAATCCCGCATTTTGCTCACACTGGCCACCGGCACAGGTAAAACCTTCATCGCCTTTCAAATTGTTCATAAGGTATTTCAGGCACGCTGGAACCGAGATAATCCCGGTTCACGTAGGCCACGCGTTCTGTTTCTGGCTGACCGTAATATCCTGGCCGACCAAGCCATTAACACCTTCAACCCCTATGAAAAAGACCTGATCAAAATCAACGGAGAAGAAGTACGTAAACGCAATGGTGTGGTGCCAACCAACGCACACATATTTTTCGCGATCTATCAGGCGATTGCGGAACGAGAAAACATTGATGGCTACTACAAAGCCTATCCCAAGGGTTTCTTTGATCTGGTGTTGATTGATGAGTGTCACCGTGGTGCTGCCAATGAAGCAGGCTCCTGGCGAGCCATACTTGATCACTTCAGTAGCGCCGTGCATTTGGGCTTAACAGCTACGCCGAAACGAACAGACAATGTGGACACCTATGAATACTTTGGCCAACCCGCATATGTTTATTCACTGAAAGACGGTATCAATGATGGCTTCTTGACTCCCTACCGAGTTAAGCGAGTTAGAACCAATCTAGATGAATTAGTGCTCACCAAAGATGACGTGATCGTCGAAGGTGAATCTGGCCAGGATTTGTATCAAGTCGAAGACTACGACCGCAAAATTATTGTAGATGAACGAACAGAACTGGTCGCCAAAGCCATCTTACAAAATATCAACCCGCTGGAAAAAACCATTGTCTTTTGTGAGAACCAAAACCACGCGCTGACCATGCGCGACATGATTAATAAATACAAAGCCGTAAAAGACCCGCATTACTGTGTACGGGTCACCAGCGACGAAGGCAAGGTCGGCCGGGAACTGCTGGAAAAATTCCAGGATAACGACAAAGACATCCCAACCATTATTACCTCATCACAAATGCTCACTACCGGTGTCGATGCCCGCAATGTCCGCAATGTGGTACTGGATCGAACCATCGGCTCGATGGTGGAATTCAAACAGATTGTGGGGCGCGGCACCCGAGTTTTTGATGGTAAGGACTACTTCACCATCGTCGATTTTCGGGGTGCGACCAACAACTTTTATGATGAGGAATGGGATGGCGAGCCCGAAGCGCCAGAGCCAGGCGTAACACGTGAACCGACACCGCCACCCTACACGGCAGAGCCGCCCGAAGACGGCGAAGGGCTGGAACCAGAGCCAGGTGAGCCGCGCCCGAGGTTAAAGGTAAAACTTGGGAAGCACCGCGAGCTCAAGGTCATCGATATTGAAACCCGTTATATCGACGAAAATGGCAAACCTCTCACTATTCAGGAATTTGTTGAGCGGTTAATTCAACAACTGCCAGGCCTGTTCAAAAGCATTGATGAGCTTCGTGATATCTGGTCAGACCCAGACCTGCGCGAACAACTCCTGGCTAAATTGGTACAGGCTGGCTTTGATAAAGAACAGCTCTCGACCCTGCGCCGGATGTTCGAAGCCGACGACTGCGACATGTTCGATCTGCTGGCGTTTTTAGCCTTTGAACAACCCATGGCCACCCGTAAATCCAGAGCAGAAGTCGTGCGATCCAACAGCGCATTCTTCGACCAGTACCAACAGGCAAAGGCCAAACAATTCCTGCATTTTGTCCTGAATCGCTACGAGAAAACTGGCATTACTGAATTGGCACGTGAGCGCCTGCCAGCGTTGATTGAGCTATCAGGCATTGGCACCACCAGAGACGCTTCCGCAGCTTTTGGCGGAAAACCTGCCGAACTACTCAAAGCATTCAAAAACCTACAACGGCAACTTTATCACGCGGGCTAAAATGAAACTAAAATTATCCCCCAACCCTCTTTATGATCAACAACAAACCATATTTCTTGGCAAAGTAACCACTTTGATTGGCGAAAACGGATCGGGAAAGTCGAGCATACTGCAATCAATTTTCACGCAGAAGTTATCCGAACAAGATTATGTCGACCACAAGATTGTATGCTTTTCATCTGGCCAAAATGAAAAATTCTCAAACGAATTTTCAAAACACCTCCGCCAAACAAAATCCGATGAAAACAATCTGCATTTTTCGTGTTTTTATTTTGACAAATCCTGGTCTAGATTGCTTATTTTCCTTTCCACCTCGTTGAAACAAAAAGGGATGGTGCGTCAGTTTTTATCCAGCTCAGGTTATATAGAAGAGGTTGATGGCCTAGACAAATCAAGCACGCTCAAAATTGCGTTTCGAGTTGACTCTCAATATGTCCGAAAAGTCCAGGATGCTTTGAACAGAGAGGCTCGCGGAGACATGGAAACAGTAAGACAGACTGCATTTCACCGAACATTAGAGAGCTTTATCGAAACGTGCGTAAAATCAAGATATGACTTCGATGAGCCTATTAAAAAAGAACTTTTTGACCTCTATCCTGAAAATATACACTCGACATCCTTTGACACAGAAAGAGTAGAGGAGGGAGATGATCTCTCCAGTAAATTTGATCCTGAAGTTGGTTTTTTTATTCGGGCTTGCCACAATGAGAATTTCCTAAACAAAGAGGCCTCTTCTTTGTTACTTAAAGATGGTCTAGAACTAGGCGATCTTAGTGATGGCGAGTTTCAAATTCTCTTCTTGTACGCAATCATTGACTTATTTGATAGCGATAATACCTTATTCATTTTCGATGAAGCCGATTCGCATTTGCATTTTAAGAATGTTGAAAAATTCTGGTCTTGCCTTAAAAAAATACAAGGAAAGACAGTATCGACTACGCACTTGTTAGATTCAATATACTGCGTAGGCGTGGAAAATATTAGGGTTTTGAATAGAGGACAAGTTCACCTTCCTTCTGACTCTCATGAGCTAATCAAACGCCTTTCCCAGCTTTCAAATATAAAAAAATCAGAATTCAAGGCTTACACATATTATGAAAAAATAGTTGTCATAGATGATTGGAACGACTGGTATATTTTTAAAGAACTATACAAAAGATCAAATCACCATCTCAGCATGAACAATGAGAACGTCGATGAGATTCTCGACAAAATAGCAATAGCAAAGGTCAGCTCCGACTGGAATAACCATAATTGTGAATTTGCGGCATCAAAAGTAAAGTGGGTCGAAAACTTCACTAAGTTCTGCGAAGGCCTAGACATCAAGACGAAAGACATTTATTTAGTTTGCGACAGAGACAATCTACCTATAGAGGGCATTGGTACAGAACAGTCTCCGCTAGTCGTCCAAGGCATAAAGGTCAGAAGTGAAAATGGCATAAGAGCCCACGTTCTAAGTTGGCGGAGACGAGAGATAAAGCATTACCTCCTTTCACGTTCAGCATTGGGCGATTGCGTTGCCGTAGTGAATAACCACAAGCTACCTAAATCTGCACACCTTCAATACTGTCACAATGGTGATTATCTTCTTGAGGAAGATAATGATGGCCACAAAAAAATACTTGAAAGAAAAAGGGTTAGAACTGGAAACAATTCAGAGAAAGACAAACACCCCATTTATAACAATCACTTAGCATCACTACCATCTGATTATGTGAAAGATTTATTATCGCCATTCATTGAAGAGATCGAGCAAGAACCACTAGGTTTCAACCAAGGATTGTTTCAAGAATTTATTTCTAATATAGAGCCTAGTGAAATTAGTGAAGACATCACCAATATGTACAATTTTATTATCGGGAAACTCTAAGCATGTCGCTACAACAGAAAATTGACCGCATTACCGACATTCTGCGCCGCGACGATGGCATCAGTGGTGCCATGCATTACACAGAGCAGACATCCTGGGTCTTGTTCCTGAAGTTTCTCGATGATTACGAGTCGGAAAAAGAAGATGAAGCCGTATTGTCCGGCAAAGACTATCAGCCCGTATTAGATGACGAGCATCGCTGGGCAAGCTGGGCTTGTCCTAAAACAGCAGATGGCAAGTTGGACCTGTCACAGGCAAAGACTGGGGATGACCTCACCGATTATGTCAACAATCAGCTATTCCCCTACCTGAAAGGCTTTGCCAACGCCGCCGCAACGGGAGCAGATCCAAAATCCTTTACCTACAAAATTGGCGCAATTTTTCAGTACCTGGATAACAAGGTCGCTTCCGGCCATACCCTGCGTGAAGTTCTGGATATTGTGGATAGCCTGAACTTCCAGTCCGAATCTGATCTGTTTGAACTCTCGCTGGTGTATGAAGGCTTACTGCAAAACATGGGCGATGCCGGTGGCTATGCCGGTGAGTTTTATACCCCGCGCCCCGTGGTGCGCGCCATGGTGCAGGCCATTGACCCGAAACCCGGCGAGACGATTTACGACGCGGCCGCCGGTTCCTGTGGGTTTCTGGTGGAAGCCTTTGAGCACCTGAAAAGCAAAAAGAACCAGCTCTCCACCGAGCAGTGGGATTTTGTTCAGCGCGATACCTTCTTCGGCTTTGAAAAAACCTCGCTGGCTTATGTGATGGGTATGATGAACATGATTTTGCATGGCATCGAATCACCCAACCTGTTCCGTGGCAATACCCTGACCCAGAATATCCGCGATATTCAGGAAAACGATCGTTACAACATTATTCTCGCTAACCCGCCATTTGGTGGTAAAGAAAAGTCGCAAATCCAGCAAAACTTCCCTATCCAGAGTAACGCCACCGAGCTGCTGTTTTTACAGCACTTTATGAAAACCTTAAAAAGTGGCGGCAAAGCAGCCATCGTAGTGCCAGAAGGCGTTCTATTCCAAACCAACAGCGCCTTTAAGCAAGTGAAAAAAGAGCTGCTGGAAAACTTTAACCTGCACACCATCTTAAGCCTGCCCGCAGGGGTATTTTTGCCGTACTCGGGCGTTAAAACCAACGTGCTGTTTTTTGAGCGCAGCGGCGGCACCAGCGATGTGTGGTATTATGAATGCGACCCCGAGCAAAAGCTCACAAAAAATAAACCAATCACCGACGACCACCTAAAAGAGTTTGTTGAGCTGTACAGCAGCCGCGAAACCACCGAATGTTCGTGGACTGTTTCCGCCAGTAAATTGGCTGAAGACTATGACCTATCAGCCAAAAATCCTGCCAAGCAAAAAGATGCAGAGCATTTAGCACCCAGCGATATCCTTAAGCAGATCCGCACCAAGGAAAAACTGGTGTCAGGCCTATTGGATGAAATCGAAGACCTGTTGGCGGAGAAATAACCATGGAACAGGTTTTGTATAAGCTGCCGGATGGGTGGGAGTGGCAATCAGTCAAGAAGCTTAGCCATAACATCCAGTACGGGCACACAGCTAAAGCAGAGAGCAATGGCAACGCAAAGTTCTTGCGTATTACTGATATTCAGGGTGGAAAGATCGACTGGCAGGGGGTTCCAACAGTATCCCTAGAAGAAAACGAAATCAGCAAGTACGCGTTGAATGATGATGATTTAATCTTTGCCCGTAGTGGTGCAACTGCGGGAAAATCTATTCTAATCAAGAATGCGCCAAAGGATGCCGTATTCGCGTCTTACTTGATTAGAATTATTCCAAACAAAAAAGACATTTTTCCAGAATACTTAAGTTATTTCTTTCTAACACCTGCTTACTGGGAGGTTGTTGGTCAGAATGCCACAGGCGCAGCTCAGCCCAACATCAACGGAACAAAGCTTTCAGAGTTTATTATTCCTGTAGCTCCTCAAGGAGAACAAAAACGCATCGTCGAAAAACTCGATGCATTGCTCACACGCATCGACACCGCCATCGAGCATTTGCAGGAAAGTTTCACACTGGCTGATGCGTTGTATGCGAGCACGATAAATGAGCAAATGATACAAGCGATTGAGTTATCCGGTCTATCTACGGTCGAAAAACATATTGAGCAAATTCAGACAGGAACAACACCACCAACGAAGCAACCCGAATTTTATGAAAATGGTGACATTAACTGGTTTGCACCTTCTGACTTTGGTGATCACGATATCCTGTCTGATTCCAATAAAAAACTCAGTCAAAAAGCATTTGATGCAGGTAAAGCACGTAAGTTTGATTCTGGTACGATCATGCTCGTCGCCATCGGAGCGACCATCGGGAAGATCGGTTATTTAGAGCAAGATGCCAGTTCTAACCAGCAAATTACCGGCATTAAATTCCACAGCAACATAATTCCCAGATATGCGTACTACTGGTTTAGGTTTATTAAACCTGAAATTCTGACAAATGCGTCAACCGCGACATTACCCATCATCAACCAGAAAGGAATTAAAGCACTTTCGTTTTGTGCGCCAAGCAAACAACTACAAGAAACTATTTGCAAAAATATCGATGAAGTTTCTAGTTTCAGAAACTCAGTAAAATTTGAATTAAATGAAAAAGTAGAATTAATGCGTTCATTGAAAGCATCAATTCTCGATTCCGCCTTCAAAGGCGGGCTCTAAGGAGGGAGTATGGCATTCGACACCACAGTTTTTGAACAAAAAGAGTTCAGAGAAGCAATCAATAATCTCGAAGAATTGCTCTCACACTCAAAAGCGGTTCTGTTAGGTGCAGGTGCAAGTGTTTGCGCTGGGCTTCCATTAACAAACCAGCTAACAGAAAGAGCACTAATAAATGACAAGCTCTCAGATGATTCAAAGCAGATATTGACTGCCATACAAAACTCTTTTTCTGACGCAAATCCAGCTTCGCATATAGAAGACTACTTAAGCGAACTCGTAGATTGGCTTGCCATCACTACTCGACGAACAAATCGCAATGTAACGGCTAGCGATGTATCTATTGGAGGTACTGAATATAGTAATAATCAGTTACTAGCAGCGATAAACGAGATAAAACTCGCTATTTTTGACGTAATTAAAGTTGATGTAGATTCTGCTGTACATGAGCGCTTTGTTCAGGCACTGCATCGACCAATGCGACCAGGGAAAGACAACCAGTCGAGCACAATCGATTATCTGGTGATGAACTACGACACGTTAATTGAAGACTCACTCGCACTATCACAATTAAGGTATGCCGATGGTTTAGAAGGCGGTGTCTCCGGCTGGTGGAACCCCTCGACGTTTGAACAGAACAATCTAGATGCCAGAGTATTTAAGCTACATGGCTCCATCAATTGGGCTGAACATGCCTCTTCATCAACACCATTACGTATTGCTCCGCATTTGAAATGCAGTAAAGAGCAAGCTGCGAAGATTATGATTTGGCCTGCATCGACTAAATACCGTGAAACTCAGCTCGACCCCTACGCCAATTTAATGCACAGAGCGAGAGCTGTTTTAAACCCGCGAGGCGGTAGCCAACGGGTTTTATTGATTGCAGGTTATAGTTTTGGCGATGCACATATCAATCTAGAAATCGAGCGTGGTTTAAGGGCTTCAAATGGCAATTTAACCGTGATTGCGTTTACGAGCGACCCTGTACCTAGTGGCGCGCTGAAAACCTGGAATGAAGATAACTCAATCAACGAACAAGTACTGATTTTTGCTGATAAAGGTTTTTTCCACGCCGACCACAAGGCCACGTCAGAGAATAGCATTGAATGGTGGATGTTTGAAAACCTAACTCAGGTCCTTGAAGGAGGTATTTGAAATGGATAACAGATACATGAAACCCATTGATAATCTCTCTATAGGGAAAATTATTGAGGTGGATGGCTCGCGTATTATCGCTGAGCTCGACCCTACGATTTCAGACTTGTCTCGAGTATTTGCTGGTGAAAACTATCCGATTGGGCAGTTTGGCTCAATCATCAAAATTCACTTTGGCCGCCGCTCTATTTATGGGTTAGTCAGTCGATTACGTATGAAGGCCGACTACCAGCTAGAAAAGGGCTTGCCTGTTGCGTCTTCAGATGAACGAATTATTGAAGCGGATTTGTTCGGTGAGGGTGAATGGCGCAGAAAAGGCGAAAGCGAATTTGTTCTTGAATTTGAGCGAGGTGTAGCTACCTACCCACTGCCTCAGCAAACGATTTATCTAACACCAAAATCAGAGCTGAGGTTTATTTACGGGGACGCAAAAGGCGCGGTGATTCAACTGGGTGAACATGTTGGTTCAGGTGGTGCTCCTTGTTACGCTGAGTTGAATGAATTACTAGGTAAGCACACTGCCATCCTTGGCTCTACTGGTGCCGGCAAATCGGGTACTGTGGCGGCAGTTATTCACAGTATTCTTGAGCGTGGCCAGATAGCTAAACATAAGAACTGGCACCCGCAAATTATTATCCTCGATCCGCATAATGAATACGGCAAAGCGTTTCCCGCACACCAACGTTTATCGACCGATGAAGGTTCACTAAAACTACCTTATTGGTTACTCGATTTAGAAGAGTCACTGAGCTTGTTTATCGGCAAGACCGAGTTTGCAGCAACCTCACAATCAAACATTATAAAAAATGCATTAATTGCCGTTCGTGAGCAGGCGGCTGAGCAGCTTGAGCTTGATAAAGGCCAGTTAACGGTTGATTCGCCGATACCCTACATTATCGGAAATGCAGAAGGCTTAGATCATTTCGGATTCAAAGATGGCACCCGCTACGAAGAAGGGTTAATTGGTGCCATTAACGCACAGCGCCCAGATAACAAAGATAAAAAATCCCATGAGGATTACAGCAAAGTCATTCGCAAGATTGACTCATTGCTAAAGGATGGCCGGCTTAAATTTATGATGGAAAGCTGGAGCGGTGGCGAAGACCCACTACCCGCTATCGTCAATCAATTTTTAACCCAACTAACCACAGTACAGATTGTGGACCTTTCAGGTGTACCTAACGAAGTTGCAGGGGTCGCTAGTGCAGCCATCGCCAGAATTGTTTTCCAGCTCAAGGTCTGGCAAACAGAGGAAGAGCGGAAAGATAGCCCCGTTCTGTTAGTGTGCGAAGAAGCACACCGATATGTGCCGAATCGTGGTGAGGCCCAGTATGAAGCCGCTCAATCTGCAATTCGCAGGATTGCGAAGGAAGGTCGAAAATATGGTGTTGGACTACTATTAGTTTCGCAGAGACCTAGTGAAGTTGAAGCGACAGTACTGTCACAATGCAATTCATGGATCGTACTTCGAATAACAAATGATTCCGACCGCGAGCATGTTCGCAGTGTGTTACCGGATTCGATGTCTGGCTTAACCAAAATGCTGTCCGGTTTAAGGCGTCAGGAGGCCATATTTGTTGGTCAAGCAGTCACGCTGCCAACCAGAGTGATGATTCGAAGTTTGCCAGATGACAAACTGCCTCGCTCAAATGATGTTGATTTTGATAAAGGTTGGCAGAAACAAGCGATGACAATCGCGCAAATTGGTGCGGTCGTAAAGAAATGGCGGTATCAGTCAAAATGAATGTTAAATTAGATCCCTTGCTTAATTTTTAATGTTAAATCGGGGCCTTGACGGCCCCTTTTTTTCAGGACGAATAGAGAGCGGAATAGACCTCCCCAATCGCGCCCTTGAGCAGGAACTTGGGCAGCCCCGTTTCCTCCCTGAGGCATAAGTAGGCCTGTTTCCTGGATTTTGGATACCCTGAGTAGGATGAATTCGTGAAATACTGTAAGGCGGAATTCAGCGCCTTTTCACGAGTCCTTTGTCGCTGGGCCACAATCATGGATTGGTGGCGTTTGACCAATGCACTGACTGCAGTGGGATAACGGTACTCAAGGTACCCAACCGAGACGTTAAGCTCAGCCGCCACTTCCTTCATCGGTCTCGGCCTAACACAGGGATCCAGGTATCGACGGAGTTTGGACTGAATCGCATCGTGGTTTCGCTTCTGCCTGGACTTTCGTTCGCAGAATCCCGCCGGTAACTCACAGAGCCATTTCTGGCTCAGCACCTGAGTTGAATTGATCGCACTGCCTGATATCAGGGTATAGAGATCAATCCCCAGCCCATAGCAAAGCCGCCTTGCCGTACTGAAGCTGACGGGCTTCTGTTTATGGTACAGGCTGATCCATTCATCTCTTGGAAATGCCTGATACAACTCCAGCTCCTTACCGTTCCCCCAATAGTGGTCAAACAAGTCTCGTAGAGAACGCCAAATCCCGCCTTCCAACTCAGCAGTAAAAGGCTGCTGCGCCATATCAACGAAGAACTGATGAACATCAGCGCCTTTCATTTCCCAGCTACGAGCAATTTCAGGCGCGAGTTTGTCCGGGTTTCGGGTGCCCAGGTGTCTGCCGCATTGCTGACAGAATCCAATCGCCCTTTTCCTTATGTAACCCGTCTGCTTACAACTGCAGAATGCACACTTAGATATCAGCTCTGTTCGATGACTCGGGCAGTGAGTAATAGCTGACAGATGCCAGATCAACTTGAAGAAGGGCTGCTGCCCCAGGGCCTGCCACTCACTCATGCACTCAGGGCACCACCGGAAGCCTGGAGCAACCTCATTGGGGGACCTACCAATATCGCTGGTCATGAATAGGAGCCGAGACTGGGATAATTCCAGCCCAGTCAGCTTCTCCAGAGCGCCCTGAATTGCAGCGCTGGATCGGTTATTTCTCACCATCTCAGCGGGTTTCAGAAACGCGGGAACAGGCTGGGCTTCGGTATCAAGATGCGTAAGCGCTGACGTTTGCTTGTTGATGTGTCGCAGCAGTTCGCCAACGAATATTCCATGCTCATACGCCACTCTGTACACATAGGAAGCCAGAGATTCCACATCACAGGTTCCAGCACCCTCTAGCTCGATTGGAAATAACATATCAGCCATGCCCCTCTGTCCGATTGCCCGGTGCGTAACGCTTGGGTTTACGCTGAAATGGCTTTCCCTTGTTCTTTGGTGGCATCACCTTCATTGCTCGGTCACGGGGTGACTGTGAGTGTGCATCTGCTGGCTCGAACAGCTTTTCCCCCTGATAGATCTCCTCGGAGATAGCCGCCAAATCAGCTTTGGAAAACATGACTTCCCTTAGCAAGGCAGGTGACAATTGCTTTTCCGTAGCATGAGAGCGAGCAACTGCACGGCCAAGCCAGTTGCGCAGGAGGCCGATGCAGCCAAGAGAACCGTGATATAGCATCTCCGAGGACTGAGTCAGCACCCGGTCTGTGGCAATGTCCGCAATAATCTGGTCGTAGGTGGCCAGAATTTTCCCAAACTCCGCCAGATCATCATCCGTTGCATAGTATCGAGCGAGGTGGATCTGGGATTTTCGGCCGATCATGTGCGGTGAATGACCAATCACCTGAAGGATGGGATAGGCTCCCACCACAACCAGCACCAGCCCGCAGGTTTTCGCCATGCACTTCCATGAGTCCATTACCGCGTAGCCGCCCTGAGAATCCTTGCTTACATAACGGACATGTTGAGCCTCATCCACAAACAAGAATCGGGTCTTTCTCAGGCGAAAGGCATTCTCCAGTGCAAAACGGAGTGTGGGCTCATTGGTCCTGTCAGCTTTGGTATTCGCGGGCCCATCACTGAATTCCTGCCCTATGACCCCATAAATTGGGTGCCTGACCGCCTGATGCAGCTTTAATGTGAATGCTTTGGTAGAAAACCGCCCATGAGGACCGGTGTTTTCCGCATCGACGATAACAGCCGGAAGAATCCCGTCCCGCTCGAAGTCGATCTCGCCACACAGTAAACCAACCAGTTCAGTAATCAGCTTCGTTTTCCCTGCTCTGGAAGGCCCAGTAATGCAGACCACATCACCGGGAGAAGCTAGGGAGAGTGCCGCGAACGCCTCTCCCAGTGCTAGCTGCCAGTTACGATGCACGATTTTTGTACTATTCAGCTTTGAGATAACCTGAGGAGCCTTCATCGCGATACCTCCCATGACTCTGTCATCAGAGGCTCAACTGAAGCAGACCGGATCCTCGCGAAGATGTCTTGTGGAACCCGATCCTCCTCTATCTCTGACTGGATATTGATAACAGGAGTCGAGGTATCCGCAGCCACTTGATCCATCTCTTTGATCAATCTAACAAGATCTTCATCCGCTTGCTCCCGAATCAAACGCTTGTCTTTAAGAGCCTCGGTAACCTCAAGGGATTGAACATGTTGCTCAATTGGGTCCAGAGTTATGAAATTCGAAGCTGGGGATGCGAAGCATGAGATCCAGCGATTATTCATACCCGCGTAGACTAGGTAAGGGTTCTCAACATCCGGCCTTACCTCAAGGTGCTTCTTTCTTCCTGTTATCGCGCTCAGATCTGGTGCCCAGTAGAACATCTCGCCAATGTGCAAACCTCTCTGAGGATCTACCTTGTAGGACGTCGTCTCAACACTGGTAGCGATCATAAACCGGTGATCCAGTGAGGCCTTTCTAGCTATATATGGGAATTCTTCCTGACCGGTCTTGAGAAGATAGGCAGGAGAGTAACCTCCGGGACACACCGGCTTATTGTTCCTCCACTCAATAAATGCCAGTAGTTCCCGATATAGATCATAAGGCTTGAGAACAGCATGTTTTTCGGGAGAAAAGCTTCTGTCTACGGATCGGACCTCCTTATAGTCAGCTGTGTTTCCCGGGCGGCTTGATAACCACATCTTCTTAAAATCCCCAAAAAGCCCCTCAATTTCAGAGCCATAACGAGGATGGGCGCTTGGTCGAAGCGAATAATCGACCTCTTTATCGGCCAAAAGTGAAGCAAAATATACAGATTTGAATTCCGCGCCCCTATCCACGATCAGCTCAGATGGCAACCGACCGTGCCTCCTGACGCAATCACGCATTACTTTCGCAATAGACCGCCTGGAAGGAGGTAGCAAGGACACCGACATCGAAATAACTGCACCGGAGTAGATATCAATCATCCCGGTGATGGTGGGCCTTGCGGCATAGACATAATCACCACCACTAAAAATAATCACGAATATGTCAGCCGTATAATGATCAACGGAGGCCGTTTTCCAGCCATATGAGGGCTTCAAGCCTCTATACTGTACAGGTACCGCAGCGACCTTTGAGTTAGCCAGTCGCTTACCACCTCGTTGCTCCCCCAGTAGCTCGCCCGGCACCTTCTTCAAATGGTTCCAAAAAGTCGCCCAGGAGACCGGATCTGAGTTCGGGTGCTTTTCCTTTGCTCCGACTTTGTAAGCAATGTAGCTTCTGTAGTCAGAGATGCCTTTTTGGGGCCCATGATCATTATGTAAGTAATCATGCAGATGCCTTGCTACATGGGCGGGTAATCTCTGCTGTCTGTTGCCTGATAGGTGATAGTCGGGCAACAGCGATTGAAAGGGGGTCAGCCCAATTTTCTCCCCATCCCTCACCTTCGCCTGCCAGCGCCGAGTACTTCTCGATTTTTCTCCATCCTGCAACCGACTCAATCTTTCCAATGCCTTAGCTGCACGAGCAGAGGAGGGAGCCAACTCCATACACACCGCAATTGGCTCTAACGTCGAAAATGGCCGCGCCTGATTGAGAAACGCTACACCTTCATCCAGAAAGTCCTGGCGAAGGGAAACCAGAAAACCTTTTGGTGAGGAAATAAGTGCTCTATTCAGATCTCCGAGAACCAGACCATCGTCAAGCATCTGTACTAGCTGTGTGTAATCAGGGTATTCCAGCTTGTCTTTAAGGTCATAAAGGGACATCCAAACGTGGTCGGAAAGTGATCTATGAACAGCGTTCCATTCAGATTCGGTGTACCTGGTTTCTTGTCGTGATAGAAGCAGACTTTGCAGATTAGAGATCTTGTATCTCAGTTCAGGTTGATAACAGAACACCGAATGGCCCAGGCCCATATCTGCCAGGCACTTTTTAGCAGGCACATACTCGACCTTGCCTGATTCTCTCTTTTCCCAGTTACGTGGAGATGTCTTGACTAATTCCTCCGCAGTCGCCTTATCTTTGACCTCTACAAGGATCACGCCATCACGCCCAAGAACCATAAAATCTGGCGTGTACCAGATTCTCCTGTCCCGCCCATTCTTATCCTGGATGACGACCTTTATCTGCTCAGCCTGGTCCCAAAACTCCAAAACTCTGCTGTCATGCTCGCATAGTGTCACGAAGGCCCTCTCAGGCATCCGGCTTTCTGTCGAAATCGTCATCCCCATCTTCTCGGATGACACAAATGAGATGACATTACTCTTGGCCCTGGTGCCCACCATCCTGGATGGCTCGGAATTACGCACCCTCTCAACGTACTCTCGTGCCGGCCCATGCAGGCCCACTTGGCGGCAATAATCCTCAAACTCGCTTTCACTAAGCATAAATGTACCCCTCCCGGAGTATTGAGAGCCGCTACCAAACAGGCATAGGGGCCCCTCAAGACCGGGATCTTGATATCAAAAGTTGACGTCTCGAAATGGGGAAGGGATACTGGAGGCTCCTACACCGAAGGCATGCCTTCCCCAAAAGCCGAGACCTGTAACGGGTTTCGGTTTTTTTGTGCCTAATTCATTGCCAGCCTCCTAATTATGGTCACTTCTTTAGACTCAATGGGACTCATTGAGACACTAATTATTTGAGGTGGAGATCATTCTATCTACACTTCTGGCAACGTCCTCCGCCTTAGCAAAATACCCACTTTTCCTCGGAAAACGATGAAGCGCCACAGGCAAAGTTCCTCGCTGATGAGCTTTTCTTACTGCCTGAACCGAAGGGTACTTATAAAAATCAGCGACTTGCTTAAGATCAAGCAATTCGCCATATTTTTTTCTAATAGAATCCAATCTTTCAGAAATTAGTTTTTTGCTCATATCAACACACATCTCGCCCGACCACACCTGTCCCAACGAGTCAAATTAAAGGTTGAAACTACATGATATAAGTGCAAAATTCTCGGTAAAATTATCACTTAAAAAATGAAAATATTTTACCTAAAGAAAATTAATAGCTCTAATTGACTTAATGAAGACTCAAGCAGAATGACTAACATCTCTCGATCTCTACCACGAAAAATACAGACAAAGATCTGGCTCGAATGCATTCTCAGGGAGCATGACTTAGGTCAAACGGATTTTGAAGCCATGATCACAAGAGGCTCAGAGCCAACAAGGCAAGTGTACAAATGGTTTAGAGGCGACAACTCCGTAACAAAGTCTAAAGTGGATCAAGTAGACAATATCCTTCCAGGATCGTCAGAAGTTTTTAACCTTCCTCTTTTTGACCTTCTCCAAAATAAGCCGATAAGAAAGTCTCAACTTAATCGCTTAATTTCAAATTACTGTGACAGTGACTCTCTTTTCTGGAAGCTGCCGAAAACTTACAAGGGAGCCCCAGACGGAGAATCATTACCGATAGATAGTATTTATAATGTCGACCTGCTTTATCAGCGGGGTGGAATATTCAGCTTTATCGCGATTCTTTACATAGTAAGACTGGCAGAAATGAAGAAAGACTCTTTTCTTCACCTTAAAGCTGTTATGTATGCCTATAAAAGCTTCCCTTCATTGGCTCGACATCCGGACTTCATAGGGCACTGGGAGGATATATTAACGGCCTTCATACAGGTTCATCATCGCGTCGAAATCACCATGCTCAAATTGACTCCTAATTTCGAAACGATCAAAGAACAAATTGAGTCTAAAAACTTTATAACTCTTAGGAAACTTAGACCAAGGCACCCAGTAACTGGCCACTTTATGGACAACGCTCCCACTTTCATAGAAACCAAATTCGGGCCATTAGAAAATACTAACTGAACACGCCATTCCTAATTCGGCCAATTAAATCTTCAACGTCTCTGGTGCCTATTTCCGTTCCTGAACGCATAAGCGGCGACTCGCCATTAAAGATTTCTCTGGGCGCCAGCATCCACATGACTGCTGACTGTTCATTCCCGTTCATCATCGAAATGGCCAAGTCGAGCACCCTGGCCAACCTGATCACTCTGTCTGACTCGTCCGGACGCAAATAACCTCTAGCTTTTCTACGGCTCATTGTGGAGGGAGTAATAAGAAGGGCTTTGCCTATTTCACTATTTGGGATCTGAAAGATCGCCTGAAGCTCGAGAAGAGCCCGATAAGGCAGCCCTGCCATAATCGTTTCGATCAGCGTTGGTTGCTCAGATAATGACACCCCGCCTATACGTTCAACGACAGTTTTATCTGCGTAACTATTCATCCCCATATACCCATCTCTACAGTTAAACCGACTTAGATATCTATTGCGGAACATAAAAAACACTAAATTCGCAAAATCATTACTGATATAGACAGTCAGTACTAGATCAGGCCTCTGTAAAGTATGAGGCTCTCTAGGCTTGTCGTTATCGAGGGAAATTATGTTCGTTCATTCTTGGGCTGCTCTCTATCCGCCAAAAGATCATCACTAACGCCTTCGGAGCCGAAATACTCGTTCCAAACCGGATCGGTCGGCCGTTCATAGCGTTTGACGGACCCCTTGAGACGCTCCAAAGGTGTAATCCCTTGAGGTAGTGGGTGGGCCAGCTCATCGTCATGGGCGGTGTAGGCATCATAGCCGTCGACTAGTTCTTTTTCGCTCGGACGTTTTGTAGCCATATCAGTGCGTACTCCATATTTTATGTCTATATATACGAACCTGTGCTAACAACTGTCGTGCAATCCGGTCAGCCCGGCAACTCTGTCACGTACCGACGCAGGTAGACAGTGGCGTGGAGTAAAACGGGACCTGAAGAACCCGAAACCAAACCAGGATCCGGAATATACCGATCGCAAGATTTTCAAGCTTTGCATCAAGAAGACCACTTACTGAGCACAGTGCGTAACCAATGAGCTAGACCCTACGGCCTCCTCCGGGTGAGCTAAGTCTGACTCCGTAACCATACCGAGATGAGGTACAAGCCTCTAGTGCGTCTCTAAGATCAGGTGCGGGAGCAACTTCAACTGAATCGCCACCAGTTTGCTAGACACCTTTTAGCCATACAAAATGGCAATCTGAGAGAGGTCCATGAGCAGCAAACGCCATCCCGAAGAATTCAAGATTGAGGCGGTTCGTCAGGTGACGGATCGTGGTCACAGTGTGGCTCAAGTAGCTGACCGACTCGGTGTCACCACCCATAGCCTGTACGCCTGGATCAGGAAGTTTGGCCTGGATTCTGAGCAGCATCAGGCCAATGCAGATGACCAAGCCGAGATCCGCCGGCTCCAAAAAGAGCTTAAACGCGTTACCGAAGAGCGCGACATTCTAATAAAAGCCGCGGCGTACTTCGCCAGTCAGTCCGATTGAGGTACGCCTTCATACAAGAGCACAGCGAGCGGTGGCCAATTCGCTCACTGTGTTCCCTGTTGGTCGTTCACCCCAGTGGCTTATATACCTGGCAGAAACAGCCTCGTTCAGCTCGTGCCATTGAGGACGAGCGCCTGTCCGGGCTGATCAAGCAGTTCTGGCTGGAATCCGGAGCCGTGTATGGCTACCGGAAGATCCACACGGATCTACGTGAGAATGGCGAGCGATGCGGGCCCAATCGAGTCCACCGTCTGATGCGCTACACGGGAATACGAGCGCAGGTGGGGTATCATAAGCCACACCATAGGGCTGGGGAGCTACACAAGGTGACACCGAATATCCTGCAGCGGCAGTTC
>OJDQ01000326.1_pt1 | contig 23218 bp, 19 predicted proteins | sample 1592851 | NCBI WGS metagenome assembly OJDQ01 (sample SAMN05416774, study PRJEB24817) | seawater metagenome | isolation source: Sea water | place: Canada:Atlantic | collected 2013-07 | reverse complement strand
TTATGGTTGCCCTGTTCCTGATCGGGGTCACCATCTTTACCGATCTGTCGTGGATTGCCCTGGCTGAAGGCCTTGGCGCCATGGTGCTGGCTGCGTTCGAGAAAATCCCCGCCTGGTGGCAGGCGCGACGCAAGAAACGTGAAGAGGCCCAGCAGAAGAAACAGGCCCATGAAAAGCGCGCCAAGGTAATCAGCGAGGCCAAGAAGAAAGCGGAAACCCGCACACCGCCGAAGATTGCCAAGCCTGCCAAGCCGGTGGAGAAGAGCGCCAGAGTTCATAAAGAGAAGCAGCAGAAGCTGTTCACCACCGAAGTGAGCGGCGAACTGCCGCCGTTGGTGCTGCTGGACCCGATGGAAGAGGCCAAGGGCGGTTTCTCTGAGGAAGCGCTTGAGGGCATGTCCCGCCTGCTGGAAATCAAGCTTAAAGACTTCAATATCGAGGCCGAAGTAGTGGCTGTGCAGCCTGGGCCGGTGATTACCCGTTTCGAGATCCAGCCGGCCCCGGGTATCAAGGTGTCCAAGATTACCAACCTGGCCAAGGATCTGGCTCGCTCTCTGGCCGTGATCAGTGTGCGAGTGGTGGAAGTGATTCCCGGCAAAACCACGGTTGGCATCGAAATTCCCAACGAACAGCGGGAAATGATTCGTTTTACTGAGGTGGTCGGCACACAAATGTTCGATCAGTCACAGTCACCGCTGACTATGGCGTTGGGCAAGGATATTGCTGGTAACCCGGTCATGGCGGATCTGGCGAAAATGCCCCATATGCTGGTGGCGGGCACCACCGGCTCCGGTAAGTCGGTGGGTGTGAACGCCATGTTGCTGTCCATGCTGTTCAAATCCAGTCCGGAAGATGTGCGGCTGATCCTGATTGACCCGAAGATGCTCGAGCTGGCGGTCTACGACGGTATACCTCACCTGCTAACCCCGGTGGTTACCGATATGAAGGAAGCTGCCGGAGCCCTGCGCTGGGGGGTTGGTGAGATGGAGCGGCGTTATCGCCTGATGGCCTCCATGGGCGTGCGTAACCTTTCCGGCTACAACCGCAAGGTGGCGGATGCCAAAAAGGCCGGCCAGCCACTCAAGGACCCGCTCTGGAAGCCCGACGACCCCATGAATCTGGAGGAAGAAGCCCCTCTGGCGGAGCATTTGCCGTATATCGTCATCGTAATCGATGAATTTGCCGACATGATGATGATCGTCGGCAAGAAGGTGGAAGAGCTGATCGCCCGTATCGCCCAGAAGGCCCGGGCCGCCGGCATCCACCTGATTCTGGCCACCCAGCGCCCGTCCGTGGACGTGATTACCGGCCTGATCAAGGCCAACGTCCCGTCCCGGATCGGCTTCCAGGTATCCTCCAAGATCGATTCCCGTACGGTGCTGGATCAGGGCGGGGCGGAGCAACTGCTCGGCCATGGGGACATGCTTTATTTGCCCGGCGGCAAAAGTGTTCCGGAACGGGTTCACGGTGCCTTTGTCTCAGATGAAGAGGTACACCGTGTCTGTGACGATTGGCGCAAGCGTGGTGAGCCGAACTATCTGGAAGAAATTCTCGATGGCGGCAGCGACCTCAATGCGCCCATGCCCGGTATGGAAAGTGCCGGTGGTGGGAGTGATGACGAAAACGACCCGCTTTACGACGAGGCGGTGGCTTACGTGACCCAGTCGCGCCGGGCCTCCATTTCTTCCGTGCAGCGGAAACTGAAAATCGGCTACAACCGTGCCGCCCGTCTGGTGGAAGCCATGGAAATGGCCGGGGTTGTGACTGAGGCGGGGAATAATGGTCAGCGCGAAGTGCTGGCACCGCCGCCGGTATAACAAGGAGTTTTGATGCGTAATCTGGTAACCGGACTATTGATCATGCCAACCCTGCTGTGGGCGGCACCCACTGACGAACTGTTGTCCAAGCTGCAGAAGCTGGAGTCCATGAAGGGTGAGTTCGAACAGATGGTGCTGGATCAGGGCGGCACCCAAATGCAGGAAGCGGAAGGGGAGTTTCAGGTGGCCCGGGGCAACCGCTTTTACTGGTCCACGGAGATGCCCTTCGAGCAACTGGCAGTGTCCGATGGCAATACCGTCTGGGTCTATGACCAGGATCTGGAGCAGGTAGTCGTGCGCCCTCTCAGCCAGGATCTGGGTCAGACGCCGGCCTTGCTGTTTGGTGGCAAGCCCGCGGATGTGGCCGAAGCCTTCACCATTTCCGAGCGCAGCCGGGAGGCAGAAAGGATTACCTATCGGCTGAAGCCAAAAGGCAAGGATCCGTTGTTTGACCAGTTGGATGTGACCTTCCAGGGCGACCAGCCCAGCTCCATGCGCCTCCAGGATGCCCTGGGTCAGCAGACCGTGATTGATTTTCGCGACCTGACCGTTAACAGCGGCATTGATGACTCCCTTTTCAACTTCGTGCCGCCGGAAGGCACGGATGTCATTCAGCAACAGCAATGAACGACCTGTTCGCCACCGATGCTGCCCAGCAGGCCCAGCCCCTGGCGGCGCGCCTGCGTCCCACCTCGCTGGACGAGTACGTGGGCCAGCAGCATCTGGTGGGCGACGGTAAGCCGTTTCGGCAGGCGCTTGAGCGCGGACAACTGCATTCCATGATTCTGTGGGGCCCGCCCGGCACGGGCAAAACCACCCTGGCCCTGATTCTGGCCCAGGCAGTGGATGCGGCGTTTATTACCCTTTCTGCAGTACTGTCCGGGGTCAAGGATATCCGTGCCGCGGTGGAGCAGGCCCAGGTTCGCCTGGGACAGGGCCGCCGCACGGTGCTGTTCGTGGACGAAGTGCATCGTTTCAACAAGGCCCAGCAGGATGCCTTTCTGCCCCACGTGGAAGAGGGCACCATTACCTTTATCGGTGCCACCACAGAAAACCCCTCCTTCGAGCTCAACAACGCCTTGCTGTCCCGGGCCCGGGTATACCGGCTACGATCGCTGACTTCGGATGATCTGCGCGGTCTGCTGGCGCGGGCTCTGGCGGAGCCAAGCCTGAAGGGCATGCAGCTTGATGATGAAGCCCGCGAGTTATTGCTCAACTACGCTGATGGCGATGCCCGGCGCCTGCTCAACATGCTTGAAGTGGCGGCGGATCTGGCCGATGGCGAGACGCCCGTCATTGATGCAGAACTGATGCGCGAAGTACTGCGCGATGCGGTACGACGTTTCGACAAGGGCGGGGATCTGTTTTATGACCAGATCAGCGCGCTACACAAGTCCGTTCGCGGCTCTGACCCGGATGCCGCTCTGTACTGGTTTGCCCGCATGCTGGACGGTGGCTGTGACCCCCTGTACATTGCCCGCCGCGTAGTGAGGATGGCCAGTGAAGAAGTGGCCAATGCCGATCCCAGAGCGCTAACTCTGTGCCTGCAGGCCTGGGATGTGCAGGAGCGGCTGGGCAGCCCGGAAGGGGAGTTGGCCATTGCCCAGGCCATTGCCTACCTGGCGGTGGCGCCCAAGAGCAATGCGGTCTACAAGGCCTACAATCAGGCCCGTGCACTGGTGCGCGACCATCCCACTGACGAGGTGCCGCTGCATCTGCGCAACGCCCCTACCCAGTTGATGAAAGACGAAGGCTTCGGCGCCGAGTATCATTATGCCCACGATTTTCCGGATGCCTTTGTGGCCGGGGAAAACTATTTTCCAGCTAGCCTCAGTGGAACCCGCTTATATGAACCAGTTAATCGCGGGTTGGAGATCAAGGTGTCGGAAAAGCTGGCTCGCCTTCGCGGCCTGAATGCAGAGAGCGATTGGCAGCGTTACGGAGAGGAGCCATGAGTTTGGCGACCCTGGCGCCCTGGTTGGCGGTTGCCGGAGGTGGTGCCATTGGCGCCTGTCTGCGATTTGCCACCACCTTGTGGATCGGCGTGCCGTCCATGCCGACCTGGCCCTGGGCCACCTTCGGGGTGAATCTGGTGGGCAGCTTTCTGTTCGGCTTTCTGGCCGTGGCACTGGCCAGCCTGCCGGTGGGGGAGCTCTGGCGCCTGGCCCTGATGACCGGCATGCTCGGCGCCCTGACAACCTTTTCCACCTTTTCTTTCGAACTGGTTCGATTGGTGGAAATGAAAGCTTTTGGCATGGCGGCGGGCTACGGGCTGGCGTCGGTGCTGGTCTGTTTTTGCCTGGGTGGGCTGGGGTTGCTCCTGGGGCGGCTGCTCTTCGAGTAACCACTGCCGGAAAAATACACCGTAGGAGCTATGCTTGCATGGCGAACTTGCTTGCGATAACGCCCTGACTGGCGTTCGTCATGCAAGCGTAGCTCCTACGGGAAAGAATCTTATCAGCGTCTTGCGTCAGGCATCTGGCGTCGGGCGTTTTTTGCTTGGAGTAAAACAAACATGCTGGATATTCGTGCCCTGCGACAGGACGGTGACGCCATCAAGGCAGCGCTGGCCAAGCGTGGTTTTGATCTGGATCTGGACGCCTTTGCCGCCCTGGATGCCTGCCGCAAACAGGCCGACGTGCGCTCTCAGGATCTGCAAGCCGAGCGCAAGAAAGCCTCCAAGCAGGTGGGCCAGCTGATCCAGTCCGGCATGGATGTGGAGCAGGCCAAGGCCCAGGTGGCCGAATCCCTGAAGACCATCGATCAGGAGCTGGATCAGGAAGTGGCCAACGCCAAGGCAATTCAGGAAGAAATCCGTGATTTCCTGATGGGCATTCCCAATGTGCCTCAGGACGCCGTGCCTGCCGGCAATGACGAAGACGACAACGTGGAAGTGCGTCAGTGGGGCACACCGAAGACCTTTACCTTCGAGCCCAAGGACCACGTGGATGTGGGCGAGGCGCTGGGGCAGGGCGGTCTCGATTTCGAGCGTGCCGCCAAACTCTCCGGCAGCCGCTTTGCGGTAATGACCGGTGGCCTGGCCCGTCTGCATCGGGCGCTGATCGACTTCATGCTCGACATTCACAGCAGCGAACATGGCTATGAAGAAGTCTATGTGCCTTATCTGGTGGGGCCGGAAGCCCTGCGCGGCACCGGCCAGCTGCCTAAGTTCGCGGATGACCTGTTCAAGATGGAAGGTGAGCGCGAGCTGTATCTGATTCCCACCGCCGAGGTGCCGGTCACCAATCTGGCCGCTGACGAGATTCTCGATGCGGAGGCGCTGCCCCGCCGTTATACCTGCCATACCCCCTGTTTCCGCTCTGAAGCGGGCAGCCATGGCAAGGACACCCGCGGCATGATCCGCCAGCACCAGTTCGAAAAGGTGGAGCTGGTGCAACTGGTACGCCCGGAAGAATCCGATGCGGCCCTGGAAGCCCTGACCGGTCATGCGGAAGCGATTCTGCAGAAGCTGGATTTGCCTTACCGGGTGGTGATCCTTTGCGGTGGTGATCTGGGCTTCTCCTCATCCAAGACCTATGACATCGAGGTATGGCTGCCTAGTCAGCAGCGTTACCGGGAAATTTCCTCTTGCTCCAATTTCCGCGACTATCAGGCGCGCCGCATGCAGGCCCGCTGGCGCAACCCGGAAACCGGCAAGCCCGAACTGGTACACACTTTGAATGGGTCTGGTCTGGCAGTAGGGCGTACACTGGTGGCGATCCTGGAGAACTATCAGAATGACGATGGTTCCGTGACCGTACCGGAGGCATTGCGCCCTTACATGAGAGGCCTGGAGCGACTGCAGTAGCACGCTCCTGCTCATTAAAACCGGGAGCATTGATGGAATTCCTACCAATCAGCTGGCGACTGCAGGGCAAATCGGCCCTGCTTGTGGGGGGCGGTGAAGTGGCCCTGCGCAAAGGGCGTCTTCTGCATCGATCCGGTGCAAAGGTGAGCGTAGTTGCTCCCGATGTGTGCGCGGATCTGCGCGACATTGCGGTGCAAAGCCAGGGTGTCATCCATGAGCGGGCCTTTGAAAGTAGCGATCTGACCGGACAGACACTGGTTATCTGCGCCACCGATGACCCGGCGGTGAATGCGGCGGTGGCGCAGCAGGCCCAGGCTCGGGGATTGCCGGTCAATGTGGTGGACAACCCGTCCCTGGGTGACTTCATTTTCCCGGCTATTGTGGATCGTTCGCCGGTACTGATCAGCATTAGCTCCTCTGGCGCCTCGCCGGTACTGGCGCGCAAGCTGCGCAGCCAGCTGGAGTCAATGTTGCCGGCTCGCTGGGGCCGTCTTGCCGACCTGATGGCCAGGTTTCGCCAGCCCCTCAAGGACAAGCTCAACAATGTGGGCGCCCGCCGTCTGTTCTGGGAGCAGGCCCTGGAGGGGCCGCTGGTCGAGAAGGTCATGGCCGGCAAGGACAGTGAGGCGGAAGTCATGCTTGCCGAGGCCATTGAGGCGGCGGATGCGTCACGACTCAGTCGAGGGGAGGTGTATCTGGTGGGTGCCGGTCCCGGTGACCCGGATTTGCTCACCTTCAGGGCTCTGCGCCTGTTGCAGAAAGCGGATGTGGTTCTCTATGACCGCCTGGTGGGTAAGGGCATTGTGGATCTTGCCCGTCGGGATGCGGAGCTGGTCTACGTGGGCAAGGCCCGCGACAAGCATGCCTTGCCCCAGGACAACATCAACGAACTGTTGGTCCACTACGCCAAACAGGGCAAGAAGGTGTGCCGCCTTAAAGGAGGTGATCCTTTTATCTTCGGTCGTGGTGGTGAGGAAATCGACCTGATCGTGGCCGAAGGCATCGACTTTCAGGTGGTGCCGGGCATTACTGCGGCCAGCGGTTGTGCCGCTTATGCCGGTATCCCGCTTACCCACCGGGATCATGCCCAGTCCGTCCGTTTCGTTACTGGCCACCGCAAAGATGGCACGGTGGATCTGGACTGGCCGCACCTGGTCAGTGAAACCGAAACCGTGGTGTTTTACATGGGGCTGGTCGGTCTGCGACAGATCTGCAGCAAGTTGATGGAACACGGTCGCGCCGGGGACACGCCAATAGGGCTGGTCTCCCGAGGCACCACCAATCTTCAGGAAGTGATCACCGGCACCCTGGATAGCCTGCCGGATCAGATTGAAGGCCGCGAAATCCATGCACCCACGTTGATTATTGTCGGCAGCGTGGTGAGCCTGCATTCGCAGTTTGAATGGTTTGGGAAGGGCAATTGATAATTGAGAATGGATAATTGATAACGGCGCGTGAGAGGGAATCAGTCGCTCGTACACAAGAGGCCGCGCTCATGGCTTGAGCGCGGCCTCTTGTGTTTCAGGTGGTGCCGCGTTGATTCGTAGTTATCAATTCTCAACTATCCATTATCAATTAGTCCCTTGTCCCTGTTTTGCCACAACTCACGTGCCTGCTCCTGCGCCTGCTCCAGGGAAGCCGCCCGGTCCAGCCCCCATAGCGCTACCGCTACGGTCTGGATCACTGCATTTTCGCCATAGTCATCGCTCTGCTCGCCACGCCATACCGCCCGCACCGTTTGTGCATCCGGCTCGCCAGGGGGGCTTTGCCGTGGCATGACGTTGTCCAGAACGGCTGCGCCTTCCAGATGTTCACCGTGGCGGATGCCGGTGATCTGGGTGCGGGCGTCCGGGCGGATTTCCAGTTCGCCGCCTTCGCCCTTGAACAGCAGCAGGTCCTGATCGCCGGCCAGGTCGGCTGCGCCCTGGTGCAGCTCGATATAGGCCGGGTGGAAGACGCTCTGCATGGACAGGGGGGCTCTGGACGGGTTGAGGCTACGCGCCAGGGTGTTGATGGGGGAGCGCAGGCCCAGGAAGTAGCGCAGGGTCAGCAAACGCGATAGAGGCGCGCAGAAGGTCTCCAGTGGCAGATACGCCAGGCCATGTTGATCCAGATGCGCGGCGGCCTCCTGTGGCGAACCAGCTACCGGCAGCCCCAGTTGTGGCAGCAGCTGGTCACTGTAAACCCGGTTGGGAGTGTGGGCGGGGCCACCGTGGAGCAGGGTGCGGATGCCCTGGTTGGCCAGCAACAAGGCAGCCAGTAGGTACCAGGGGTGGTGTTTCTTCTTGCCCGCATAGCTGGGCCAGTCCAGCTGCACGTCCGGCAGGGTTTCCAGTGCCTGATAACAAACCGGGCGGCAGGCATCCAGAAAGCCGGCCAGCTCCTCCGGGGTTTCTTCCTTTACCCGTAGCAGCATCAGGAAAGCGCCAAGCTGAATATCCTCCACCTGGCCATCCAGAATGGCTTGCATGGCCTCCCGGGCTTCCTCCCGGGTGAGGCTGCGCCGGGCCCGTTTGCCGCGGCCAAGCGTCCGTACAAAGGGGGCAAAAGCATGTTCAGTCATGGTCAACCTCGTAGATGCCCGGCAGGAGTGCAAGTTGCGAGCAGCGTACTGCGTGTGAGCGTTATATCAATACCAACTGGTACAAGGGCCATGTTCGGCGACCAGCTCCAGCAGCCGGGCATGGTCGATAACCGGCAAAGGGCTGTCTGGCAGGGCCAGTGCGGGATGCTGAAGCAGGTAACCGTCGCCTTGCAGAGACAACCGTGAAGCAAACAACAGGCCAGCATCGCTGAAGACACAGATATCGCCTTCCCGATACAGGCTTTCAAATACCTGGCGCTGGGGGCTGTCCGGGGTGAAACCTATCAGGTGAATCATCGCCTTAGAACACCAGAACCTGACCGCACTCGTCGCGCAGCGTCTGCAAAGATTGCGAGTCGAGAGTCTCCACCGGGATTGTAGCGACCGGCGCCAGACCCTCGGTGACACAGCGTACGCCGAAGTCCGGCAGCTGTGCCAGGCTGTCGCTGGGTGCCAATTGCAGTTGCTGTAGGCAGTCTTCGGTGAGCCACAGGATCGTGGGCTGGCCGAAGGCTGCACCCGTCAACAACATATCCAGGGTTTCCTGAAACTGGCTGGAAAGCGGTGTGCTGCCACTGGCGATATAGAGAATCTGATTAGCCAAACTGTATTACCCGATCGCTGTGAATCAGGGCATCTGCCCACTGTCCCAGTCCGGCCAGGGAGAAACCGTCCGCCAGGGTATCCGCTACCACTCCCCGGCGCTGTGCCGCCCCCACACAAACCACCGCGTCCAGCGGGTTGTCAGCCAGCCATTGTTGCCATTGCTGGGCCGCATTGGCTTGGGCTCCGTCAGCACTCCAAGCATGACGATGTGCCAGGTGCACGGCATCCCGGTAGAAAAAGAGGCGATAAAGTTGGTGATCTGAGTGGCCCAGCAGGGCTTGGGCGGTGTGGAGAGCGGTCAGTGCGGCGGCGGAATCCGCCGCCGCATAGACCAGAAGGGCAAACCGCATCAATCGTCGCCGCCGAGGGCGGTGAGCAGGTGCAGCAGAGACATGAAGAGGTTATACAGGGACACGAACAAGGTCACCGTGGCCATGATGTAGTTAGTCTCGCCGCCGTGAATGATGGCGCTGGTCTGCCACAAGATCAGCATTGAGGACAGCAATACGAAAGCGGCGGAGATCGCCAGGGCAAGTGCCGGGATGGCGAAGAAGATATTGGCGATTGCCGCAACAAAAGCCACCAGAATACCGACCATGATGAAATTGGTCATGAAGCTGAAGTCTTTCTTGGTCACCAGAGCGATGGCTGACATGGCCACGAAGATCCCTGCAGTACCGCCCAGAGCCATGGTCACGGTTTCCATGCCGCCAGGCATTTGCGCGTACATGTTGATGATCGGGCCAGTGGTAAAGCCCAGCCAGCCGGTCAGACCGAATACGGCCAGGATGCCCCAGGCGCTATTGCGGAGCATATTGGTGGCGAATAGCAGGCCGAAGTAGACGCCGAGGGTCAGCCATACGTTGACAAAACCGATGTTGCTGGCCATGGCAAACCAGGATGCACCGGTAGCTACAATCAGTGACAGCCCCAGCAGCATGTAGGTGTTCTTCAATACCTGGGCCGCACGTTCCCCGGTGACGGCAGCACCGTGCGAGGATACGGAATAGGGGTTTGTCTGGTTATTCATGTGTTTGCACTCATCCTGCGAATTGTACCTGTGATAATAAGGGCGGCCGCGTCAAAATCAAGCAATGAAAGCAGGCGAAAAGCCTTGTTTTTTGTGGTTTTACGAGGGGGAGAGCCGCGGCAGCCCTTTGGGGAAATTTGTCGCGCCAAGAAAGTGGATATCGTCATCATCGTGATGCCGGCATCTGTAGCGTCATGGTTATCAATAACGGATTTATCTTCAGTAGACCAAAAGGACGTCGGTGAACGTCGGTTTTGGTTAACTTTCAACCATTTGCCATCCTGATTTGCGTACCGCGATTGACTGACTTTGTTGCTCATGTATTATTGCTGACCTGTTCGGAGGGGTGGCAGAGTGGCCGAATGCACCGGTCTTGAAAACCGGCGACGGGAGACCGTCCGTGGGTTCAAATCCCACCCCCTCCGCCAAACAAGAAGCCCGCACTCAAATGAGTGCGGGCTTTTTTATGGTCAGTCAACTGGGCAGCGCATAACTGGAATGGAACGCTCGAAACAGGCCGACCTAGACCGTCGCTCCCAGCAGGGCGGCGAAATTTTGAAGCGCATCCAGCCCTTGAATATCGTCTTCCAGCAGCGGCAAGTGGATTCTGGGTAGCCCCTTGAAAGCCTCATCCAGTTGGATCATATGTCGTTGCTGGCGTGCCAGCCGGGCGGCGAAAAAGGCACTGTCAGCGGCATCGGCAAGCACCCGGTTGACGATGGCCCCGGCTACCGGGATATGGCTGTCGGAAAGTGTCGCTACGGCACGGGCGGTTTCCAGAATGGGTAGCCGCTCCGGGGTCAGCACAAACAGAAAGGCGGTGTGCAGCGGATCACTGAGCTGTCTGCGGGTGCGGTGGAATAAACGCTGCCTGGCCATCAATGTTTCCGCGACTTCCCGGCTTCGGGGATCCAGATCGGCGGTGGCGTGCTCGGTGGGGTCCTGCAGCGGGCTGTCCAGGTCCTTGCCGGGGGTCAGGTGACCGAGCACCTTGCCCAGTGTCCGTGCCTTTTCAGTATGGCGCAGCAGACCATCGGTCCAGGCGGCCATCACTTCCGGCAGGCTCAGTAGCCGCAGGGTGTGGCCGGTAGGCGCGGTATCAAAAATCAGCAGGTCGAAGTCGCGGCTGTCTTCGTCAATGGTGCGGGCGATACGCTCCAGCAGGGCAGCTTCCTGAGCACCAGGAGACTGGCGACTCAGGCGCAGTTGCTTCTCCAGTTCCCGCACCTGGTCCGGGCCGGCGAAGCGGCGCATCTGGGCGCTGACCCGATCCAGATACGCATCCACTTCCTGATCCGGGTCCAGCTCCAGGGCAACCAGATTGGGGGCCAGGCGGGTAGGGCGGTTGCCGATGGGGCGGTCGAAGGCGTCGGCCAGACTGTGGGCCGGGTCGGTGGATACCAGCAGCACCTGGCGTCCCTGGTCGGCGGCGCGCAGGGCCAGGGCCGAGGCGGTCGTGGTTTTTCCCACGCCGCCCTTGCCGCCGACCATCAGCAGGGATTTTTCCGTCAGCAGTCGATCCAGATCCAGTAACGTTGCAGCCATCAGCAGCAGCGGAAATGGTCAAGCGGTGAACGTTCCATGCCCATACGGGTATGCCAGTCGTGGAAGCGGTCCATGAGCAGCGGTTGCAGCTCCAGCGTGCTCCAGGCAGCGGGGTTGGGCACACCCATCATTTCGGCAAATACCAGCAACATGAACAGATCTTCCTCATCCCGTTTGGCGCGGGCAATGGCCGCCCGGTAGGGGGCGTTGTAGTACTGGGCGCCCAGTTCTCCCAGGCGGCGGAAAAACAGCCGCGTCTTGCCTGGCATCAGATTCTCTCCGGTGGGGCGTTGAAGGCTCGTTTCAGGGCAGCGGCGCACTCCAGTGTGACCAGCAGGGCTGCCACCAGGACTACCAGGTCCAGGCCCAGCAGGAACCAGTCGGACTTGTCATAGAAGCTCTTCAACTGGATCAGCAGCGCGTACAGGGTCATTACCAGCAGGAATACCAGTGGCGCCAGGGTATAAATGGCGGGTCGGCCGCGTTTGACCAGCATGATGGTAATCACCAGCAGTGTGAGGCCGGCGAGCAACTGGTTGGTGGTCCCGAAAAGCGGCCAGATCAGCAGGCCCCCCGAGCCATCCGCACCGCCGGCACCAAAGGCCAGCAGCAGGCAGCTAGCTACCGCCAACAGGGTGGCGGGCAGGGGGAGGGTCAGCCATTTTTGCTGATAGATTTCACCCCATTCCTGGAAGATATAGCGTTGCAGCCGCAAGCCGGTATCCATGGTGGTGCCGGCAAACAGGGCAGCCATCACGGTCAATAACGTTGCCGCCACCCCCACATCCATGCCGGTACCGCCGGCCAGGATATTGGCGCCGCCATTAACAAAGGCGGTGAGGCTGCCATCACCAAAGGCGGTGTAGACGGCCTGCCAGTCAGCTAGAGTGGCGAAGCCGGCAGTCGCCGCAATGATCGCTGCCAGGGCCAGGGCCCCTTCACCCACCGCACCGAAATAGCCGACAAAACGGGCATCCGGCTCCTTGTCCAGTTGTTTGGAGCTGGTGCCGGACGCCACCAGGCCATGGAAGCCGGAGATGGCGCCGCAGGCGATGGTGACAAACAACAGAGGTAGCAGGGAAGGCGTGCCGGCGGGAACATCATGATTGATCATCGGCGCCACCACTTGCGGGTTGCCGATGAGCACGGCGCCGTAGAGCAGGATCAGGCCGACAAATAATTGCAGACCGTTGATGTAATCCCGTGGCTGCAACAGCACCCACACCGGCAGCAGGGAGGCGATGGCGGCATAGCCGAACAGCAGCAGTATCCAGCTTGCATTGGCGGACAGACCCACGACCTGTTCCGGCAATTCCACCGGGACCTGCGGGCCCACATAGATAAGGCTGTAGAGGGCTATGACGCCGACTATGGAAACCACACCCAGGCCGATAACCCGCCGGTAGATCAACTGGCCGATCACCAGTGCCACAGCGATGGCGCCCCACACCGGCACGACGGCGCCGGGGTTGTTGATCAGCAGTTTGGCAATGACTACCCCGAAAACCGCGTTGACCATCAGCAACACCAGGAAGATGACGATCATGAACACTGTGCGGGCACGGCGACCGACAACCTCGCCAGTCAGGGCGCCAACGGATTTGGCTCTATTGCGTACGCTGGCCCACAGGGCGCCACTGTCGTGGACGCCGGCAAAGAAGATGGTGCCGAAAACCACCCACAGGAAGGCGGGCAGCCAGCCCCAGATTACCGCGATGGCAGGCCCGACAATCGGTGCGGCGCCGGCCACAGAGGTGAAGTGATGGCCCCACAGCACAAAGCGGTTGGTGGGCACGAAATCCACGCCGTCCTCGAATTCGTGGGCCGGAGTGCGAAAATTGGGGTCGAGCTTGTAGATGCGCGTGGCGATAAAGCGGGAGTAGAATAAATAGCCGGCGGCCATGCCACCCAGGCCGAGCAGAAGCAGGACGATTGCGCTCATGGGGTGTCCTTTGTCATTGTCGCTGTTGGTAGCCCGTTGGGGCGCAGGTTAACGCCTATGGTTAGTGCTTTTAGTCCGGGCGTCAACGCGACCAATGGCTAACAGGTTCTGGTTTGGGTCTGTGCGAGGCTGGGTCGTGATTTGGAAAATAGTTGCTTTGCATGGATGCTGGGCATACAAGAATGGAAATATCCGGGGTGGCGTGAGGAATGTCATCGTTTGATATCAAGACCCTATGCATGCGGGTGCACAGACGCTACCCTTCGTGCCTTACTGAAAAAGAAGTGGGTAAAGGAATTACCCGGGGGAAGCAGTAATGATCAAAGTATTGGTAGTGGACGACCATGATCTGGTCAGAACCGGCATTGCCAGAATGCTGGATGAAGTGGAAGGCTTGCGGGTGGTTGGCGAAGCCAGCTCCGGCGAGCAGGCAGTGCAGATGGCCAAGGATACCGTGCCGGATGTGGTGCTGATGGACATCAAGATGCCGGGTATCGGTGGTCTTGAAGCAACCCGTAAATTGTTGCGCGTGGACGAGGGTGTTCGTGTCATCGCCGTGACCATGTGTGAGGAAGAGCCCTTTCCTTCCCGCCTGATGAAAGCCGGTGCCGCAGGCTATATGACCAAGGGTGCGGACCTGGAAGAAATGGTCCGCGCCATCAAGATTGTCACCACCGGGCAACGTTATATCAGCCCGGAAATTGCCCAGACCATGGCCCTCAAGCCTTACACTGGCGATGATGTATCCCTGCTGGATATGCTCTCAGAGCGTGAGTTGCAGATCATGATGATGATCGTCAACTGCCACAAAGTGCAGGATGTGGCCGATAAACTTTGCCTGTCTCCGAAAACCGTCAATACTTACCGTTATCGCATTTTCGACAAGCTGGGCGTGACCAGCGATGTGGAAATGGCGTTGCTGGCAGTGCGCCATGGCATGCTGGATGCGGTAGAGAACACCGTTTCCTGAACGCAAAAGGGAGTAATAGGCCGGCCGGAACTGTTACACTTTTGGTGCAGTAACTGGCCGAGACCTATCCCTTGTCAGAGTTCGATCCCCAACATTTTCTGGATCATTGCGCCCGCAAGCCGGGCGTCTATCGCATGCTCAATGATGGCGGTGACGTCCTTTATGTGGGCAAGGCGCGTAATTTACAGGCGCGTCTGAGCAGTTATTTCCAGAAGAACATCACCAGCGCGAAGACCCGGGCTTTGGTAGGCCGTATTGCCAGTGTCCAGACTACGGTCACCGGCAGCGAGGCAGAAGCCTTGCTGCTGGAGCAATCGCTGATCAAGGAGCTGCGGCCGCCCTATAACATTCTGCTGCGCGACGACAAATCCTATCCCTACATTCGTATCACCTCCGCGGACCGGTTCCCGCGCATCACCTTTCATCGAGGTAGCCGTCGCAGCGGCAGTCACTATTTCGGCCCTTACCCCAGTGGTGGTGCAGTACGGGAAGCGCTTTCCCTGGTGGAAAAAGTCTTTCGGGTGCGCAATTGCAGCGACAGCTACTTCCGCAACCGGACACGGCCCTGCCTGCAGCATCAGATCAATCGCTGTACCGCCCCCTGCGTTGGTCTGGTCAGCGAGGAAGCCTATGCCCATCAGGTGAAACTGGCCATGGACTTCCTCGATGGCCGCAGTAGGGAAGTGGTCGAGCAGCTTAGTGCGGAAATGGATGCCGCGTCCCAGTCTCTGGATTTCGAGCGGGCCGCGATCGTGCGCGACCAGCTAGCGGCGATTCAATCTGTACAGCAGAAGCAATACGCGGAAACCGGTCAGGGCAATCTGGATGTGGTGGCCATTGATAGCCGTCATGGCCTGGCAGTGGTTGAAGTGTTGATGATTCGCGGTGGCCGGATTCTTGGCCACCGCACCTTCCGGCCGGATACCCGTGGCGAAGAGGATCAAAACGAAATTCTGGAAGCGTTCCTGGCCCAGTATTACCTGGGCGACCGGGAAGATCCGGTGCAGCCTCAGGAAATCCTGCTGGGTCTGGAGCCCACCAGCGCGGAGGCGTTGCAGCAGGCTTTGAGCGGCCATTGGGGCAAGAAGGTTCGTCTGGCCTGGCGAGTAAGAGGCGAGCGGGCTGCCTGGATCGACATGGCCCAGACCAATGCCCAGCAATCCCTGGCAGCGGAACTGGCGGCCCGCGAGCACATGGAGCAGCGTTTTCTGTCTCTTGAAGCGTTGCTTGGGGCGGATGAGCCGGTGCGTCGCATCGAGTGTTTTGATATCAGCCATACCCAGGGTGAGAAAGCGGTGGCGTCCTGTGTTGTCTTCGATCAGCAGGGAGCCAGGAAAACCGACTACCGGCACTTCAACGTGGCCCCGGCCCATGCCGGGGATGACTATGAAGCGCTGGAAGAGGCGGTGCGACGTCGCTATCAGCGGGTAATCAAGGAGCAGGGCAGATTGCCGGATCTGTTGCTGATCGATGGTGGTAAGGGGCAGATGCAGCGCGCCTGGGATGTGGCGCAGGAGCTGGGTCTTCAAGACCGGGTTCGGGTGATGGGCATTGGTAAGGGGCCCAGTCGGCGGCCAGGCTTTGAAGTGTTGTATTTGCCTGATGGGCAGGAGCTGGTGCCGGGGCCATCCCATTCCGCGTTGCATCTGCTGCAACAGGTCCGTGATGAGGCCCACCGGTTTGCACTAACCGGGCATCGAGCCCGACGCGGCAAGACTCGCAAGCAGTCCTCCCTGGACGAGATTCCCGGTATTGGCCCGAAGCGCCGCAAGGCGCTGCTGACACATTTTGGCGGCCTCAAACAGTTGCGCAATGCCTCCGCCGGAGAGCTGGCGCGGGTGCCGGGTATCAATGCCCAGATGGCGCAAACTCTCTACGATTGGTTTCATGACTAGGCGCTGGTCGCAAAATCGGCAATGAGTCACAGTCGGCTTTCCGTTATACTGGTCCTTTCGGCCTGTTAGTGCCCGCTGTGTTCCAGTTCCGCGGGTGTTGAGGCTGGCCATGCCCTGCGTTCGTGCCGCTCCCCATGCTTTTTCAGGTGTGCGACGGCCGAGCAGCGTATCAACAGGCCCTTATTTTGGCGGTAGTCCCTATGCAGAAAACGAGCCCGATCCTGAATTTGCCCAATATTCTGACCATGATTCGTGTATTGGCAATTCCCGTTCTGGTTCTGGTGTTCTATTTGCCGTTCAAATGGAGCGACATGTGTGCGGCGGCCCTGTTTCTGGCTGCGGGTGTGACCGACTGGTTGGACGGCTACCTGGCACGGCGCCTGAATCAGACCAGCCCCCTGGGGGCCTTTCTGGATCCGGTGGCGGACAAGCTGATCGTTGGCGTGGCCCTGGTGATGCTGGTACAGATTCATGCTACGGCATGGCTGGCGGTGCCCGCCATGGTGATCGTTTCCCGGGAAATTGCAGTGTCTGCCCTGCGTGAGTGGATGGCAGAACTGGGGCAGCGGGGCAGAGTGGCGGTAAGTCAGCTCGGCAAGATCAAGACGGTGACCCAGATGACAGCCATCACCCTGTTGCTGGCCCAGAAGCCTGGTTTCGATGCGTTTGGCGATATCGTCATGACCCCCTGGTTGTGGCTCAGTTATGGCCTGCTGTATCTGGCTACGGCGTTGACCCTCTGGTCCATGGGCTCCTATCTGCGTGCGGCAGCCCCCGAGTTACTGAAAAGCGGGGACTGAGTCGGCCGTGGCAGCCTGCCTGGTGCCGAGGGCGGTGCGAATCGGGGATTTTTTAGTCAAAGTGCTGAAAAATCAGAAAAAACAATCAGGTCCGGCTTGACAGTGGGAGGGCGATGAGTAGAATTCTTCCCCGCAACGACGCATGATTCGGGGCAGAAAAAAGCGGGAATAGCTCAGCTGGTAGAGCACAACCTTGCCAAGGTTGGGGTCGCGAGTTCGAATCTCGTTTCCCGCTCCAAGTTTTCAAAAACCTCGGTTCCGCCGAGGTTTTTTCTTGGTAAACAGTTTAAAGGCGCGGTGGCAGAGTGGTTATGCAGCGGACTGCAACTCCGTTAACGCCGGTTCGATTCCGACCCGCGCCTCCAATTATTGACCTGCACGGTCACCGCCCGGGTGGCGAAATTGGTAGACGCAACGGACTTAAAATCCGTTGACCTTTGGTCGTGCGGGTTCAAGTCCCGCCCCGGGCACCAGCTTTACCCTTCCTGCTATACCCTCCATCTCCAGTATCATTTGCCATCACCGCTAGTCGAAAATAATTCCAGCCAAATCAACCACCTGGTTACGCAACTTCAGGCACTTTATTGCCGTGTTGCCAGGCTTTCTGGTAGCCTCACACTTTAGTCTTAGCCTGCTTCTGCAATCTGATCGCGGATTCAGGCTTAGCCCTTTCGGGGGGGCACTGAGAACAAAAAGCCGGAAAGGCGAGAGGGCTATCTGAATGAACTGGTTCCAGAACCTGTCTGTGCGGCTGAAGATTCTGTCTGTGGCCGGACTGGGTATTGTGTTGTTTGTGGTCTATGCGGCCTACAGCTTCTACATTGCCGAAACCAATATTGATCATCTGAAACGGATCGAGAGTCAGGACTTCCCGGTTCTGGAGCTGGTTAACGCCAACAATGTGGATTTCATTGCCATCAGTGAGTCCTTTATTGCGGCCATCACCCAGGCTGATCCGGATCTCTTACAGGAAGCGCAGAGTCGTGCCGCCGAGTTCGAGCAACGGCTGGCGGATATCCGTCGCACCGACCCCAGCCTGTCAGGCAGCGTTGAAGACTTGCGCAGTAGTTTCAGTGCCTACATTGGTGAAGCCACCACTCTGGCGCGCAGCCTGATTGACAACGATACGGCTTCGGATGATCTGTATCAGCGCATCAGCCATGTTCGCAGCCTGCAGGATGCCTACGAGACCCACCAGAAAGCGTTTGAGAAGCAACGCTACGAAGCGTTTCGCGACACGCTCAATTCCAGTCGTTCCGATAATCTCAGTACCCAGAAAATCGGCCTGTTCCTTGGGCTGGTTGCCTTTACCTTATTGGCCCTGATTGCCCTGCGTGTCACACGCGCCATTACCTTGCCACTGGAAGGCGCAGTGAACGCGGCCGATAATATTGCCAATGGCAAGTGGGATACCAAGATTGAAAAGGGAGGCCGTGACGAGACTGGCCACCTGCTGCACGCCATTCGCAAGATGCGTGACTCGCTGATAAAGCGCCACACCGAGGACCGCCGCCAGGAAACCATCAAGAATCATCTGGCTGAGCTCAACAACCGCATGCGTGGTGAGATGAGCTTTGAGCAGCTGGGCAACAACATGCTCAGTTTCCTGGTGCCGGTACTGGAAGCTCAGGTGGGGGCGTTTTACAGCTTCGACCCATCCACCGAGCAGCTCACCCTGAGTAGTTCCTATGCCATGCAGCGGCGCAAGCATCTGGCCAACACCTTCAAGCTGGGCGAGTCTTTGGTTGGCCAGTGCGCACTGGAACGCAAAAGTATCCTCCTGGAGCAGGTGCCGGAGGATTACATCAGTATCGCTTCCGGAACCGGCGCCGGGCAGGCTCGCAATGTGATGGTGATGCCGGTTGTCCATGATGATGAGATCAAGGGCGTGCTCGAAATCGGCGCTTTCCGTGAATTCAGTGACGAAGACCTGACATTCCTGGAACAATGCGTGTCCGTAATCGCGGTGTCTGTGCATAGCGTGCAAAGCCGCATGCGTCTCGCGCAAATGCTTGAACAGACCCAGGAGCAGGCTGTCGCTCTTGAGCGACAGAAAGAAGAGATGGCCCAGGTCAATGAAGACCTGGAAGAGCAGGCCATGGAGCTGTCTGCTTCGGAGTCACGCCTGCAGCAGCAGCAGGAAGAACTCAAGGCGATCAACGAGGAGCTGGAGTCACAGACCCAGGCCTTGCGCGCGTCTGAAGAGAGTTTGCAGGCTCAGCAGGAAGAATTGCGCGTTACCAACGAAGAGCTGGAAGCCCAGGCGCGTTTGCTTACTGAACAGAAGAGTGAGATGGCGCAGAAGAATGACGAGCTTGAGCTGCTGCGCCACGAGCTGGAAGACAAGATCCGCGAACTGGAAATGTCCTCCAAGTACAAATCCGAGTTCCTCTCCACCATGAGCCACGAACTGCGGACGCCGCTCAACTCGATCCTGATTCTCTCCAATGCGCTGGGCCAGAACAAGAAAGGCAATCTGGATGATAAACAGGTAGAACACGCCCAGGTAATCCATTCTGCCGGCTCGGATCTTCTCAGCCTGATCAACGATATCCTCGATATTTCCAAGATCGAGGAAGGCAAGATGGATGTCATCATTGATGACCTGTCACCGCAGGAAATTAGTGAGCATTTCCGGCGCAACTTTGCCGATGTGGCGGAAAGTCGCAATCTGGATTTTCACGTCAATCTGGGCGACAACCTGCCCGATTACTTCTACACCGATCGTCAGCGCCTGGAGCAGATCATCAAGAATCTGCTTTCCAACGCCCTGAAATTCACCGAGCAAGGTTCGGTGACGCTGACCATTGCCCGCCCGGAGGAAGACGAATCACTGCCTTCTCGCCAGTTGCTGCGTGACCAGACGATCAAGTTTGCTGTGACCGATACTGGGACTGGCATTGCGTCGGAAAAACAGAAGCTGATCTTCGAGGCCTTCCAGCAAGCAGATGGGACTACCAGCCGGAAATATGGCGGTACCGGCCTGGGGCTGACCATTTCCCGGGAGCTGGCACGCCTGCTGGGCGGCGAAATCAGCCTTTACAGTGACGGGGAAGGCACGGGTTCTACCTTCATGCTGTATCTGCCAGAAGGCTCCGAGGAGTCCATGGAAGCGTCAGCCAGCGGTGCGACCCAGGAAGCAGATATTGGCACGAATGCGGAAGCGCATACCGCACCACTGACGCATGCGGAAACAGCCCGGGATGATTTCGTTGTACGCGAAAAGACCGTACTGATCGTCGAGGATGACAGCGAATTCGCCAATGTCTTGCTGGAATTGGCCGCCGACTATGGGCTGGAAGGGCATATCTGTTCGGACGGGGAGGCAGCACTTGAATACGCCAGCCACTACCGCCCCAGTGCCATCATTCTGGATATCGGCCTGCCGGGCATTGATGGCTGGGAAGTGATGGAAAAACTCAAGGCAGACCCGCGCACCAAGGATATTCCTGTGCATTTTCTGTCGGGACGTGATGAGCGCAAGAAAGCCCTCGAACTGGGTGCCATCGATTTCCTTACCAAGCCGGCCAAGCAGGATGACATCCTCTCTGCCTTTGCCAAGATTGAAGGTGCCATCGAAACCAATGTGCGCCGTTTGCTGGTGGTGGAAGACAGCGAGATCCAGCACGAGAGTATTCGCGAGCTGTTTGACCAGAAAGGGGTGGAAATCACGGCTGCAACCAGTGGTGAGGAGGCGCTGAAAGCCCTGCGTGAAACCGTGTTCGACTGCATGATTCTGGATTTGACTCTGCCAGACATGAGCGGTTTCGAACTGCTGGAAACCCTTCATGCCAGTGAAAGCTATGACAGCGTTCCGGTGGTCATTTACACCGGCAAAGACATGACCCGGGAAGAAGAAGCGAAGCTGCGCAAATACGCTGACCGGATCATTCTCAAGACAGAGCGCTCTCATGAGCGGCTGCTGAATGAAGCGTCCCTGTTCCTGCACTGGCTGGAGTCCACGTTGCCGGCCAACCGCCGCACCAGCACGGATGCCATCGAGCATCGTGACGATATTTTCGAAGGTAAGCAGCTACTGCTGGTGGATGATGATATGCGCAATATCTATGCGCTGTCGGCCCAGCTTGAAGAGCTGGGTTTTGATATCACCATTGCCAACAATGGTCGAGAAGCACTGGATGTTCTGGAAGAGCACCCGGATATGGATATCGTGCTGATGGATATCATGATGCCGGAGATGGATGGCTATGAGGCCATGACGCATATCCGCGAGCAGGCCCGCTTCCAGAAACTGCCGATGCTGGCACTCACCGCCAAGGCCATGAAGGACGACCGGGCCAAATGTATTCAGGCGGGCGCCAACGATTATTGCTCCAAGCCGATTGATATGGCAAAACTCACCTCGCTGTTGCGGGTTTGGCTCCACAAGTAGGCCCTGGAGGATCAATAAATGGCTGAGCCGTACCCCATCGATGATGATGAGATCAATGTGGAGGATATCGAGATCCGGCTGTTGCTGGAGGCTATCTACCAGATGTACGGGTACGATTTTCGCTCCTACAGCAAGGCCTCCATTCGTCGCCGGGTCATGCATCGGATGACCATGTCCGGCTTCGCCTCGATCATGGAAATGACCGACAAGGTACTGCGGGACCGGCCGTTCTTCGTGACCCTGCTCAACGATCTCACCGTCAATGTGACCGAGATGTACCGGGATCCGGAGTTCTACCGGGCCTTCCGTGAGGACGTGGTGCCGGTATTGAAAACCTTTCCCTTTATCAAGATATGGCATGCCGGTTGCTCAACCGGCGAGGAAATTTATTCCATGGCCATCCTTCTGGAGGAAGAAGGGCTCTACGACCGCGCCATGATCTATGCCACCGATATCGACAAGAATGTGCTGGCCTCCGCCAAAAAAGGGATCTATTCCATTGAGGCGGTAAAGCAGTATGGTGACAATTATCGCAGGGCAGGGGGGCGACACTCACTGTCTGACTACTTCACCGCGCGCTATGACAGCGTGATTATGGAGCAGCGCCTCAAGCGCAATATCGTTTTTGCTGACCATGACCTGGCAACGGATCAGGTTTTTGGTGAAATGCACGTTATCCTGTGCCGCAATGTGCTGATCTACTTTGATCGCGCCCTGCAGGCCCGAGTGATTCGACTGTTCAGTGACAGCCTGGACATGGGCGGCTATCTCTGCCTCGGCACCAAGGAAAGCCTGCGTTTCAGTGGTCAGGAAGAGACCTTTGATGTGATCAACACACCGCTGCGAATTTTCCGCAAGCGTCAATTACTTCACCACGCATGACTAGAGACAACCAATGATAGTGCAGAAGCTGCTACTCGTGGATGACCAACCCGCCAACCTGGTGTCGCTGGAGGCAGTCCTGGAAGGTGAGGGGCGCACCCTGATCAAGGCGCATTCCGGTCAGGAAGCCTTAAAGGTTCTGCTTAAGGAAGATATTTCTCTGGTGCTTCTGGATGTGCAGATGCCAGGCATGGATGGCTTTGAAGTTGCAGAATTGATGCGTCAGCGCAAGGATACGCAGACCATCCCCATTATTTTTGTGACTGCCATCAGCAAGGAAAAGAAATACGTATTCAAGGGCTACCAGGCTGGGGCTGTGGATTACCTGTTTAAACCCCTGGATCCATTGATCCTAAAGAGCAAAGTGGATTTCTTTCTCAGTCTGGACAAACAGCGGCGCGAATTGCAGGAGAAACTGCGCGAAGCCCAGGCTCATCGTGCCGCCTACGAAGCCGGAAAAACCCAACGCGGGGAGGGCAGCGGTAACTCATCGTGATAAACAGAATCGGGCCGGTAAAGGCGATTGTCATGGGGGCCTCCTGGGGAGGCCTTAATGCGTATACTCGCATCTTGTCGGCGTTGCCGGCCGACTTTCCGGCTGCGATCTTGCTGGTTCAGCATCAACATGCCAGCGCGGAAAATCGTTTGCCGTGGTTGCTGGCCCGCTATTGCCAACTGCCGGTGATCGCGCCAGAAGACAAGGAAGAAATACAACCAGGTTGTGTCTATGTGGCCCCACCGGGGTACCACATGCTGGTAGAAGAGGATGGGACGTTGGCTTTTTCTGCTGGAAGGGCTGTACTCTTTTCTCGCCCATCGGTAGACGAGCTGTTTCTTTCCGCGGGGGCGGTTTACGGAAAACAGCTTGTCGGGGTTATTCTTACCGGCGCCAATGAAGATGGTGCAAAAGGAATTGACTATATTCACCGTCGTGGCGGGTTCACCA
>OJDQ01000325.1_pt1 | contig 23221 bp, 21 predicted proteins | sample 1592851 | NCBI WGS metagenome assembly OJDQ01 (sample SAMN05416774, study PRJEB24817) | seawater metagenome | isolation source: Sea water | place: Canada:Atlantic | collected 2013-07 | reverse complement strand
CTTATTAGTTTAACGTTTACCACTGCTATGCTATCGCAGCGCTGGTTTACTAAATAGGGCCTAAAGTACCAATTTCGTTACCGTTATTCGCACTAATATGACGCTCATCTCAAAATACCAGAACAGCTAAACAGGCATTTAATCAGTGAGTGTTAATGCAGCAAACTTAAAGTCTATGCGGTACATGCAGTTATCAGTACGCTTGGCGGGATATTGCGCTAACCACCCCGCTTTAATGGGGCAAGGTGCAAATTTAGGGAGCCGGTTACTCGTCGTCGCTGTCATGCAGTTCCAGCACAGACATATCCTGCTCAATTGCGTTAGAAATGTGGTGATGCATGGCGTTTTTGGCGCGCTCAGGGTCGCGCAGTTTTAGCGCATTGAGAATCTTGCGGTGTTCTTCCACATAGGGTTGAACGCCCAGTTCGCGTACACGCTGATGAAACCGCGAGCTGAGCGCTGATTGATTTCTGAGTTCCCATAGCCACTTGATGGTTGACGCCAGGGCACTGTTATCCGTGGCCTGAGCAATGGTGACATGAAACAGCTCATCGGCCTGCTCTTTTTGTTGTTCTGAGGCGGTGCTATCGCCCATCACCTGCACAGCCTGCTCGATGGTTTTTAGCTGCGCTTTACTGATCCGTGCGGCCGCCAGGCTGGCAGCCTGAGGCTCAATAAGCAACCTGGCTTCGAGCACTTCAAATGGGCCGGGCACATCGTCAATGATACGCGGAGATAAGGTTTCTGACTGGTGCAGAACGTAGATGCCCGAACCGGTTTTTATTTCTACTAAGCCCGCTATTTCAAGTGCGATCATGGCCTCGCGAATGGTTGGACGACTCACTTCAAAACGACTGGCCAGATCCCGTTCGGAAGGCAAGCGCTCGCCCGGACGTATTTGTCCGGTTTGAATTTGTTGTTCTATTTGGGTAGCAACTTCCAAATAAAGGCGACGAACTTTAACGGCATCCACTTGCATAATTATGACAGGTTCTGACTTGCGTTAATCTGAACGATTGAGAATATCGCCAACCACCAAATAGTCAAGCGCTTAGGCGCTGGGACTGGTCGCGAAACTCCCGGGGTGCGAGTCCGGTTTGCAGCTTAAAAGCCTGCCGAAATGCGCGGTCAGAATGAAACCCTACCTGATCGGCAATGCGGCTAACCGGTAACTGAGTTTTACACAGCAATGCCTCAGCTTGTTTAATGCGTAAACGGTTGAGATACACCATCGGAGGCATGCCTACCTGCTTTTTAAACCGGGCCATAAAATTACTCCGTGACATACTGGCGCTCTCAGCAAGAAACTCCACCGACAGAGACTGCTGGTAGTGCTCGTGGATCACCTGCAAAGGCTTATGTAAATAGCGGTCTGACAGCGCTTTAAGTACCCCGGTAGGGAATTCTGTCTGACGGGTAATAAAGGTTCTCAGTGCGCTGATAATCAGCAGTTCAGCCACCTGGGTTGCTACTGCAAAATAGCCTGGTTTACTGTCATTAAATATATGTTGTATGAGCGGGTGAAACTGCTGCAGCAAAGGGCTCTGTTGCGCTTTGAAGGTAACGATTGGTGGCAAACACTCTGCAATCAGTGTGGCGTGGGTAAGTTCCAGTTCAAAGGCCACACCGGCCAGAATACTGGGCGTTCCCTGAGAGCCTACCGTCACCGCCATGGCCTGACCTAAATGCGCGTGAATATCGTAGGTATCGCTTGGTTGTCCTTGCCACTCGAGCGCTTCAATGGGAGCGAAATTGCTTGCTCCTGGCGTACCAATCCGGCAATTAGCGCCCATTGGGGCCAGCAGGGCGTCGCCAGTACTGAGTTCATAACATTGCTCGCCTGAATTTATGGTGATTGGCGGACCACTTAATAAGGTTAAGAAAAAACCTGGCGTAAAAGCATTTACGTTAACGCCCCAAGGGGTGTGTAAGCGCCATTTTGAAATCGTCGCAGCATTTACACTCACCGCAGAAAGAAAGTGACTAAAAAGGTCCATACATCCACTAACAGCAATTTTTAATAAATGTTAATTATGTTTTAAATAATAGAGCATTTTTCCGCTTTTTAATAATATTGCGGATAACAAGTCTTTGTTGGCCCGCTTATGCTGTAACAAATCAGAAGAAAAGGTGAAGTTTATGGCATGGCAAAAAGGTAAGCGAGTGGCGATTGTTGGCGCCGGGCCCGGTGGTATTTCTGCGGCACTGGCATTTAGCCAACGGGGTTACGATGTTAAGGTTTTTGAGCAGCGAGCTGAGCCCAAAGCGCTTGGCGGTGCAGTATTGTTAAGTGTACCGGTGCTGGCAGTATTGCGTGAATATGGTATTTCGCTGGACAACTTCGGTAGCTATACCAAGGTTGAATTTCATAACCATAAAGGGAAGTGTCGTGCCAGCTTGCCGTTTAATCCAAATATTGAAAAACTGTTTAATATTAAGGGCTGGCACTACGGTGTGTTGCGCAAAAGTGCGTTTGGTAAGATGCTGGAGCAGGTACCGGCGGATCGGGTGGAAGGCGATCGCAGCTTCACGCACTACGAAGAAACGCCGGAGGGAATAACTGTACACTTCGAAAAAGGCGAGCCGGTAGAAGCGGATCTACTCATTGGTGCCGATGGTATTCAATCCCGCGTATCGGCGCAGGCATTTGGCGATCCCGGCCTTTTCCACGTTGGATTGAGAGTCTGGCTGGCGTGGTGCGACCCCATCGATGGCATACCGCCCAATCACGGTGTTATTTCTCACTCCAGAAAATATCAGGCCAGTTACTTTCCAATGTTACACGATGGTAAGCCTGGCTATGAGTGGTGGATTGTTGAACCCACCAAAGAAAATGCACCGCAGCCTGCGGATGTTAAAGCCCATGTGCAGGGGATCCTTGATCAGTTTGCCGATCCTTTGCCGCGCTTCCCGGCCGCCACCGACTTTAACAGTCAGATATTCTGTTGGGATGTGTATAACCGGCCGTCGCTGGATTCCTGGTCTGATGGCCGGGTTGTGTGTTTGGGCGATGCGGTGCACCCGGTGTCGCCCTATGCCGCCTACGGCATGGGCATGGCGATTGAAGATGGTTATCAACTGGCAAAATTTATGGATGGTCGCAATCTGGCTGACCGAGCAGAACTTCAAATGGGCTTTGAGCAGTATGAGAAAGATCGTGTTGCTTACGTGAATCATAATGTGGAGTTTGCCAGAAAACTCGGTGATGTGTTCCATCAGCAGTCCACGCCCATGGCAACGCTGCGGGATTTTGTGTTTGATCACACGTCGTTTTTGCAGAAAATGATTAAAAAAGATTACCTCGAAACCCAGGAAACAATGTGTTTATCGTTGAAGGATTTACATGTGTAACAGCCACATGAGCACAGGCTGATACCGGGTAGTGGAACAGGCCGGGCATCATCAGGTATAAATAATCAAACCTATGCTTAATGCGTTATACCTAACGGGTGAGGTTAGAGGCTGCTAAGTTGTTATACTTTTGGCTATATTGCAACCCTGGTGTCTGGTGGAGATCTAACACTTCATGTCGTCCGGCCTTCCCATTGGCATTGTGATGGCTTTTGTCATCAATGTGCTGGTCAGCGTCTACTTTTTTGCTGTGTATAAGGCGCAACAGCGAAACCAGTCTTATTTGTACTGGTCTGCCTCTTGTGCCCTGTTTGCGGTTGGGATAGGTGCGTCTGTTATTGCCCACGCCGGGGATGGTTTGCAGCTGGTTAATACACTGTCTTGCCTGTTGCTATTTACCGCGTCATTCGGACTTTATTGCGGTCTTAATAAATTTGAGCTGTCGCCGGGCTCTATCAAGTTCTATCGACGAGTGCAGAGTATCTTTGTTGTTGGTGGCGTAATCATTACTGTCGCCGGATTCTATGCGGCTATGGTGAATGTCGTGGCCTCAGTGGGCATGGCGCTTATGTTCGTAATGACCGAAGGGCTCTTTTACCAGCGCAAGTCTCCCTACAAAAGAGTTTACTTTGTGCTGCGGGTGTTGCTGTTGTTACATGCCTTTGTACTGTTTCTGCAAGGGATCGTTATTCTGGTTCAAACTCTGGCGGCTCAGGATTCTGATACCCAGTATCTGTTCAATATTGTTTTGTTATCTCATCTGGTACTTACCGTTGCTACCGCCTTAGTGTTGCCTTTACTGCATATGATGAATCAAAAACATCAATGGCAAAAACTGGCGAATCTTGATGAGTTAACCGGTTTACCCACCCGCCGGGCATTTGTCCAAAAAGCGGCTAAATCACTGTCTGCGGATGATCAGGCCTGCCATTCATTACTGATGGTTGATATTGACCACTTTAAACAGGTTAACGATAACTTTGGCCACACCTTTGGTGATGAAGTCCTTAACCGGGTGGGAAAGATGCTCGCCGAGGGATTGCGGCAAACCGATATAGTCGGGCGTATGGGCGGCGAAGAGTTTGCAATCTTACTACCGGGCGTCAGTACTGAGCGGGCACAGGGCGTTGCCGACAGACTGAGGCAAAAAGTGGCTGCATTGCAATTTAAACAGGGAACCGAACAGGTTAATATTACTGTTAGTATAGGTATTGCCGTTTCGCACGAAGTGCTTTACAACTGGGAACACTTATATTCACAGGCCGATCAGGCGCTATATTCCGCCAAGCGGGAAGGTCGCAATCTGGTGTACGTTTTCAGTTAAGCCAGTCACGATGCGCCGGCTTCGAGGCAGTAAAATAGCAGGGGAATAACCCCACCCCTGACCACGGATAAGCTATGGATCATCACGCTTTTAATGACTATTGCCGGGCCTTTAAAGCCACCACGCATGTGGTGCAATGGGGCAATTCTGAGGTCTGGAAAGTGGGCGGTAAAGTGTTTGCCATTGGCAGTCAGACCAAGGCAGGAACGCCAGCTTATACCTTTAAAACCTCACCACTGAATTTCGAATTTCTGTGTATGGCAGAAGGCTATATTCCAGCTCCCTATCTGGCCAGTCGTGGTATGAAATGGATCCAGCAAACCGAGACCGCCGGTGCCCTTGATGAGGAGTTAAAATACTACATTAGCCAGTCATACCGCCTTGTGGCGCTCGGATTAAGTAAGCGTAAAAGACAGGCGTTAGGCATCGCTGATATTGCCTGATTTACCTTGCCTGCTAACTCTCTTATTGTTGTTTCTCTTCCTCAAGGATCCTCGCCCCCGGCCCCTGTTCACCCAGTTTATCTTCAGGATTTCGCAGCGGACAGTCACGTAACGACAAGCAACCGCACCCAATGCAGCTATCAAGCTTATCCCGGAGCTGAGTCAGGCTAAGAATTCTGTCGTTAAGCATGGCTCGCCATTCACTGCTCATTTGCTGCCAGTCAGAGGGAGATACTTCGTGGGTAGGAAATTTTTCCAGATGGGATTTGATGAGGCGCAGCGAAATTCCTGCCTGTTTGGCGATACGAATTATGGCTACCCGGCGCAGAATACTGCGATGGTAACGGCGCTGATTGCCCAGTGTGCGAAGACTTTTAATTAAGCCCTTTTCTTCGTAGTAATGAAGCGTTGACACCGCAACACCACTGCGCTTCGCCACATCACCCACACTTAAAGTGGTATCCATTGTCGCTCCAAAAAAAATTATTGACCTCAAGTATACATGAGGTTTTAGTATTTGTGTCGGCTTGACGTAGCAAGCAGTAATAAGAAACTGGAAATCAGGAGCCGACATGACCAACACCTTCTTCCACCCTCAGTTGAGTTGCACTCGTTTGGGATGCCTCATTCCCCATTCAGCGTACCTTTGTTCAACAGGGAGGTGCCTGATGAAGACGTCTTTTTATAAACAGACCGGCGCTGCCAAAATTGGCGTTTATCTGGTAACTCTGGCCGTACTGGCTGCATTATTGGGTGGACTTTACTGGTGGCGACAACTCAATGTCGGGCAGCCGCAGGGCTGGCCACAACAGGCGGTGCCCGTAACGGCATTGCAATTGTCTCCTCAGGTGCTGGCTGAGACTCAAACAGCAATGGGAACGTTGAGTGCGGTTCAGGAAGTGGTGCTGGCTCCGGAAGTGGCCGGCCGGGTGACCGCGATTAACTTTGTTTCGGGCGACCAGGTTGGCGCAGGTGATGTGCTTGTGCAACTGTTTGATTTAACCGAAAAGGCCAATTTAAGCGCAGCCAAAGCGGCGGCAAAGCTGGCTGAAGCACAGCTAAAGCGTACCCAGAAGCTGGCGCCCATTGGTGCCGAATCGAAAGAGCTGCTTACCCAGCGGGAAGCCGAGAGCGACCGCGCGCAGGCCACCGTAGAGCAGGCGCAAGCGCAATTACAACTGAAAACCATTAGCGTACCATTTTCCGGCCAGCTGGGGATCCGCCGCGTTAATGTAGGCGAATATCTGAATCCCGGCGATACCGTGGTTTCGCTGACTAATCTGGATAAGTTGTACGTTGATTTTGCCATCCCGCAGCAACAATTGGCCAAACTGGCACACGGTGCTCCGGTAACGCTTAACGTTGATGCTTTTCCCGACCAGCTGTTCAGCGGCACCATTACCACCATTGAGCCTCAAATTGAAGCCGCAACCCGCAATGTTATTGTGCAGGCCACCCTGGATAACCCTGATGGATTATTGCGTCCGTCGATGTACGTGAACGTGAGTGTGAAAGTGGCGGAAACACCCGATGCACTGATGGGGCGCACGCCAGACAATATTCCCGGCCCGGCTGAGGAATGTGCTGCGCCTCCGCAACCCGGTCAGTTACTGCCGGTGGGCAGTGCCAATGAGTTGTTACGCCGCCGGCCGGACCTGCGTCAGGCGGAAGCTCAGTTGCAGGGAGATGCCGCGCGACTCAATGTGGCAATTGCCGATTTATATCCGCAAATCTCTTTAGGTGCCGGATTGAACTATTTCAATAGTGAAGCCATTAGCAGCAGCGACGCCTTTTCCTTCTCTTTAGGTCCATTGATTTCCTGGCGTTTTCCGAACCAACAGCAATCCAGGGCACGTATCAGACAGGCCGAGGCCCAACAGCAGGCCGGATTTGCAGAGCTGGAAAATAGCGTTCTCAATGCGCTCAGTGAAGTAGAACAAGCCATGGAGAATGTACTGGCGCAGCAGCAACGTGCGGCGGCACTGGAAGCTTCGATGAATGCTTATCAACGGGCCTTCGATATAACGCAAACCCGTTATCAGGCCGGAGCCAGTTCCTACATTGAGGTGCATACTGCGCAACAGGACCTGTTGAGTGTAAGAACCAACCATACCGCGGCGTTACAACAGCTGGCAGCACAACGGGTCACATTGTTTAAAGCGTTGGGCGGTGGCTGGCAGCAATCCCCGCAACCAATGACACACACTAAAAATGCTCATTCAGAGCAAGGAGAGACTCATGACATTTAAATTACCGCAACTTCCCTATGCTATCGATGCGCTGGCGCCTGCTATGTCTCAGGAAACGCTGGAATATCATTACGGTAAACACCACGCCACCTACGTTAGTAAGCTCAATAATCTGGTGGCCGGGACCGACTATGCCGGGCAGTCTCTAGAAGACATTATTGCCTCCAGCTCGGGGCCTCTTTTCAATAATGCGGCGCAGGTTTGGAATCATTCCTTCTTTTGGCAGTGCCTGTCGCCAGCCGGAGGCGGTGAACCGTCAGAAGCACTTAAAGCCGTTATCGAAGAAAACTGGCCGTCGGTTGAGGCGTTTAAAGCGGAATTTACCCAGCAGGCGATTAATAACTTTGGCTCCGGCTGGACCTGGCTGGCACTTAACGCCGCCGGTGAGATGGTGATCGTTAACACGGCCAATGCCGATACGCCGGTTGCCCATGAAGGCCTTAAACCATTGCTTACCGTGGACGTGTGGGAACATGCCTATTACATTGACCATCGCAATGCCAGACCGGCTTATCTGGGCGCCTTCTGGCAGTTGGTTAACTGGGAGTTTGTGCAGCATAATCTTACCGGTCAGTAAGCTTCGCTAACGTAAAAAGGCAGTCCTGGGACTGCCTTTTGCTATTCTTTTATTCCTGTCTCTTATCCCTGTTTATCCAGCGTCTGAAACGCAATGCCTTGCTTGCATTTTACAATACGGGTACTCGTCTAAATCTTTATCTAAATAGTAATTGTTCTCATTTGTGTTGACATTGTTGTTTCATAAATTATTATAGCCAGCGCACTCTTTACAGAAATCAACATAAATACACACATCTTTACTTTCGATAGGACGCACATGAAACCTCGATACACATACTCTGGTCTGGCGGTAGCCATTCAGTTTGGTCTGGCATCAATGGCCTATGCTAATTCTGTTCCTGACAGTGACGACATTGAGCATTTAGTGGTTACCGCAACAGGCTTCGAGCAAAAGATTACCGAAGCCCCTGCAAGTATCTCGGTTATCACCGCAGAAGATTTGAAAGCCCGCTCTTTTACTTCCTTGTTAGATGCTGTGCAGTTCCAGGAAGGTATCGATATTGGTTCTACCCGCGACAAAACCGGCCAGGGCAGTGTTAGTATGCGGGGTCTGACAGGAGAGTACACGCTGTTGCTAATCGATGGGCGTCGTCAAAATAACCATGGTGATATTTACCCTAATAACTTCGGCGGTAACGCATTCAATCATATGCCTCCGCTGGACACTATCGAACGAATCGAAGTTATTCGCGGTCCGGCTTCAACGCTGTATGGTGCAGACGCGCTGGGCGGTGTTATTAACGTGATCACTAAAAAACACCGTAGTAACTGGGGCGGTAACATCACATTTGGTCGCAGTGTACAAAGCAATGATGACTTTGGTAACGATATCACTACCGATTTCTCAGTTACCGGTCCGTTGATCGACAACCTGTTAAGCCTGGGCATTCGCGGCAGTATTTACGAGCAGCAGGCTTCCACTCCGCAACTGGCGCCGGCAATCGATCCTAATGGTGTAGTGCATGTGCGCTCTCTGGGGTTTGGCGGTGGTGGCCGTACAGTGGATAACGACAGCGAACATTACGGTTTCAGTCTGAATTACACGCCTGCTGAAGGGCACGAAATTGGTTTCGATTTTGATGACTCTCACCAGGAATATGACAACACACCAGAGTTTAATCTGGACACCGGTGAGATTATCTATCCGCTGGGTACCCGCGATAGTATTGAAAGCCTGTGGCAGGACCGTCGCGGTCAGGTGAATCCGCGCGCGGGTTATGCAGCAGAGCAGGAGTTTGATCGCCAGTGGTGGTCATTAACTTACGATGGTAAGTGGCACTTTGGTACTGTTGCAGCATCGCTTGCCTATGTAGACACCCAGAACAATGGGCGTACGCTGCCACTGAGCGTGTCTGAACGTTTGTTATTACAGGAAATGTATGATGGCACCGGTGCCTATGAGGGCATGACTGAAGAAGCGCGCCGCGACCTGGCCGAAGAGACGTTTTTACCGCGTCCCGCCCGACCGTTAGACAGCAGTCAGTATACCTTTGATTTACGTTTTGATATTCCGGTAGAAGATTTCGCCGGCGATCATAACGTGGTGTTAGGCGCTCAGGTTATAGATGGTGAGCTACAAGACGGTGTTTTTGGTCTGGAATCGGGCCAGCCTGGTGCGGTACAGGAACAAAAAATGTACTCACTGTTTGCGGAGGATAACTGGGGCATACTGGATAATATGACAGTGACCGCCGGCTTACGTTATGACGATCACGATGTATTCGGTAGCCAGACCTCACCGCGAATTTACGCGGTTTACAACATAACTGACTACTGGACAGTAAAAGGTGGTGTCAGCACTGGTTATAAAACGCCGCAAACCACCGATTTATATGACGGTATTATTGGATTTGGTGGTCAGGGTACCAGCCCGTTTGCCGGTAACCCCGAGTTAACGCCGGAAACCAGTGTAAACTCAGAAATCGCGGTTTACTGGAGCCGAGATGCACATAACTTCAACATCACCTATTTCAAAACCGATTTTAAAGACAAGATTGCCAGTGGTAATACGGTACAAAGTTGTGTGACCACCGGTGGTGAAAGACCTTGTGTAAACTTAGGTGAGTACGATGAACTTGGTTACGATACTTACAGTCAACGCATCAATATTGATGAGGTAGAACTGCAGGGCATCGAGATGGCTGGCCGCTATGCTTTTAACGAAGAGTGGTCAGTGTATATGAACTATACCTGGACCGACAGCGAGCAGAAGAGTGGTGCAGAGGCCGGGCTACCGTTAACCAATACCGCAGAGCACATGGCGAATGCCAATATCTCGTGGGATATGACCGCCGACCTGAATGTGTATTTGCAAGGTGAGTTCCGCTCCGACCGCTACCGTGGGTATGACAATGTTCTGGAACGGGAGCTCTACTTCAAAAACTACACCATGCTGCACCTTGGGGCGCGCTGGCAGGTCAATGAGTACGTGGTGGTTAATCTGCGGGTGAACAACCTGTTAGATCGTGACTTTACTACTTATTCCGTGACCTACGACGATCTGAACAATGACGGACAGTTTGAGTACCTCACCGGACGTGGTGTGGTTAGTGAAGTAAACTTTACCGATGACTACAACGTGAAAGACAAAGCCAGAAACTTCTGGGCGGGGGTAACGGTTAGCTTTTAATCGCGCCGCTAACCCGGTTTTCATTAATAAAGCGGCCTGCGGGCCGCTTTTTTGTTTTGTCCTGTCCATCAGGCAGCGTCGTCCATTGTTTAAAAAATAAACTAGCGAGGGTAGGTAAAGAATGGTAGTATACGCTCGCCTTTGAAAGGTACTATTTCAGTTTTCTTTACGCTTCTTCCGTTAGTCCGAGTTAGTCCCCGTTGAGATTCGCATTCAGACCGTCTGATATGAGCCTGGTAAAAACCGATAGCCTTTTCCTTTCGTGCAAAAGAGAGTCGTGCATGGACTCATTAATTCGTACTAACTAATACACCGAGGTATTATGTCTTTTAGTCAACTAGGGCTGTGTGAGCCACTTCTTAAAGCAATTACAGAGAAGGGCTACAGCTCGCCATCGCCTATTCAACAAGAGGCGATTCCGGCTATTTTAACCGGGCGCGACGTGCTCGCTGCCGCGCAAACTGGTACAGGTAAAACAGCTGGTTTTGCCTTACCTGTGCTACAACGGCTGGCTGCCGGACCCAAAACCGCCCCGAATAATGTAAGAGCATTAATACTGACTCCTACCCGTGAACTGGCCGCGCAGGTTGAAGCGAATGTGCGTGAATACAAAACCCATTTACGTTTGAAAAGTGCCGTTGTATTTGGTGGTGTAGGGATTAATCCGCAAATGAAGATACTTCGTTCCGGCGTTGATGTGCTGGTGGCAACACCGGGTCGCCTGTTGGATTTGTATCAACAAAAGGCGGTGAAATTTGAGCAACTGGAAATTCTGGTGTTGGATGAAGCCGATCGGATGCTCGATATGGGCTTTATCCATGACATCAAACGGATCCTGAAGCTATTACCTGCGCAGCGTCAGTCACTGTTATTCTCGGCCACCTTTGCCGACAATGTTATGGCGCTGGCAGAATCGATTACTCGTAATCCAATTAAGCTGGCCGTTACCCCGGCCAACACGACGGTAGATAAAATAGAGCAGCAATTAGTGGCCGTGGATAAGTCGCGCAAGATTGCAGCACTGACCAAACTGATTAAGGCCCAGGGGTGGCAGCAGGTACTGGTATTCAGTCGCACTAAGCATGGTGCCAACCGTATTGCCGCTAAACTTGAGGGCGCCGGTCTGCCCAGTGCCGCCATTCATGGTAATAAAAGCCAGGGCGCGCGGACGTCGGCCCTGAAAGCCTTTAAAGACGGTAGCATTAAAGTGCTGGTGGCCACCGATATCGCCGCTCGCGGTATTGATATCAGCGAACTCCCGGTAGTGATTAATCTCGACCTGCCTAATACGGCAGCCGATTACGTGCACCGTATTGGCCGCACAGGCCGGGCCGGTTCGGCCGGACAGGCCTGGTCATTGGTAAGCGCTGATGAACTTGAGCAACTGCAGGATATTGAGCGGCTTATTCAGATGCTAATTCCCCGTGAAAGCCTTGAAGGGTTTGAACCTAACCAGGTTTTACCGGAAACCAAGCTGTTGCCGCCGAAGAAAATTAAAAAGCCGAAGAAAGCGAAAAACCAACAAGCGGATTCGGCTGGCAAACCGCAGCGAAACGGTAACAACCAGTCTCGCTCAGGTAACTCAGCGAATAAGGATGGTCAGTCGCGTCCATCGCGTCGTCGCAGAGTCAATCCCCAGGCAAAGCGTAAAGCCGTAGAAGCCTGAACGCCGCGATAATCCAAAGCCCTGATCGTCACTGACAGGGCTTTTTTGTTGCTCATAAGCCGTGCTGAGTTCACTTTAATATGGGGTGTAGCGAGGCGGATAAACCGAAAAAGAAAAAGCCTGATAAGTGATACTTACCAGGCTTTTTTTATGAGCAGTAACCGCCTTATTTTAAGCGCAGTTCGAAGGTATTACTGTAGGCCGATACTTCACCGTCTTTATAAGCCTGAACACGGTAAGCGTAATTACCGCTGGCTAAAGCTCCGGCATTATCTGTCACCGAGGTAATATCCCAGGCCTGTTGGCTATTGATATTATTGTGATGCCACTGAGCACCAAAGCTTGGGTCATTGGGTTGTGCTGAGGGGGCCATGGCCTGATCGGCTTCTGCGCACTCTACCAGTCCACTGTGTTTTAAGATTTTAGCAATCGCTTTTTCACGGCCTTTACCGTTGAAGGTTGCGATAGTAATACCGGAATTAGGCAGTGTTTTCTCTGCCAGCAGGCCCTTACTGTTCAGTAAACTATTCAGGCCCTTCAACTCACTGGCAGATGCTCCACTCAGCTTTTTATATAAAACGGTACCGGGTCGAACATCATCCGTTGCTTTGAGTGCAGCCAACAGGGTAGCTGGTGCAATCATCATTAAAGCTGGAAGTTCGAATACGCGGCGTTTTTTTGGCTATTGCGATGCATTAGCAGGCTCCTAAATACGTCTACAACATGAGTTTTTGTGATATGCATTCTAAATGAGCATAAGTAAATTCGCTCATGCCGTTTTGTGACTGCCAGCCACAAAGCTTTGCTGTTGTGGTAACGCAAACAGAACATAAATGCACGGTTTTAAGGCTGTTCAGGCTTTCCCTTGGAGCAAAAATCGCGGAAGATACAGTCTTTATAATCCGGCATATGCCAGCAGGCAGGCCATTCATCGTGGAAGTTATCATGCCAAAGGCGAGTGAAATTAAAAAAAACAACACCATCGTATTTAACGGTAAAACCTGTATCGTCCGGGATATTGACCGCTCGGTTCCTCAGGGACGGGCAGGCGGCAGTATTTATCGCATGCGGATGTACGACGTAGTGAGCGGCGCCAAGTTTGACGAGACATTTAAAGATTCCGATATGCTTGAAATGGCCGATCTGGTTCGCCGTCCTGCGATGTTTTCTTATATCGATGGCGATGAATATGTGTTTCTGGATAAGGAGGACTACACGCCTTACCACCTTAATAAAGAAAGCATTGCCGACGAGGCGCTATTTATTAATGAAGATACCGATGGACTGCTGGTTGTGATTGTTAGTGACGTGCCGGTAGCCTTGGATTTGCCAATGAGTGTGGAACTTGAAGTAACTCAAACCGATCCGTCAATTAAAGGGGCCTCGGCTACTTCGCGCACCAAACCAGCCACCCTGTCCACAGGCCTGGTTGTGCAGGTGCCTGAATATATCAGCACCGGTGAATGGGTTAAAATCAATACCGAAGAGCGCAAATTTCAAAGCCGCGCCGACAAGCACTAGGCTGCGCTGAATATGACTCGTGAAGTCACTATAGAAGACCTGGTAACAGGCGAGGGTAAAGCCGCTGAAAAAGGCGCGTTAATTACCGCTCACTACCGGGGCTGGCTGGACGATGGCAAGGAGTTTGACTCGTCGTATAAAAAAGGCCGCCCATTTCAAACGGTATTGTCGAAAAACAAAGTCATACAAGGTTGGTTTGAGGGCTTACAAGGCATGAAAGTGGGGGGCAAACGCAACCTTTGGGTGCCATCGGAACTGGCTTACGGCGCACGCCAAGTCGGTGAAATGATTCCGCCCAACAGCGATCTGACCTTCGAAATTGAGTTATTGGAAGTGCTTACCCGCGAAGACTAACAGCCTTCACCACATTAGCTGCGGCGCTCAATTCGCCGTGGCTAATTGTCGCTGCCGTGTTGCCGGATAAACAACTCGCAGTCTCCCCCATGGCTGTTATCAATTAAGTACTGAATCTTCCAGCTTTCCTCGATTTTGACAAGCTGAAAGCTATTTACCCCACAATGGCTCAGCTGACCATCCAGATAAAACGCGTAAGGCGTCCAGACCGCGGCGAGATTCCCGCTTTGGTGGACCGAAATCGCTAGCAGTTTTTCATCCAGATACTTGTCGGTTTGGCTCACGAATTCCGCAAATCGCACAATATCATTTTGTTTAATTTCACCGTTAGCCTCAGCTCGCTGTAATAGCGCTCCGCGGGTAAACTGGGCGGTTAATTGCCCACCATTATGTGACCGCATGGCGTCAAACAACGCTTTAACAGGCACTTCAGGGGTCTGCGCGAAGCCTCTGGAACTGAATGAAACCAAGACTGCGATAAGACACAGTGAAATGGACTTTTGCATAGTGAGTGTGACTTTTAAGTGACAAAAACTGCACATTATGAGAATTCTTTGAGGGCGTCAAACTGGCAATTTATTTACCAGACAGAAAGATTATAGATATCTGCGTAGTGGTTGTATAAACAAGTGGTAGTGTTGTCTGAGGGAGCAGAGGCATGGTAGCGGTTTATCAAATCACTCGCAGGAGGGTAAATGCCTTTAGCCGAAATCGAATATATTGCCGACAGCTGGCAGGACCGTTGTCATAAGCTGACGACCATTGTTGATATGCAAACCTCCATAGCGAAGGTGGGGATGGACCTGACTTCGGTCATGCAAATAATTGTCAAACACTGCCTGGTGCTGGTGCAATGTGATGGCGCGGCAATTGAATTTAAGGAAGGCAAAGACATGGTGTACCGGGCGACATCCGGTGTGGCAGAGCCTTTTTTAGGTCATAGTATTCCCGTCGATAGCAGTTTGTCTGGTTTTTGTCTGCAAACTGGAAAAGTGCAGTTGTGTAACGATGTCACCGTTAACCGCCGGGCTAACCAGGCCGCCTGCGCTGAAATAGGTGTTGCCTCGATGCTCCTGATCCCGCTTCATCATCATGATCATACCGTTGGGGTACTGAAAGTATTTTCACACGTAAAGCATCACTTCACATCACGGGATACGGCCGCCCTGAAGCTGGTTTCCGAGCAACTGGCCGCTACGCTTTACTATTGCCACCGGTTTGTGGCGGATAACCTGGTGTATCAGGCCACCCATGACTCAATGACCAATTTGTTTAACCGTTCTGCGTTTATGGAGCAGTTAAATCGTGAACACTCCCTTGGCGTGTCTTACCCGGGGCGTAAATTCGGCATTCTTATCATTGATATGAATGGCCTGAAAAGCATTAATGATGAACTGGGTCACAGAGCCGGGGATAGCATGCTCAGTGAGCTGGCGAGGCGATTGCTAAAAGCATTTCGGCCAGCGGACAAAGTGGCCCGTATCGGTGGTGACGAGTTTGGCGTGTTGATGACAAATATTCACTCCGAAGGCACAATAAAAAGTATATCCCGGCGATTTGAACAATCCCTCGCGTCTGAATTTGAGTTTGAAGGCAGTTACCTTAACCTTAGCGTAAGCATAGGCTGGGCCGTTTATCCCGACAACGCGCTAACTCTCAATGAACTGTTGGATATTGCGGATGCCCACATGTATAAAAATAAAAATGCCTACTACATGGGGGCGCATATTTAGTCTGCTTTCATCCGTTTAGTCACCGCGCGGGCATGCCAGAACGCCGGAGCAATAACCAGTAGCGCAATAGCTATGAGCACCCAGGATGAATGCCATTGGAATTGTGAGAGTCCGGCAAGCCCGGCGGCCACTTCATTGTTTTCGTGTTTTGCGATGGTAATGGACCCCAGTGCAGCCTCTCTTGCTATGGAAAAGCCGCCACTGATGGCACTATGCCAGCCAACCGCTGAAAGCGAGGCAAATGCCTGGTAGCCAATGGCTGAAGCGCCAAATGCCAGCAGACCAACGGCGACAGTGCCGGTGCCAATCAGACCAAAGCCAATTCCACCAATGGACACCAGGCCAAAGGAGATAATCCCCACACTCACCGGGGCAATGGCTACGCCGCCCCAGGCAAACAGAAGACCCCGGGCATAGGTGCCTGCGGCAATCCATCCGTATGCCGGTGAATCAGTATGTTCAGGCATGCCAAATTGAAAATGACAGAGCGGCACGCCAAACAACCTTAACTGGCTAATATACTCACGCTGTTTAGCCTGAGGTTGGTGGGCGCTGGCTAAAAAGGCTTCGGGGTGGGCGATGCGTTCAAGAGCCCTGAGATCTTTCATCGCACCAAACATCTTTTTCACCAGTATCACGTAGCTGATCACTAACCCAACAACAATGAACTGAGAAAACAGGCTCAGGGCAACATAATGCTGTGGAAACATATAGCAGGCTTGTTTTAGTCCCAGCATGCCAACAATATAAATCGCGGCGAAGGCAAAAAACAGGGTGACTGATTTTTTGACCAGATGACGTTCCCGTTTTGTGCGTGATTGCGCGAGACTGGCCTTCAGGCTAAACCAGGAACCAATCAGACCCGAAGTCGAGGCCAGTAGTGCGGCAAGGGAAGCGAACTTAAACGCCGAGCCGGTTTTAATTGCGCTGCTACTTAATACCGCCGCTTTAGCCGGCGGCGAGATTCCGCTGATCATGGTCATCACCGCAGCGGTAAACGCGACACCCGGTTTACTGTGTTTGAGGGTCTCTTCAACAAACACCGACATGGCTGCTTTTAATAGCTTTCGGCCTCGCGAAATACGTTGCTTTACGGCGTCTTCAGTCAGGTCCAGTTCCCGTGCGACCCGCTGAACAGATTGCTCCTCACGGTAAAACAAAATCATCGGCTCACGATAAAGCGGTTCCATGTCGTCGAGCACTCGCCATAGCAACGCCTGATGTTGTTCACTGATGGCGCTTTGTTCTATGGCCGTATCGTCGGCAAAGTCTTCATCTTCAGTTAAGGAAATGTTTTGCTGATGCGCATCCCTGGCGGTTTTACGATAGTGCCGACTGACTTTAAAGCGCAAAATGCCGCATAACCAGGACTTGAGCTTTTCCGGGTCTTGCAGGGTTTCCAGTTTTCGCCAGCCTTCTACAAAGGCTTCCTGGGCAATGTCTTCACTGTGCCGGAAATCGCCAGTGGAAGAATACGCCAGTGAGCAAAGCAGGGTCTGGTAGCGACCGACAATTTCACCGTAGGCATCGCGATTGCCGCCGAGAGACAGCATAACCAGTGTGGCATCGTCCTGCCCGGCTACAGGGGGGCGCTTGTTAAATAAAGTCATAGTGTGATTTCGTTATTACGTTGCTTGTATGTGCCGGTCTGCGCAAAAAAGGTGACAGCATTCTAAAAGAATTTTTTCACTTTTTTTTGTCACCTTTACTTTTTTGCCTGGCTCTTATCCGTCAAACCCGGGTTGCAACCGCATTGTTGCCAGAGGGAGGGAATACTTTAACGGTTTAATCGGAGAACACCTATTATGAATATGCTCAATCAATTATTACGTCACGTGTTTGGATTATTTGCGCTGGGAGCGTTGTTGCTTCCGGTTAGTTCGTTTGGCGCCGGGCTCCCTGCACTGGTTGATGACTTTAGCCATCAGAGTCAGAACAACCTGGGTGTGCAGCGTCAATTTATGAATGACCAGGTTGCCGGAGGGGGCAGTCAAAGTGAAGTGACTGTTAAGGATGGCAAGATACAATTGAGTGGCGATCTGGTGCCGCCCCGTGGCCAGCCGGCCTGGGCCAGTACCATTCTGCTGCTTGATGCACAGGGCCAACCCCGGGATGCTTCTGGTTATGAGGGCATCCGCCTGAAAGTAAAAATTAATCAGGGCATGATGTCGGTTTCGGCTAACAGCAGTGACGTGACCAATTTTGATTACCATGCTGCACCGGTGCTGGTTAAGGCTGACGGACAGCTCCACGAAGTGAAAATTCCTTTTCAGCGTCTGAAGCGCGCCTGGTCTGAACAGACCCCTCTTAATGCCACAACCATTAACAGCCTGAGTATCGTGGCTTTTGCCATGCAGCAGTCGACGTATGATTTCGTAGTTGATGAAGTCGGTTTTTATTAGTCCTTAGTGAGTGAAGTATTATGACAACCGCAACTTTACGCCTTGACTACCTGGATGCGCTGCGAGCCTTTGCCCTGATACTGGGCGTGGTATTTCATGCCGGGTTGTCATTTATGCCGGTGTTCATCGGCTGGGCGGTCATGGATATTAATACCAGTCCGGCAATGGGGATTTTCAGCCTGATCAGTCACTCATTTCGAATGCCATTGTTCTTTCTGATTGCCGGTTTATTTACTCATATGTCACTGCAAAAATACGGCATCAGGACGCTGATTACCTCGCGTGCTTTGCGCCTTGGAGTACCGTTTATTGGCGGGTGGTTTTTACTTAAGCCGTTATTGGTGTCGGGCTGGGTGATGGGCGCGCAGAGTATGCGAGGGGATGCCAGTATAACGGCTGGACTGTGGCAGGGCCTGAAAAGCCTGACGGAGTTACCCGCGGGCATTTTTACCGGGACGCACTTATGGTTCCTGTACTATCTGATGTTGGTTACCGGCATAACTGTTGTTGCGATCACGGTACTGAAACGAATGCCATTGCTGGAAAAAGTACTGACGGCTGCGGGCAGGGCTGTGATGACCTGGCTATGCTGCAGTCGTGTTGGATTTATCCTGCTTTCCCTGCCCGTCGCCTGCTGCTTGTGGTGGATGGAACACTGGGGGCTGGATACGCCGGATAAATCGTTATGGCCCGATTTACCGCTCCTGCTTCTTTACGGGGGAAGCTTTTTGATGGGATGGATTTTCTATCAGCAGGACACTTTACTGTGTAGCTTCATGCAGATTACCTGGAGTAAAGTCGGCTGGCTGGTGGCCTGCGTGTTGGGGGCGGTTTCTCTTTCGGGCTATGAAATGGTGCCAGGGCATCCGTATTACTTTTGGTTTAAAGCCGGGTTTGTGGTGTGTTATGCAGGCATGATGTGGATGCTGATGGCGCTACTGATGGCGGGCTGTAAAACGTTGTTCAGCCGACCCAGTGCCATTATCCGGTACGTTTCGTCACGTGCCTATTGGTTGTACCTGATTCACCTACCCATAGTAGTGTGGTTGCAGGTAGCTTTTGCTGAATTGCCGCTTCACTGGCTCATTAAATTAGGCAGTATTACGCTCATTACGCTGGCTGTTAGTGTTGTTTTGTATAATTTAGTGGTGAAACGATCGTGGCTGAGGATGGTGTTTGCCGGAGCTGGTAAACCCACGGCGGATAAGCCTGTAACGGGGTAAAAATAGCTACAACAGGCTCCGCAGTCGGAGCCTGAATCGGTCCAGCGTCAGGTGGTGCTAGCTGGTGGTATCCAGCACTATGCCGTCGACATAGTTGCGAGGGTAAAGTGAGTCAACAACAAACTGTGGGATAAAACCTTTAGAAGAGGCAACCACCACTTTTGAGTTTATATCGACCATGCGGATATTGAGAATAATGCCGCGGTCGTTATAGGTCATGGTGCCAGACAGAATATATTTGATGTAAGGGTTACGCTCCAGCTCTCCCAGGTTGCGACTAAAAACAAAGTCGCCACTGCCACCAACATGAATAACCCCGGTGGTCTTATAATCGACAACCGGAATGCCAAACTCCTGGAGTTCTGTAATAAAACTCTCGGCCAGTTGGTTGCCCAGTATGTTGGTATGAGCGAGTGAACTATCCAGGTCCACCAGTGATGTGACAGCAACCGGCGTGTTGGTGGAAACATAGCGAATGTTCTCAATTAACTTCATGGTCATTTGCTCGGCGTAATCCCCCAGTAATTTGTGGGTAAACACCGGTCTGTATGTATGCGCAGGTGGCGCCCAACCAGACACGGGCGCGGCTCTGGGAATGTAGGGGTCAACCGGTTGCAGGCGATCCTGGTGCGGGCGGAACTGCGCCAGTTGGTGCGACTGCGGTGATTGAGTTTGTTCTGTTTTGACGGTTGTCATGGGTAGACCGGGTACTGCAGCATAGGCATCTGAGCTTGCACTGTGCTGGTGTGGGGGTTGGGTTTGCGCATGGTCAGTGGCGCAGCAACCGGCTAATAACGTGGCTGACAATGCTAAGCCGGATAAAATGGTGTGATGTTTCATACTACCTCCTTAGTTTATACCTCGAAGATAGTTATTAACCGTTTCTGCTCAGGCCGCCATTGGTATTGCTCTTACTGCCTCTAAGCCAGAGACTTAGCCTGAGTAGCGACAGGTAGTGTGAGTTCGACCCGGGTTCCCTGATGCTGGTGTGCATCGATTGTCAGTTGAGCACCAATAAAGCGAGCTCTTTCACGCATCGATATTAAACCGAGGGATGAAGGGGGAGCAGCAGACTGTTGCAAGCCAATGCCGTTGTCGGTTACTGCAATACGGATAAGCCGGGGTGCATAAATAATATCGACCGTAACTGCTGTCGCATCTGCGTGTTTGGCGATGTTGGTGAGGGCTTCCTGAATGATTCGATATATATTAATCCGAACTTCATCATCCAGTGGGAGCGGCGTTCCCTGGCTGTTAAGCTGACATTGTATGCCAGCACGCTGCATGGTTTTAAGTGTTTCACTGTTACGAAGCACACTTTCCAAAGGCAAGCTGTCGATACCAGCAGGGCGAAGGCGCCCGATACTGCGCTTCATAGCATTATAAAGTTCATCGAGCTTGATGGTGATTTTAGTTGCTTCCAATGCACTCATCAGTTCTTTTGTGGCCGCTGTTTTGGTGACATAGCCATCGGCGCCGAGTTCCAGGGCTTTCGTTATATAGCCAACGTGTTCGTACATGCTAAGCATCAGGCAGCGAACATACGGGAAGTCTGCCTTAATGGCAGCCAACACATCAAAACCTGACGCATCCTGCAGCGAAATGTCGATAATCGCCACATCGATATTCGCCAGGATCTCAAGGTCGGGTAGTTGTTCCAGGGCGGCAACAGCAAACGCTACGTGCCAGCCAAACTCTTGCTCGACAAGGTTTCTAATACCGTCTCTGACTAGCTCATGATCATCAATGATTACAATATGCATCTGCAAATCCTTTTTTAGCGACTGTAGTGTAACGTGACTTAGGATTAGCTTAAATAAGCCAATGGCTTAGAAAGGTGAGGTGTTTGCAAAGTAGACAATTAAGGCTTCAACTCCTACCCGAGTTAAGGTAATGTCACTAAAAACAGTCACCTTTGAAAAGCATAACTAAAAGCGACGTTGCATGCTGTTTAACTCCTACGAATTTATCTTTGCGTTTTTACCACTGACCATTTTGTTGGTGTGGTTGTTTGGCCGGTATTCATCGTTTAAGGCTGTTGTGTGTGTACTGGTTGTGGCCTCTTTGTTTTTCTACGGCTGGTGGAATCCGGCTTATCTGGTCATTATCCTGGTTTCAATGTTCATCAACTACCAACTGGGAAAACGGCTAAGCAAAGCCCGGGATAAACTTACCCTGTATATTGGTGTTTTCCTCAACCTATTGTCGCTGGGTTATTTCAAGTACACAGACTTTGTACTGGAGAATGTCAATTTACTGCTTGATGCACCGTTACCTCTTCCACATGTGGTATTGCCGCTGGCAATTTCATTTTTTACGTTTCAGCAAATTGCCTATCTGGTGGACTCCTATCGCGGCGAGACCGTAGAAAAGCATCCGCTGGATTATGCGTTGTTTGTGACCTTTTTCCCGCAATTGATTGCAGGTCCTATTGTTCATCATAAAGAAATGCTTCCTCAGTTTGCCAACGGCCATGCTTCGATTACGGCAAAAAATCTTGGCCTGGGTTTATCGATTTTTGCCATGGGGTTGTTTAAAAAAGCGGTACTTGCCGACGGGGTGGCAGGTTACGCTAATGTCGCCTTCGCCAACGTTGATAACGGCGTTACGCTGGATTTCTTTGCGGCCTGGGCGGGCGCACTGGCCTACACTTTTCAGCTTTATTTCGACTTCTCCGGTTATTCCGATATGGCTATCGGACTGGCCAGGATGTTCGGCATTATTCTGCCTTTAAATTTTTATTCGCCTTACAAGTCAGTCAATATTTCTGAATTTTGGCGCCGCTGGCATATGACACTTTCGCGTTTCCTTAGGGACTACTTATACATTGCGTTGGGGGGTAACCGTGCCGGCAACATAAATCGTTACCGTAACTTGTTTTTAACCATGGTTATAGGTGGTATTTGGCATGGCGCGGGCTGGAATTTTCTTATCTGGGGAGCCCTTCATGGTGCTTATCTGATTATCTTTCACGCCTGGCGTTATCTGGCGCCTGGTCTTCATGCCATACAGTCGTTTTGGGCCCAAATGATTGGCTGGGCGGTTACCTTTGTAGGCGTAATTGTGGGATGGGTATTTTTCCGGGCAGTCACCTTTGACGGTGCTATTACTATGTTAAAAGGGATGTTCGGGAGTTATGGTGTTTCTATTCCTCAGGGCATTTGGGCGAGGTTAGGAGACGCCGTTACCGGCGTACTTTCACAGTTGGGGATCACCGAATCTGCAGCCGGAAGCAGCGCCTTTGTAGAAGTGTGGCTGTGGAATATGTTTTTATTAGCGGTGGTTTTAATAATGCCTAACACCCAGGATATTTTTAGTCGTGTGGCAGGCTCATTGAGTAAGTTATCTTATGATCGGCGTGACACTTTCTGGCCCGGGTTTAAATGGGTAACGGGGACTGGCTGGAAAGCGAATACGCGCTGGGCAGTTATTTCAGCGGTACTTTTTGTGGCCGGGGTACTCACTTTGTCACAGGTGAGTGAATTCCTGTATTTTCAGTTTTAGACTATGAATTATCTGACTCGTTTAGCCTTATCAATCGTTTTCGTTTTCGCTCTGGTAGGCGGTTTTAATTTTTTGGTGGACCCGTATGGTTTTTACTGGGGGCCAGTGCTGGAAGGAATTAACCAACAGAAAACCCAGGCTGATGAAAGAGTCCGGGAAGTGACACCGTATCGCGCAATGGCTCTGCAACCGGATACCGTGTTAATTGGAAATTCACGGGTTCAGCTCGGCATAGCAGCCGAA
>OJDQ01000322.1_pt1 | contig 23533 bp, 17 predicted proteins | sample 1592851 | NCBI WGS metagenome assembly OJDQ01 (sample SAMN05416774, study PRJEB24817) | seawater metagenome | isolation source: Sea water | place: Canada:Atlantic | collected 2013-07 | reverse complement strand
GATTTGAATTTATTGGTATATCTGGATGTCCTTTTGCGAGAAGGCAGTGTTACCCGCGCAGCAAATCAACTGAGCATCACTCAGCCGGCAATGAGTAATGGCCTGAAACGGCTGCGAGACTTGTTTAAAGATCCCCTGCTGGTGCGCACCAGTGATGGCATGACCCCTACTAAACGCGCTCTGGAACTTCAACCTGTCATTCGTGACGTACTCAGTAAACTGGAAAGTTCAATTCAACCGGAAACCGATTTTAACCCGGCCACCAGCGCACGGACATTTCGGATAATGACCAGTGACTATGCCGAATCGACCTTACTGTTAGAACTGCTTGGCAAACTGGCGGACTGCGCACCGAACATAACCCTGGACTTAATTACCCCCAGCGACGTGACCTTCCACGATGTGGAGCAGGGGAAAGTCGATATGGCCATTAACCGTTTTGATGAATTGCCCCTATCCTTTCACCAAAAAGTGATTTGGTACGATAACTTTGCCTGCGTGATGAATAAGAAGCACCCGCTGGCCAGCCACTACGATCTGGAGACCTACCTGAAAGCCCAGCATATTTGGGTCAGTAAAACCGGTTTCGGAGTGGGCGTAGGCATCGACCCGAATGAAGTGCAAAAGCTGGGCTGGGTAGACGCAGAACTGACCAAAATAGGTAAGCAACGTGATATTCGGGTATTCACCCGTCACTATCACGCCGCCTTACAAATTGCTAAACGCCAAAGCCTTATAGCGACGCTTCCCAGCAAAGCAGCAAAGATCTTTACTGATGATCCGGACATCGTACTGCGTGAACCCCCTTTCGATATTCCACCAATCGCTCTGAAAATGGCATGGAGTGCACTGCTTCATCATGATGCCGGCCATATCTGGCTGCGCCGCCTGATCGGTGACGTAGCAGCCGAGATGCAATAGTTCATCAAAACCATCCGCCGCTTTGAGCTGCTCACTGGTGCTATGCCGGTAAGCAGCCTGTATTAAGCCGAGCACATTCACACCGCTTATGACAGCAATAAAAACCATAAACTAAAAATTTACCTCGCATCCCTCTAGACTGGGGGCTAATAACCGTAGACAGGGGACTTCTATGCAGGATTATATTCAGCGCGGCCGTATGCAGGTTGCGACGATTTTAGACAAGTTTATCAATGAGCAAGCATTACCTGGCTCCGGCGTTGAGAAAGATGGTTTCTGGCAAGGGTTCGAAGCCATTCTGGCTGAGTTTGTCGGTCAGAATAAGGCGTTACTCGCCACGCGTGACGAACTGCAGGCCCAAATAGATGTTTATCACAAAGCAGGTAATTCTCCAACCGGCCCACAGTACAAACTGTTTTTGCAGGAAATTGGCTACTTACAGCCAGAGCCTGAGAACTTCGCCATTGAAACCGCCAATGTGGATGCTGAAATGGCGACCATGGCCGGTCCGCAACTGGTAGTTCCAATTAACAATGCACGCTATGCACTTAACGCAGCAAATGCCCGCTGGGGCAGCCTTTATGATGCGCTGTACGGCACTGACGTTATCAGCACAGACGGCGGCGCTGAGATCTCAAAAACCTTTAATCCAGTTCGTGGTGAAAAGGTAATTCAAACTGCCCGGGAATGGCTCAATACCATGCTGCCATTATCCACCGGCAGTCATCAACAAGCTGTTGGCTACGCAATCGATGGCAATAAAATAGCTGTAAAATTAGCTGACGGTGATGTCGCCACTCTGGCTGACAGCACACAATGGCAAGGCTATCAAGGCTCTGCTGATGCGCCTACAGCATTGTTATTTGTGCACAACGGATTACATTTTGAAATCCAGATAGACAACTCTCATCCGATCGGAAAAACCGACCCGGCGGATGTGAAGGATATTCTGGTTGAAGCAGCCCTAACCACCATTATGGACTGTGAAGACTCTGTTGCCGCGGTAGATGCTGAAGACAAAACGCTGGTCTATTCAAATTGGCTTGGCCTGATGAAAGGCACCCTGAGTATCGAAATGAAAAAGGGTGAGAGTACTTTTGAACGTAAAATGAACCCGGACCGGGAATACACCTCACCAACTGGCGCCAATTTAGCGTTGTCGGGCCGCAGTCTGATGTTTGTGCGTAATGTAGGGCACCTGATGACCAACGACGCCATTTTGTTCGACGGTGAGGAAGTACCTGAAGGCATTATGGATGGGGTAATCACCTCACTGATAGCCAAGCATGACGTACTCGGTAACGGTGCATTCAAAAACACCCGTACCGGCAGTATCTATATCGTTAAACCCAAGATGCATGGTCCGGACGAAGTCGCATTCAGTAACGCGTTGTTCGGCCGCATTGAAGACGTGATTGGCCTTGAGCCGTTTACCCTGAAAATGGGAATTATGGATGAAGAACGCCGCACCAGCGTAAACCTGAAAGCCTGTATTGCAGCGGCTAAGCAGCGCACTGTGTTTATTAACACTGGCTTTTTGGATCGCACTGGTGATGAAATTCATACCTCTATGCTGGCAGGCCCCTTTGCGGATAAAGCCAGTCTGAAAACAATGAAGTGGATTCAGGCCTACGAGAAAGCCAATGTAAGTACCGGTCTGGCCTGTGGTCTATCTGGTAAAGCCCAGATTGGTAAGGGGATGTGGCCGATTCCGGATCAAATGGCGCAAATGATGGAAGCTAAAATTGGTCACCCTAAATCGGGCGCCAATACGGCCTGGGTCCCCTCCCCGACTGCGGCAACGCTGCACGCGCTTCACTACCATCAGGTAGACGTGTTCGGTTTGCAAAAAGAGTTCGCCAGCGAGCGCTTTGATGGGATTAATGACATCATCACGCTGCCATTGCTGGAAGAGCCATCATCGCTGACAGAGCAACAAATTCAGCGCGAAGTAGACAATAACGTTCAGGGTATTCTCGGCTATGTCGTACGCTGGGTTCACCAGGGCGTTGGTTGCTCCAAAGTACCTGATATCAATGATGTGGGCTTAATGGAAGACCGTGCAACACTGCGGATCTCCAGCCAACATCTGGCCAACTGGCTGGCTCACGATATTATCTCAGAGGAAATGGTGAAAGCTTCTCTGGAGCGCATGGCGAAACTGGTTGATGAGCAAAACGCTAACGATCCGGAATATATCGCGATGACGCCGGATACCGCCAACTCCATCGGATTTCAGGCGGCCAGTGAACTTATCTTCAAAGGCAAAGAACAGCCCAGTGGCTACACAGAACCGTTATTGCATCAAAAGCGCAAGGAAATGAAAGCGGCACTGCGAAACCGTTAAGCAATACCTCGCTTCTTATGCGTAAAGCAGGCCTGAGGCCTGCTTTTTTTATTTCAAGCCAGTGAATAGCCCTGAGCAGGTTTATTTTATTTTTGAAAGGTTAAAAATCCAGCGTTATTAGTAAATTGGTATATGCTAATAACATCAGAATTTTTTTGAAGAAACTATGGCAACACAACAAATCGTGCCCATTTTCTCTGGCGGCGGCACCCGACTGCTCGCCCATATTGGTATCCTGAAAGCACTAAACGAGTTAGAGGTTAATTTTAATTCACTGGTGGGGATTTCAGGAGGCTCCATAGTGGCTTCACTGCACAGCTATGGAATGACTAACAAAGCATTGTACGATTTAGCGGTACATACGGATTTCCGACAGTTTCGGGACTTTTCAATACTCAGACTGCTGCGCCATGGCGGACTCTCATCCGGAATAAAATTTGAACAATGGATGGATCAGCAACTTGATGGGATGACGTTTAGTGAAGCCCCTATTCCGCTGCATATTCTGGCCACAGACGTGAACGGTGGTGGCCCGGTGATATTCAGCAAGGAAACCAGCCCGAATATGAAGGTTTCGCATGCCGTGCGCTGTTCTATGTCTATTCCGCTTTTATTCAGTTACACTGTGTATGAACAACACTTACTCGTCGATGGTGCAATATTATCTGAAGATGCGTTATTCAGAGACTGGCAACAGGACGGCACACCTAATATCTGCTTTCGACTCCGCAGTGAAGCCCGTGAACAGCCGTTTGACCCGAAACGCCGGTTTATGTTGCCTCAGTACATCGGCATGCTAATTCGCACCTTCATGACCGCCCTGTCGCGCGAATATGTGCACGCTGAACACTGGCATAATACCTTGGTGATTAATACGGGGGCCGCTTCTTCGGTAGACTTTGATATGTCTTGCGAAGATAAACTGGCACTGTATAAACAAGGCTACGAAACCGCAATGAACTTTTTACCGATAAAACTGAGCAAGTTAACGATCCCTCAGCCGAGCGCCACTTAGACCGGGGTAAAGGCTAAACGTTATAGTATGTACGATACCATTTAACAAATTCACCAATACCGTGCTCAATGCCAACTGATGGACGATAGCCGGTATCGTTTACCAGACTCTCCACCTCGGCATAAGTATCGGGCACATCGCCAGGTTGCATCGGGAGTAACTCTTTATTGGCTGTCATTCCCAGAGCCTGTTCCAACGTTTCGATAAACTTAAGCAGATTTACCGGATTTTGGGCGCCGATATTATAGACCCGCCAGGGGGCTTTACTGGTGGCAGGATTGGGCTTTGTCCCCTGCCAGCTTTCATCAGACTGAGCGGGACGATCCAGTGTACGGATAATGCCTTCCACAATATCATCGATATAAGTAAAGTCACGATGATGATTACCGTAGTTATAAACCTGAATAGTCTCACCGGCCAGAATGGCCTTGGTAAACTTAAATAATGCCATGTCCGGTCTGCCCCAGGGGCCATAAACCGTAAAAAAACGTAACCCGGTAGTGGGCAGTCCATACAAGTGACTGTAGGTATGAGCCATCAATTCATTGGCTTTTTTACTGGCTGCGTAAAGGCTTACGGGATGATCAACGTTATGTTGTTCTGAGAACGGCATGGTTTCGTTGGCGCCGTATACTGAGCTTGATGAAGCATAAACCAAATGTTCGACCTGATTATGTCGGCAACCTTCGAGGATATTCATAAAGCCAACCAGGTTGGCGTCAACATAAGCATGCGGATTTTCTATGGAATAACGGACACCAGCCTGAGCGGCCAGATGCACAACGCGATCAAACTTCTCACTGGCAAACAGTTCGGCGCATACATCACGCTCTTCAACGCCCATCTTTTGAAAACGAAAACTGCCCTCGAACTCCGCTGATTCAAGCTGTTCAAGGCGGCCATACTTTAAATTCACATCGTAATAGTCATTTATATTGTCGATACCGACAACATCATCCCCACGCTTTGCCAGGTATCGGCTTACCGCTGAACCAATAAACCCGGCAGCGCCGGTGACCAGAACTTTCATGTAATTCTCCGCTTGATAGTAGATTTCGACTTAGCGCTTGAAGGCGGCGCCTAAATCGACGGGTTTAGAGTCTGCCGTAGCGTCACCACGTAACCAGTTTCGAAAACCCAGCCAGAGTTTAATCGAAAAATGTTTCACTAGTACAGTAAACGGCATTTTAATACTGTGCCCGCGCACAAACACCATAAACCTGGCAACACCAGACCTGACTGAGTGTAAAGCAGGATGGTCCGGTATCAAAGCGTATTTATAAATTCGCGTCAGCCACTTTAGCTTAGTGCGTTGTGATCTGCCGACTGGCTGAAGCACGGGGTAATTACCGTCAAACCAGGTGTTCAGCAGCGTTAAAACCACTGTAAGCTCCGTTTCAAAATGGCTTTCAATGGCCAACTGCTCAACCCGTTGCCAGAATGGCTCATTGTTAAACTGTTCTGCGAGACACTTTAAATCCACCATATCCCGAAAGCCATGAACCACTTCCTCATTGAGCATGAGGTGAATAATACTATGCATAAACATAGCCGCAGGCTCAAGCGTGTAACGACCGCTTTCCTGAAGTACCACTCCCTCCCAGAACTGTTCTAATGGTGGCGCTTTTCCACTGACAGGCAAAAACAGGTTGTGGTGCAGATCGAGTACCGTTCCCCGGGTTAGATGATAAAGAGGAGGAATTTCATGCGCATATTCACGGTAATACTTATCATCATAATCGGTGATAGATTTATGATACCAAAAGTTATTCAGTAAGGTCGCTTCACTCACTGCCAGGACATCTTCTTTGACCAGCAAATCAATGTCAGAACACAGCCGGCCATTTGCATTTTTAGTCGCTGCGATAATATAAGCTGCACCTTTCAGAAAGACAGGCACCACTCCCTGAGCCATCAGCAATTCATGAATTTCCTGTCCTTCATGAAACACTTGATCATTTTGTCGCTGAGCGTAAACCATGGCTGCGCTAAAATGCGCCCTGACCTGTGCGGGGATCTCGTCCCATGTGTCTGAATCATGTAAAACAAACGCCAAATAGGCTTCCAGGCGGGCAGTTTTTAGCACAAACAACAAAACCTCCCAATCAGACAAAGATAATCGGGTTAGCTGTGTTGGCGCCCTGACCGCCTCGATAAGTTGTTCAAAGGAAAATCTATGAGCCATATCCAACAATCTCATCTAGCAGGAACTCATCCATAAAATTCAGGTTACTGTAATGCACTTCAAACACTTTAACTTTATCAATTAAGCGCCACACCGTATCGAATGCCTGATATCCTAATACATGGTAATTGAATGCATGTTGGCATAACTCTTCGAAAACCTGCGACTTAGCGATGGTGTAGTACTGCTCTTCTGCCAGATTGCCATCGTACTTGGGAAATATAATGCCGGCTATTTCTACCGGCTCCAGAGTTGAATATTCCGCCCAGGTCTGAAACTTAGCATGGGCGACATCGCCTTTCGCCGTATCACTGCATACGTTTGTGACCATCGCGTCAGGCTGCCACGTTTTCACCAATTCAATAGATTGATTTTTAATACAGGCTGGCCGGTAAAGCGGCTCAGCCGTCAGAGTATCCGGATTTATTACCGCCATTTCATCCGAATAGAGCTTCCAGCCATGAATTGCTAACCAGCAGGATAAGGTACTTTTCCCCGAGCCGGGCAATGCCGGAAACAAAATAGCTTTGTTATTTTTAACCAGTACCGCCGAATGCAACAGTAAATGATTGAAATCATGAGTAGCGAGACACCAGTTGAGTCCCCACTCCAGTAAGGCATAGGCCTGTGAAAATGGTAAAGGCTTGAATGGAATACGGGTATTGCTTTCAAATACAATTTGTGGCCTGAGCCATTTACGGATAATACTGCCTGGGGCCAGATTCACGCTGAAATCAGACATTTCTTTGGGCTGACAATCACCGTAAATTAAATCAAGTGCAGGGCTTATAGAAGAAGGGTAGTTATTTACTTTGGCCTGGAACAGGCCCATGTTGATAAAAAATGGCTTCACACGCGTACCAATAAACCCCGTGCTTCGAGCTCTTTAACTATGGTCAACTGCCCATCGTGAAAATGATCAATAAATTCATCAACTGACATTTCATCGTCGGCTTCAACAAAGTTAATGGAGCGTTTTAAACATTGGTGAACAAAGAAGGTTTCACATGTCCGGGCAGTAAAGAAAACTAACCCGGACAAATCGCTAAAGGTTCGGCAATAGACGCTATCTTTTAGCCTTATTAACGGCCCTTCCATTTTCCTGGCTTACCTTTGTCTTTGTCTTTGTCTTTGTCTTTGTCTTTACCACCGGAGCACGCCTCATCAAAAACGTCACTAAACTCGGATTCAAAGGTCGACTGGATAATCCGGCTGTGTCCGTCAGTATAACCCAATTGGGAATCCGTCATCTCAACACCGCCGTTTTGCTTCATCTCAACCATCTTTGCCATTACCACCTGAGCTGTTTCCTGAGCAGCGGCATGATTCAATGGTAAGTTAACGCCGTTATACAAGCCATAATAAACATTGAGGTACACAACAGCAGTATGCTTTAGTATATTTTTTCTGTTCGAAGGTAGATCTGTACCTGACAAAGCCGCTAGCAATGTAGGCGATGTATCATACGCGCTGTCCGAATCGTAGATGTATTTCGCAGCCGCTTCGCTTAATGTAAGTTCAGTATCCTTAATGAGATCTTTTACATGCGTTCTCATTGCTTCGATTCGAGCGGTCAACAAACATTCGTCGTCGTCAGACAAACCATATCTTAATTGAGGGAACACAGAGGCAGCCGACTTCGAATTATGTCCTGGGGTCCAAGTGTTACCCTGAAACCATGAACCTGGCGAGCGCCCGCCGTTTGGCATTTCGATCGTGCCACAGGCATCGCCCGTACCACCACCTGTTTGCGACAGGTTGCCGGACATCACTCCAGACACCGAACATGCACCCCATACAGACTTCATAGGAAGTGACGATACCGCCACACCAGCACCGGCTTTTTTCATAAACTGGCGACGTTTTGTCACTGACGATTGATTTTGTTCAATACCCATACTGATAACCTTTGTCTTCCTTTGAAAAGCTGTCTGCTTCAACGTGCAGACCAATTTTAATGCATCATGAATAAATCGTGCCAACTATCCAAGCCGTTGATATTCCATAAAAATCATTATTATAGGGTACTTATTACCGACATTTTGTAAAAATTACCGACAGTAACAATCAGAAGCCCTCTCACCTAGAGCGCTATATTAGACTTTGCCGCTAGCTTTCGCAAATGTATAACCGGTATTGCGTATGAAATACCAGACGGTTTACTCAGCACTGATTCCTTGGTCTCGGCCACAAACACTTTGTTAATCACACCAACCACTACCCCTGAGTCACTCAGATACATTGGGCTGCCGCTATTTCCGGGGTAGGCCGTGGCGTCAAGTTGATAGATAAGGAATACTTTTTGCAACCGGTCCAGCATATTAATAGACAGTTGGTTCGAGCTGCGCGCCGGTATTGCATCGGGCGTTATCGCGGCAATCATTCCCCGGTGGGAAGCAGGGTAAAGCCCCAAAACCGCTCCAATGGGAAATCCGGTAAACGCAATGTGAGTACCTTCCGGCACGAATTCATCCGGTGCAATTTTTAATGGCGTCAGTTTGGTGTCAATTTTTAAAATAGCCAGGTCATGGGCGGGGTCAATATCAACCACTTCCGCCCGATAAGTTTTAGTGTTCTTCGCATTTCCGGCGAAGACAGCCCGGTATTGAACAACATCCGGATTTAAAGGTGTTGAGACCACGTGATAGTTGGTAGCGATATAGTGACCGTCACCAATGACAAAGCCAGTCCCCTGCAACTGGTTTGCAGGAGAATTCATCGGCGTAGTGATTCCGATCCCTACCACCGACGGTTTAATTTGTTTAATAACGTCTACCATCGACTGGCTTGCCTGTAGCGGTGCAGACAAAAAGATAAATAATAAAAACAGAGAGATATTCTTCATTGCAACTCGCTTTTAAATCATTGAGTATAAACCCCTATTAATCAGGGAACGATATTGTGGATGCAGAAACACTAAAATTTATTGTTAAGCAATTGATCTCGCCAGTCGTCCTGTTTTTCGTTTTGCTGGCTGCAGGCTTAGCATGCCACTATTTAAAAAAGCTTTGCAAATTCACTTATCCATTAATTGGTGCAGCATGCATTTGGATTTTTCTTGCCAGCCAATACACATTCAGCAACTGGTTACTCGCTCCTTTGGAGTATGCCTACCCTCCCTTACAAAAATCTGACAAAATCTGGCACGATGCAGAGTACATATTCAGCCCGGGTTGCTACTACTTTGGTAAGGATTTGCCAGAAGCCAGTAACTGGCATCAGTGTTCGTTAACACGCTTAGTCCAGAGCGCCATCATGGCTGGTTATAAAGCTACCCCGGTGATCGTCACGGGCGGTAATTTTTTAAGGGATAAGGAGATTGTTTATGCAGATAAAGCCAAGCAATTTCTATCTACGCTGATTTCTTCGCCTGTGACCGCTTTGCCAGTTGGCCACAATACAGAACAAGAACTCAAGGCATTATTTAATTATACAGGAGATGTGCCTATTGCGGTGGTTACATCAGCAACCCATATGCGAAGGTTAGTATATCAGGCGAAGCAAATTGGATTTACTCAACTTATTCCGGTGCCAGTTGAACACCTTAGCCCGCCCACTTATGAAGTAACATTGAATATTCCTTCTATTGCCAGTATTTATCATACAGAGAGAGCACTTTATGAATATATTGCTTTGCTTTATGAAACCGGTGACTGGCCGATAAGGTAAAATAGTAATTAGTTGAAATAGCATTGAGTGTGTATTTTTGATGCTATTATTAAGGAACATTAAATGCAGCGCATTTATATACTACACATAAAGTTGATATCAGGCCCCGACGGAAGAGGTGACGGTGTTTAAAAGTACTAGCGCAAAAATTTCCAAGCTATGGCAGTCTTACCAGCGCCTACGCGAGGCAACTGCAATATCAAAGCATTTCTCTACGTTTTTGACGCCCGTTGTTGCCAACGCCGAAGAGTTAAGAAGTGAAGTCTATAAGATCAGGCACAATGTTTATTGCGAAGAGCTTGGCTTCGAGCCGCTAAGACCCGACCAAATGGAAACTGACGAATTTGATGCATTTTCACAATACTGCCTTATTCGACACATTGGTTCTGATGCCTACGCTGGCACTGTCAGATTAGTGACTCCTCGTGAAGAAGGGCAGCTGTTGCCTCTGGAGAAATACTGTCTGCATTCAATATCTCACGACGAATTTACGCCAAACCATTTTGACCGCCATGAAATCTGCGAAATATCACGCCTGGCTGTCCCTGCGCACTTTCGTCGCCGGGCAATGGATAGATTTGCCGGCGCCGCTACCGGTGCGATTAACGAGTCCACCTACTCGGAGGCCGAGCTGCGATGTTTTCCGTTTATTGCCATCGGACTTTACCTTTCCGCGGCATCTTTAGCATTAACACAAGGCATACAGCACGCCTTCGTTATGATGGAACCCCGTTTGGCCAGAAGTATGCGTTTTCTTGGCATTAAATATATTAAGATCGGCCCCACTATTGAATATCATGGCCAGCGAGCGCCTTATTATATTAATGCAGAGATCCTGCTTCGTGACCTGGCTCCGAGCTTCAAATATATGCTTCGCGACATCCAGGTTCAGGTCAATAAACAGATGAAAGAGAATACCTAACTGCCTGCGTTCCGGGTTCGCTTTCATATCGGTTGAAAGTGAACCGCAAGTGAACGGCGTTCATTGTCAAAGAATTTTACACAAAAAATATCCCCACCCTACGAAAACCGACTAAACCACTGAAAAATAACAAAAATACATTTATGGCACACACCATGCATCATTTTATTCGTGGTAACTTTCTTAGTACAGAGGACTGTAAAATGAACAAATTTTCTAAACTCACGAAAGCGTTGTCTTTAAGTGCCATTATTGGCTTAGGTTTCGCTGGTGCGTCCAACGCAGCAAACATCAACTTCAATAATGGAGTTGCGGCAACAGACGGCTCTGGTTTAACCAGCCAGTATATCGATCCAAATTCTGGTAGTGTACCAAATTACTTCATCGAGACTTTCGACCAAGCTACTGGTGCCCCGGGTTTCCCTGGCTCAACAGCGTATACTGATGCAGGTTTTGAGCAAGACTGTGCAGTTAACAGTATTAACGCGAGTCCTATCGGAATCTCAGTATCAGGTAATGCTGGTGAAATCGGTGTTCGTCAAGGCAGTGTGCCAAATACTGCAGCAGCTCCGGCAAATGATTCAACATGTTACGGTTACCTGTCTAACAACGGTTCAGGTACTGCTACAGTTGAGTTTGATTACACTAATCTGCTTAACTACTACACAGCGCTGGCTGGTAATGGTGTTCAAATCGGTATTACTTACCTAGGTTTCTACTGGGGCTCAGTAGATACGTACAACGATTTTGAATTCTATTCAGGTGGTTCATTAGTAACTGAGATTTCTGGTGTTGGTCTGCTTAACCAATTTGGCGGTTCATCAGGTAACCAAACAGCTCCAAGTTCAAACACTTACGTTGAAATCGAGTTTTCAATTGCTGAGCAATTCGACACTCTGGTAATCAATACTTCCGGCGTTGCTGGTGAGTTTGACAACCTCGTTATCGGTCTGAGCACTCGTGAAATTCCTGTTCCAGCTCCAACTGGACTTGCACTGTTCGCTTTCGGCCTGGTTGCTCTTGGTCTGAGATCTCGTTTAAAGAAATAAACGAAAAAGAAAGTTACCGCTAAAAAAGTCGGCCTGAGTGCCGACTTTTTTTACACTTGTAACTTTAGTCTAAAGTACCATTTCATAAACTGATGAATTTTTAAGCGTTTTTTTCTTGGTCTAAAAAATGCATTGCTCCGGTTGTTGGTGACATTAATCAAGGAGCGACTCTATGAAACGTTTTCCCCTGGTCACTAAATCCCTTTTATTCAGTGTCGTACTGGTTTTTAGTGTCTCTAAGCAATCTACCGCAGCATCTATAAGTTTTGGCGGGGCTAACGCCTCAGATGGTTCTGGCCTGACAAGCAGTTTTATGGATCCCATTAACGGCGGTCTGTCAGATTATTTTATAGAAACTTTTGACATCGCAACTGGCGATCCGCTTTATCCTGGCTCTACAAACTATACGGTTTCAGGGTTTGAAAATGAGTGTGCAGTAAACAGCGTTAACAATGGACCGATTGGTGTAAACATCTCTGCGAACAGTTCAGAGATTGCTGTTCGTAAAGGTTCGGTAACAAATGTTGCTGCGGCACCGGCTAATGATACCACCTGTTATGGCTATGCAACTAACAATGGTCAAGGCACTGCGACCATATCATTTGACTATACTAACCTACTCGATTATTACAGTTCTCTTTACGGCTCTTCAACTCAGTTAGGCATTACTTATCTTGGCTTTTACTGGGGCTCAGTGGATGTTTATAATGACTTCTATTTTTATTCCGGAGGATCGCTGGTCTCGTCGATAACAGGGGCGGCATTACTCTCGCAGCTAGGCGGCAGTTCCGGAAATCAAACCAGCCCGGACTCCAATGCCTACGTCAATATCGCTTTTTCAATTGCAGAACAGTTTGACACACTCGTCATTAATACCAGTGACATTGCCGGGGAATTTGACAATATTGTCATAGGTCTGAGTACCCGGGAGATACCGGTAAGCGCTCCGGGGGCAACACTCATCCTGCTATTTGCCTCTGTTATGATTGCCAGCCGAAGGGTTCGTAAAAAATAAATAATCAAAATAAATTCAATAAGAAAGCCGGCAACATGTCGGCTTTTTTGTTATTTCACGCTATAGTTTACTTATACTATTACTCTTCAAAGCAACCCGCTCGTATATGGATATTCATAACCCACTTTCACTTATTTGCCAGCCAGATATTGCTACGCTGATAGCATCTGAGGACGCCGTAAACCAATACGGAATAAATACTTTCGGTAGACCACAGCAATTTGCCGGTGCAATTAAAGTTTATAAAGAATCGGTTATTCCCCAGCTCCTCAAGTTGGCAAATTCGGCAGGGTTTAAACTGCATCCGGTAAGCACTAACAATAACTGGGGCTATGGCTCGATTCTGGTCGATAAAGAGCCCGTTTATCTGCTTGACCTTTCACCACTCAATACCATCACCCCGACCGATAAAGAGCTGGGCCTTATTACCATAGGCCCTGGTGTCACCCAGCAACAGTTACACGACTACCTGATTGAGCATAACTGGCCTCATATGGTGCCGGTTACTGGCGCAGGACCGTCATGCAGCCTGCTCAGCAATGCTTTGGAAAGGGGCTACGGCATCACGCCTTATACAGATCATTTTTATGCCTGCAATGCATTAAAGGCCTATCTTCCTCATCCGGACTTGTGTGAGCAAAAACTCTCTTCTGCAGTGTCAGCTCTGGATCAAAGCGGCCATGACTTTATAGATAAAACCTTTAAGTGGGGCCTCGGTCCATATGTAGACGGTTTATTTACCCAGAGTAACCTGGGAGTAGTTACCGAGATGACGCTTAGACTGGCCAAAAAGCCATCGTCTTTCTGCGCTTTTTATATTCAGATATTCGATGGTGATAATTTTGCTGAGGCTGTGTCTTTCATTCGTGACCTATTGGAGTCTCAAAGTGGCATGGTTGGCTCAATTAATTTAATGGACAAGAGACGCCTCGTATCCATGACATGTGAAAACCCAAATGTCGAACAGAGTCCAATTGAGCCGCTATCAGATGAACAGGTGAACAAGTTAGCTGCAGCCAAGCGACTACCGGAATGGATGATCGTTGGATCAATTTATGGGGAGCAACCGGTAGTCAACTTTGTTAAAAAATACATCAGAAAAAACGGCAAGCAACTGGGCCGGATTCTCTTTTCTGACTCTTTATTGCTGAAATTTGCCCATCAATTCGTCCGTCTACCACTTAATTTTCTTCCTGCATTCAAAGATGTAAAGGGGCAATTGAGCTCGCTCAGTGAAGGTATTGATATCATGCTGGGAGAGCCAAACCAGGTAGCCCTTCCTCTTCCTTATTGGCGAAACCAAGCGATTAAAAGCGATAAATCTCGTCCCCTGGATCCGGCTGCCGAAAACTGTGGTTTACTTTGGTACGCTCCGCTACTGCCAATGAATCCCCAAGCATTAGAACAGTTTGTTTTATTTGTTCGCACAACCATGCTCAAATATGACCTGGATCCGTTAATCACTTTTACCAATCTAAAACACGACTGCATAGACTCAACGGTTCCTTTGGTATTCAATAAACAGAGCAGTGACGAGGAAGCCAAAGCGCTAAATTGTCTGCATGAATTAATTACCAAAGGGTGTGAACAGGGTTTTGTGCCGTACCGGTTACCCATCCATGAACAGCAGCAACTCGACAAGTCATCTGCTTTCTGGAAAACCATAAAGCTAGTAAAAAATGCTATGGACCCCAACAATATTTTATCGCCTGGTAAATACGATTCACAGTAATCAGCCATAAGGGGTATAGTCAGAGTCAAACCAAACTGGTATCTTTGCCTTCAGTATGAGGTAAATAGCCATAAGGAATGGATGCAAATGAAACGGGCCGCGGCACTTCTTTGTGTATTAGTATTAACAGCTTGTTCTCAGAAAACCGCAGAACAACAAATCGCAGATGCAAAACGTCTTGTCCAAGAAGGTGAAGAAATTGCAGCCATTGTCGAGTTAAAAAATGCGGTAGTAACAGAACCTAACAATGCCGAAGCGCGTTTTCAGTTAGGGATACTTGAGTTCCGGCAAGGGTTGTGGGAAGAAGCAGAAAAGGAACTTAGACGCTCACTTGAGTTAGGTTACAACAAGTTACAAGCTTATCCTCTGCTGATTAAAGCTATCTTTTACCAAAATGACTTTTTACGGGTGCTTACTGAATTAGAAGATACTCCCGAGTTAAATGACACCCAAGTCATCAGCACTATGGCGCTTTTTGAGTATCTTGCCAAGTTAAAGGCCGGTCAACAGAACCCGGTTATTCCCACTAAGCGCCTGCAACGTGAAGATTTATTAATTGCTCAGGCTTATCAAACACTTGAATCAGGTAAACCGCAGGTAGCTAAAAATATTACCGAACAGTTTATAAGCCCGGAAACAGAGCCGTTTGAAAAGCTACTTCTGCAGGGCATGATTGAGTCGCTCATGGGGAATCATGTAGAGGCAATCATTGCCAACACCAAGGCATTAGAAATTTTCCCTACCTATCATGTAGCGCGGTTTCTGCTCGCCGAACAGCTCATTGAAGATAAACAACTCAATCGTGCCGATGAAGAAATCAATAAGCTACTGGCTTTAAATCCGAACAGCGGGCATGCCAATTATTTAAAATCACTTGTTTACTTTTACCAGAATGAATACGAGCAGGCCTATAACCTCGCAAACCTGGCCTTACAGCATAATGCAAAGCCCGCGTTGGCCAGTTTTATAGCCGGGACCAGTGCCTATTACACCGGCCGGCTGGAAAGCGCTTTACGATTGCTGTCCACAGCCGCTACAACCTTGCCTCCCGCCCACCCTGTGCACAGAATGCTTGCTCAGGTAAAGCTGGAATTAGGCTATGTAGATGAAGTTGCAGGTAGCCTCGACGACCTGAATATTGAACCCGGGCAAGGGGCTGAAATATACAGCCTTGCCGCACTTCAAAAGCTACAACAAGGCGAGGCAGCAGAATCAGAATCACTGCTCAACAAAGCAAAATCACTGGACCCAAACAATCCGGTAGGACTATTGAGAGAAGGTTATATCCTGCTTGACGAAGGTAAAGACGGCGCCGCCGACTCACTGGCCAAAGCACTCGAACTTGCCCCGGATCTTAGCGAGGCCTGGATCCTATTGGCTCAGGCCAAGTACGAAGAAGAAGGGCTGGCGTCAGCCTTAACGGTTGCCGACAAATGGGCTGAACTGAATGAGTTAAATGGTGAGTTGTTAAGAGGGATCATTTACTTAAGAGACGGGGATGAGAAACAGGCCATTTCACACTTTACTAATTTGGTAAAGCGGGACCCAAACAACGCGGGAGCCCTTCGCTACCTTATGATAGGCGAAGCGCGCTGGGATAATTTTGATAAGGCGATTGAATATGGTGAAAAACTACTTGATTTAACGCCCAATAATCTGCAAAACCTGGTTGATGTAGTGAACATCAAACTAGCAATGGGTCAGGAAGGGGAGCTGGAGAGTTTTCTTAAACAACGTATAGCCAAGTTTCCTGAATCAGATGCAGCGAGCTCAGCCCTGGCACTATTATATTCGCGCTCACAGCAGCCCCAAAAGGCTATCAACTTACTAAAAGGCATCGTGGAACCGCAAAGCTTTGGCGTTTACCAGGCGTTAGGCGATGCTTACGTCTCTGTAAAAAATTTCGACAAAGCGATTGAAACCTACCGTGACTGGTCACAAAAATTTCCTACTGATAGCCGTAGTTGGTATCGACTCATAGCGGCTTACCAAATGGTGAATGACTTTGATAGCGCCTTAGAAGCCACCCAGAGTGCACGCCGTTATCTGCCCAAAGACGACCGCCTTATTCTTGTAGAAGCACACCTTGCGGCATCAACAGGACGGTTTGCACAGTCCAAGCGAGCCATCGACTTACTGACAGAAGATAGCAGCGAGTTGGTTAATTTAACCCATACCAAAGGTTTGCTGGCACTAAACGAAAAGCGTTTTAGCGATGCCGTTTCATTACTATCTGCTTACTATGAAACCAACCCGGGTTTTGCGGTTGCCCGTTTGCTGGCACAGGCGCATGCTGGTTTAGGAGAGGCAGAAAAAGGCCTTGAATATCTTAAGTCGGAAGCTAGCAAGGAACATGACACCCTGGTCTTCAAGCTGATAAGTGCAGACTATGCATCGTCATACGGAATGTATGATGCCTCGATCGAACTATACACGCAGGCCTTGTCTCAAAAGCCAGACGACTTTGCTGCGCTTAATAACCTGGCGTCAGTTTATACTCAGTCAGGCGACTTAAACAAAGCCGAAGAATTCGCTAAACGAGTTATTGAAATCGCCCCGGACTCGCCTTATGCCCTCGATACTTACGGTTATGTTTTATTGAGACAAGGCAAAATACCAGAAGGCCAGGCGTTTGTTGAACGAGCTTTGGGTAAAGATCCGAATAACAAGGAAATACAACTACACAATGTAGAGGCCCTGCTCCTGAATGGTGAGTTGACCCAGGCAAAATCAATGCTGTCCCGAGTTCGTCCCGCCACGCCTTTACAACAAGCATTATATAAAGAACTAAAAAGACGTCTTGATGAGCAGAAATAGCATCGACTGATTGATACCGTGCTGACTATAGACGTAAGGGATAACTATACTCTGGATGAGGTAGCGGCAACGCTTACCTCTCTTGAGAGTTCGATGCCCTCGGTTCCATTATTTTTGAGTTTATTCTGGATCAGGCCCTGGCTTGAACTCTGCGAGACCCCGCCTCTCTGGTTAACTTGCCAGCATGATGGCCGCGTGGTGAGCAGTATATTTCTGTCGACCAGGGGTTACCGACTACCCAAAGAGCCATTCTCTTCCGGCTGGTTCAATAAAACGGGCGAGCCTAAACAAGACCAAATCTGGATAGAATACAACGATATACTGGCACTTCCGGAGTATCGCCAGGCAGCGATAAACTGCTTGTTGGATTGGTGCGAAAAACAGCCCCAACAAAAGTGGATCCTGGAAATAACGGATAAAGCAGCAGACTGGCAGCATCATCCTGCTTTTAATATCGAGGTTATGGACATTCCCGCTTTTCGGGTAAAACTCAGTGACGCCTACGAAGACTACAATGCGTTTTTGTTGCAATGCTCCAGCAACAGCCGCAGCCGAATTCGCAGAGCCATGAAATACATGCAGCAGCACTATGGCGAACTTTCTGTAAAGTCCCTTGGAGCACAACCAGATCCAGAATCTCTTACGCGGTTGATGTCATTACATCGGCACCGATGGGGAAATACCAGCGAGGGAAGCGGTTTTGATAACCCTTTGTTTGTGCAGTTTCATCAGGCATTAATGGCTAATAAGCAACAGCACACTTATCATTGTGAGCTACTGGGGTTTTATGCTGGTGAACTTTGCCTCGGCTATACTTATAATCTCCTTAGTGATGACACCGTGTATTTCTATTTATCCGGAATTGAATACGCTGAGCAGAGCAACCGTTTTCAGCCCGGTCTGATAATGCACACTCTGGCGATAGCCTATTTTGCCCGTAAAGGATTTAAAGCCTATGACTTTATGGGCGGTGACAGTCAGTACAAGCGCTCTTTGTCCAATGAGCAATACACCTTAACGGCGGTCCACTTACTCAAAAGAACCTGGCTTACGCAACTGTTAAGTCTGATAAAAACCGTGACGCGGCGCTTTCGTTAAAAATATTCCCGCAAGAGGTGTAATCCGTGATTAATGTTTGCCCTGTAGCGCTGTTTAACGGTACAGTTACACACAGGTTGATTCCCCATTAACGACAATAACTACAAATACCGACACATGCTGGAACCTAACTATTTTACCCTAGAAACGCCCTCACAAGATATTAGTGCAAGGGTATTGTTCTGTGTCGGAGTGCCTCTTCAGCAAGGCCAGTATTTTGCTCTGCAAAAGTTGGTATGTTGTCGTGACGATAAAGAAGACGTCAAAGCTACCGTCACACCCACAGGCTTCTGGCCGGATAATTCCATAAAATGGGTGCAGGTGCGCGGGGAAACCACCACTCAGGGGTTGAAAAATGCAAGCTTTGCGATTGCTGAAGCACCAAAGCGCAACACAGGTTTAAAGCAAAAATCTCCCGAAATCATTACTTCTGAGCGCGACGTCTCGATTCTTTGTGCGGAGACCTGTCTGACCGTTGCTACTGACAAACCATTTTCAGGCACGCTCACCGTTGCCGGAACCGCCTACCGGTTTGGTATTCGATACCAGTTCAGGGCACCTTTTGAAGTGCTGCAATCACAGTTGACCGACTGGCATTATACACCCGCTTACGACAACAATTCCGCAGGAGAAGCTTCATTCATTGAACTGGTCCTGCATTATCAGTTATCCTGTCAAGCAGCGGCTACCCTGCCTTTGGAGCTTTCGGTAACGCTAAAATACTTTGCCCATTTTGGCAGATGTGAATTACACACCACCCTGTTAAACCCCAATCCGGCTGAACATGCCGCCGGCACCTGGGACCTTGGCGAAGAAAAAAGCTTGCTGGTAGAAGACTTTGCCTGGTTTGTTAAATCCGATCAAAGCATCGCATACCTTAGTGATGACAGCTCAACACTCTCCGGTAAAGCGCCGGTTAATACTCATAGTACGTGTTGGCAACGCTCCAGTAATGGCGAGCACTGGGATAGTCCAGTGCATGTTAATCAGGACCGTAAACTCAGTATTTCCAATCCTTTGAGCGTCATCGACATCAATGGGATAAAAACCGAACAACCAGTGCGTCTTACCCCTGCGGGCTATTTAAAACAGGACGAAGCGTGCCTACACTTCAGTCCGCAAAAGTTCTGGCAGAATTTCCCCACCGCATTAACGGCCAGTCCGACAGAAATTTGCTGGCATTTTTTTAAAGCCGAGGCCGACCACCCGGTTGAGTTACAACCGGGTGAACAAAAGTCGCATTGTTGCGAACTCGCCTTTTCTGGCAGTGCTGTAAATTACCTTAAAGCAGACGCCCGTCTTAATCCGCAATGGGTAACAGAATGCGCCGTTATCCCCTGGTTTTCTTCGTCACTGGTTTCTGATCCACTTCAACAACTGATAGATCTTGGCCAGACAGGCGAGCAAAACTTCTTCGCTAAACGGGAAAACATCGACGAATTTGGCTGGCGTCATTTCGGTGATATTTACGCAGATCACGAAACAGCAGAACATCAGGGCGACGCTCTGTTTCCTTCTCACTACAACAACCAGTACGATCCGTTATATGGCTTTTTAAAGCAGTGGCTGCTAAGCGGCGATGAGAAGTGGAAAGAGCTTGCCGACGATTTGGCCAGGCATATTATCGATATTGATATTTATCATTGTGACTATGACAAGCCTGAGTATAACAACGGGTTATTTTGGCACACCGATCATTACCTCCCGGCCGAGACCGCTACGCACCGAACTTACTCGAAACATCATAAAAGTGATGCGTACCAGGATCATGCCGGCGGCGGTGGACCAGGAGGCCAGCACTGCTATACCAGCGGCCTGCAGCTGTATTACTTCCTTACCGGTTGCTTACAGGCGAAAAAAACAGTATTGGGATTAGCCAACTGGATCACCCAGGTTTACGAAAGTGACGGCACCCTATTTGGTTTGCTGCTGCAATTCAAAAACCGCCACCGAAAGGATTTAAAGCAGTTCAGCACAGGTAATTATCCGCTGGACAGAGGCACTGCCAATTACATGGTTGCCCTGCTTGATAGCTACGAGCTCACAGGCAATACCCACTTACTGGACAAAGTCGCTCATATCATCCGCCACACAGTCTCTCCTGATGATAATATCGAAGGAGAGAGAAAACTGAGCAACGTCGAGGAATGTTGGTTTTATACTGTTTTCTTTCAGGCTGTGTGTCGCTATCTTACCGTCCAGCAGTGCATTAGTGAAAACAGCGACTTTGCATATGCCAGAGCCTGTCTGCTTCACTACGCGAAATGGATGGCACAAAACGAATATCCCTATCTGCAAAAGCCGGACATTTTAGAGTACCCCAACCAAACCTGGAGTGCCCAGGATTTACGTAAGGTGCATGTGTTAGCCGTTGCCGCAGCTTATGCGGAACCGCAATGGGCAGACCGTTGTTTACAAAAGGCAAAGGAATTAAAAGCATACATCGTAGCAGCCCTGACTCACAGTGAAGAGCGGCAGTATACCCGTATCCTGGCGCTGGTGATGCAAAATTACGGCATCGATACCGTGTTAGAAAACACGCAGCCGCTAAAGCCCGCACAAACGAATCCAGCCCAGAGCCAGTCCCAGCGCAAAACAGGCTGGCAAAAGGAATTATTGCAGGTAATAAAACAGTTCTCACCACAATATGAGTGGCAGCAATTGCAAAAGCGTATTCCGAGATTACGCAAAAGCCGGTGGAGTTAGGCATGGAAAGCGTTTCGTTTATTATTCCCCATAAGGGGCGTGAAGGCATGTTAATTGAAACCATTCGCTCAATTGCCGCTCTGGATTATCCCCATGAGCAACTGGAGATCGTGCTGGTTTCACAAAATCCGTCTGTCTCAGCAGATATCAGGCGAGCGGCTGGCACCATTAACCTGCAGGTCATCGAAAGCTCCCCCAACAACACCATTTCCACCTCGCGAAATATTGGTGCTAAACGGGCGCAAGGCAGCTACTTTGCCTTTTTGGATGCCGACATAGCTTTATCGGCCAACTGGCTGAACACCTGTCTTAAGCTCCTGCAGAACCGCCCCGCCACAAAGCTGGTGAGTGCCATGCAATTACCCTCTGATATGCCTACGCCACTTGAGCATATCCGGGTGGCTCTGAGTAATGCGGACGTTGATTGCACGGTTAGCTTTTTACCCGGGCGAAACCTGTTGCTCAGCAAGGACACCTTTTATCAGGCAGGCCAATTCCCTGACGATTTGGTTACCTGTGAAGACTACTACTTTACCGATAAGGTTAATCAACTCGGTGAACTTTACTATACAAGCGAGGCACAGTACGTCCATATTGGTGAGGATAAACAACTCGGGGCAATGTTTAGTAAGGAGATCTGGCGAGGTCAGTCAAACCTGGCTTCCACCCGGGATCGCCACATTCCATTAAGAGAATGGCCAAGTTTTATTGTTCCGGTGGCGATTCCCGGCCTGCTTTTATGTGCGCTGTTACTGGCTTTAACCGGTTATTCAGGGCTGAGTCTGTTAGCGCTGGTGCTGTCTGTACTGCCGGTCTTAGCGTACAGTGTGCGCCTGTTCAGACTCGTCGCCGGTAAAACGTCCTTCTGGCAGGTCTTAAAATTCTACAGCGTTTATTTCCCGGCCCGTGCTATTGGCACTGTGGGCGGCATTATAAAAACCATCGGAACTTCCTCACATGGCAAATAAAAAAATAAAAATTCTGCAATTTATCTGTTCAACCGGTTTTTATGGTGCTGAACGGTGGGTGCTGGCGCTGGCCAGTCATTTGCCAGAAGATAAGACGACCTCTGTTCTGGCCACAACGCTGGAAGATAATTCACAGGGTCTGGAACTGGTTCGGCAATTCAAAGCGCGTTGTGGCAACACCTTCGAGCTACCTATGAAGCATAAGTTCGATTTTTCGGTGGTCGATAAGCTGGTCGAACTTATTAAAAGTGAAGATATCGATATCATCCACACCCATGGTTATAAATCAGATATTCTTGGCGTGTGGGCAGCCCGTAAAGCAGGTATACCGTGTGTGGTAACACCTCACGGATTCGAAAATGCCAAGGATATAAAACTACGCATGTTCATCTGGCTTGGCTGTCAGGCAATGAAATACGGCGATGCCATCGTGCCACTTTCGCGCCAACTTCTGACTGACATGCAACGCCTGGGCGTTAAAGCAGAGAAGACTCACTATATTCAAAATGGTGTTGATTTGTCCGAGGTTGAGTCCGTGCGCACCGATGAAACAATTCCTGCCAGTACCGAAAAACGACGGGTTGGGTTTATCGGACAAATGATTAGCCGTAAAAACATCGATGATATTCTGACCATTTTTGATGATTTACACCAGGAAGGAATGGACATTGAATTGCTATTCCTTGGCGATGGCGACGACCGTGCCAGACTGGAGGAAATCGCTGCGACTTTACCCAGTAAAAGCGACATTCATTTTCTCGGCTTCCGTGATGACCGACTGGCGCTGCTCAAAACTTTCGATCTGTTTGTCATGACCTCAACACTGGAGGGAGTGCCACGCTGCCTGATGGAAGCCTGTGCCATGGGGACCCCCGTAGCGGCCTATCAGATCCCGGGGATTGACCAACTCATCACTCACCAGCAAACCGGATTACTCGCCCCTCTTGGCGAGCGGGAAACACTCAAAAGCTATTGGCGTGAGATGTTATCTGATACTATCAAAGCCAATGAATATGGCTTACAGGCAAAAGCCTATGTAGAAGAGCACTTCTCGGCGCAGCGAATGGCCAACGAGTATATGGTGCTTTT
>OJDQ01000317.1_pt1 | contig 23666 bp, 21 predicted proteins | sample 1592851 | NCBI WGS metagenome assembly OJDQ01 (sample SAMN05416774, study PRJEB24817) | seawater metagenome | isolation source: Sea water | place: Canada:Atlantic | collected 2013-07 | reverse complement strand
ACAAAGAAAAGCTCATTCTCGCCGTGCTAATTAACCACCGGCCAAACGATATACCGCGCGACTGGCTGGACTCACTGTATAGCAGTGAGTCACTCACATCTGAACAGATTAACGGCTTGTTAGAGCAACAGCCAGACGAAGAATTCCGCCTCGGTAAAGTGGTTTGTAGCTGCTTTGGCGTGCGTGAAAAGACCATCAGGCAAGCCATTAGTCAGGGCACTAACACCGTTAGTGAGCTTGGCAAGGCGCTGCAATGCGGTACCAATTGTGGTTCGTGTAAAACCGAATTGGCGGGTTTGATTGCATCGACAACGGCAGCGACAGAACAGAATAAGGAAACAACCAATGAATATGCGCTTTAATACACTGATGATGCCGTTGATGTTGAAAGTATCCCGCATGGGTGCCGCCCTGTTTGGTGACCACGGCGACTCAATTGTGGGTGGCAAAACCGCGCAACGCCGCCGTAAAAACGGTGAAGTGTTTATCGTTGGTGCCGGCCCCGGTGATGCAGAGCTGCTCACACTAAAAGCGTTTCGATTATTACAGCAAGCTGACGTGGTGCTGTTTGACTGGCTGGTGGATCAATCGGTGCTCGATTGTATTCCACGCCATGTGGCCCGGGAGTTTGTGGGTAAACGTTGCGGTAAGCACAGTGTGCCACAGGAAGAAATTTGTCAGCGACTGGTTGAACTGGGTCTGCAGGGTAAGCGGGTAGTGCGCTTAAAAGGCGGCGATCCGGCCATTTTTGCCCGCACCAGCGAAGAAACCGATGCCCTGTATCAGGCGGGCATACCGTTTGCCATTGTACCCGGAATAACGGCGGCGTCCGGCGCTTCCGCTTACACCGGAATTCCATTAACCGACCGCCGTTTTGCTCAGTCTGTGCGATTTATGACCGCGCAGTTTAAGGATCCGGCGAAAGAGGCAGACTGGCAGGCCATTGCGGCAAGCAGTGAGCGTGAAACCACAGTGGTGTATATGGGGCTGAAGCGTTTGGCGTTGTTATCCCAGCGTCTTACAGAAGCCGGTGTCGATGCTAACTTACCCGTTGCAGTGATTGAAAACGCGTGTTGTAATCAACAGCAGGTTATCGTTGGCAACGTCGGCGATATTTATCAACGCGTGCTCGACGCGGCAATCGAAGGACCGGCACTTACCGTGATTGGTCATGTGGTTTCTGCCCGTCAGCCCATCACCGCCGATTTGTTACATCATACCTATGAGCAACGCGCCATTTAGCGAATACATTAAAGCCCTCGGCAAAGGCCAGCGGGGCGCCCGGCATCTTACGCAAGCTGAAGCCTTTGATGCCTTTTCTCAATTACTAAACCAATCCATCGCACCGGAACAAGCCGGCGCTTTTTTGATGCTGCTGCGCATGCAGGAAGAATCTGTTGAAGAGCTATGCGGTTTTATTGCAGCCTGTCGCGGAAAACTACCCATCGAATTAAGCGCAATGCAAGCCAGTGTAGATATTGGTTGTTATGCCGGTAAACGTCGGCAATTACCCTGGTATTTATTGAGCGCAGCATTACTTGCAAGCGTTGGCTACCGGGTGTGCCTGCATGGTGCCAGTGAGCCCGGCTCAAAACGCTTTTATGCCAGCCATGCTCTGGCAGAGTTGGGCTTGCCACTGGCAACGTCGGTACAACATGCCCAGCAAACCATGGACAGCATGAATGCCTGTTATCTGGATTTAGGTATTGCCCTGCCCGAGCTTGATCGCATTATTAAATTGCGTGAATTATTTGGCTTACGGTCCTGTGCTAATACCCTGGCCCGTTTGTTAAATCCAAGCAGTGCGCCCTTTGCGGTACAGGGGGTTTATCATACGCATTTGGATGAACGTCATGCGAAAGTCAACGAGACGTTTTTGCAACAGCAGTCACTGGTGTTTCGTGGTGACGGCGGCGATCCTGAGGTGAATCGCGACAGACCAACAGATTTGTATTACACCCATAGTGGTGTCACCACCAAACTGGCGTTACCCGAAGCGGATGGCTGGGCAATGAAAGAGCGCGAATTCTCAGTTGAGACGATGTTAGCAGTGTGGCGGGGCGATCTGGAACACGGTTATGCACAGCAGGCCGTGATTGCTTCGCTGGCGGTGTATCTGATGTTACTGGAAAAATTAAGCCAGCAAGAGGCCCAACAGCGGGCAACAGAACTATGGCAATTGCGCCATAAGCAGGCATTGCCTTTTCACAGTGAGCACTGACAGTGCACAAAATGCACTACGATGAGTCGCTGAATTTCGGCGACAAATAACCGAAATTTATAAGTTGTTGAAATTAATGGTTATTAAATATTGGCACTAAATGTGTATAACTCTCTTTAGCAATACTAGTATGCGCTATACCTAAACAATTTATTAATACCTTGCTGTCTTCTAACGAGGCGAGGTAAACGGCAACGAAGCCCACCCGTTCACAATGACGATGTCATTTCGAACGGGTGGGTTTTTTTTTGGCTTAAGGAAAGTACATGTTACATAAGACTGTAAAACACAAGTTAAAGCAGGTGGCAGGTTCGCTGACACTGGTTGCGTCATTATTTACTGCCTCAGTGACTACCGTGTCTGCTGAGGATATTGGCTGGCCAGAAAAAGAAGAGCTGAAGTTTGGCTTTATCAAACTCACCGATATGGCACCACTGGCGATTGCTTACGAAAAAGGCTATTTCGAAGACGAAGGTCTGTACGTTACGCTGGAAGCCCAGGCTAACTGGAAAGTGCTGCTTGACCGCGTTATTGACGGTCAGTTAGATGGTGCGCATATGTTAGCCGGTCAGCCCTTGGGCGCAACCATTGGCTTTGGCACCCAGTCGCACATTATTACCGCTTTCAGCATGGATTTAAACGGTAACGGGATCACCGTTTCTAATGACGTTTGGGCTGAGATGGAAAAACACATTCCGGTTGAAAATGGCAAGCCGGTACATCCGATTAAAGCCGACTACTTAAAGCCGGTAGTGGAAAGCTATAAAAATGCCGGTAAGCCTTTCAAAATGGGCATGGTATTTCCGGTTTCCACGCATAACTATGAACTGCGTTACTGGTTAGCCGCAGGGGGCATCCACCCAGGTTATTATGCACCGCACAAAGGCGATACCTCAGGCCAAATCGATGCTCAGGCGCTGCTGTCGGTAACGCCACCACCGCAAATGCCAGCTACCATGGAAGCCGGTACCATCTTCGGTTACTGCGTAGGTGAACCGTGGAATCAGCAAGCGGTGTTTAAAGGTATTGGTGTACCGGTTATCACCGACTACGAAATCTGGAAAAACAACCCGGAAAAAGTATTTGGTGTGAGCAAAACCTGGGCCGAAGAAAACCCTAATACGCACATTCGCGTGGTTAAGGCGATGATCCGCGCCGCCATGTGGTTAGATGCAAACAACAACGCTAACCGCCCGGAAGCCGTTAAAATTCTGGCCAAGAGCAGCTATGTGGGCGCCGATGCCGACGTTATTGCCAACAGCATGACCGGTACCTTTGAATATGAAAAAGGCGATAAGCGTGATGTGCCAGACTTTAATACTTTCTTCCGCCACAACGCGACTTACCCGTTCTACAGCGATGCGATTTGGTATCTAACCCAGATGCGCCGTTGGGGACAGATTGCAGAGCCTAAGTCTGACGACTGGTACATGCAGACAGCAAAGAGCGTATATCGCCCGGATATCTACACCATTGCTGCCAAAGCGCTGATTGAAGAAGGTCTGGCAGATCCTAAAGATTTTCCTGACTTCGACACAGAAACCGGCTTTAAGCCGCCGCAAACAGAGTTTATCGATAATGTGACGTTTGATGGCAGCAAGCCCAATGCTTACTTAGAGAAATTCTCAATTGGTCTGAAAGGCGACACGGTTATATAACCGTGTCTCCCGGACCCTCGATGATAAAAGGTAAAGACGATGAGTAAATCGGTACCAGTTGTCAGCCATATTGGCCAGATCCGCGGTAAAAATGTGTTAGGGAATATTATGTCCACCGTACCAAAATTATTGATGCCTGTTGTTGGCATATTATTATTCCTCGCGATTTGGAATGTGGTAGCCAAAAACATCGATACGTCGCTGGGGCAGTTTCCTGGCCCGGCGCAGGTGTGGGAGCAAACCTTTACGTTAATTGATGAACACAGCGCGCAGCGTGAAAAGGCAGAAGCTTTCTACGCCCGTCAGGAAGAACGCAACGCAGCGCGGGTTGCAAAAGACCCGACCTACGAGCCGAGAATCCGAGATTTCACCGGCGCGCCAACGTTCTTCGATCAGATATGGACCAGTTTATATACCGTGATGGTGGGCTTTTTGATTGCCAGTATTGTGGCAATACCCGCGGGTATCTTATGTGGCCTGAGCAAATCTGCCTATTCCGCTCTGAACCCACTGATCCAAATCTTTAAACCGGTGTCGCCGCTGGCCTGGTTACCACTGGTTACCATGGTGGTCAGTGCGGTGTATGTCAGTGATGACCCGATGTTTTCCAAATCGTTTATTACCTCGGCTTTTACCGTTTCGCTGTGCTGCTTATGGCCCACGCTAATCAATACTGCGGTAGGTGTTTCTAACATCGATTCCGATCTGGTGAACGTGAGTAAGGTGCTGCGGTTAAAGCCATTAAGCCATGTGCAGAAAATTGTTCTGCCAGCTTCTATTCCGATGATTTTTACCGGTTTACGCTTGTCACTGGGTATAGGCTGGATGGTGCTGATTGCGGCCGAAATGCTCGCCCAGAACCCGGGTTTGGGTAAGTTTGTCTGGGATGAATTCCAGAATGGCAGCTCAGAGTCACTGGCACGCATCATGGTAGCGGTCATCACCATTGGTTTAATTGGTTTCCTGCTCGATCGCCTGATGCTGTCAGTACAGCGCCTGGTGAGTTGGGACAAAAACGCAGTGCTGCGCTAAGCGGCTTACACATTCGAGGAATTAAATTATGCAAAGCAGACATTTAGAACTCAGTCAGGTAGGCATTGATTTTCCTACGCCGAAAGGGCCGTTTACTGCATTAACCGACGTGAATCTGAAGATTGATAAGGGCGAGTTTATCTCACTGATTGGTCACTCAGGTTGTGGTAAATCCACGGTACTTAATATTGTAGCCGGTCTGCATCAGGCCACTACTGGCGGTGTCATTCTCGACGGTGGAGAAGTGAAAGAGCCCGGTCCTGAGCGCGCGGTAGTATTCCAGAACCATTCGCTGTTGCCCTGGCTATCCTGTTACAAGAACGTCGAACTGGCCGTGAAACAAACCCAGAAAGGTAAGTCCAAACAGGAAATCCGCGACTGGGTAATGCACAACATGGAGTTGGTGCACATGACCCACGCACTGGATAAACTGCCATCGGAAATCTCCGGTGGTATGAAACAGCGGGTGGGCATTGCCCGGGCGTTGGCCATGGAACCTAAAGTGCTGCTAATGGATGAACCCTTCGGTGCCCTTGACGCGCTGACCCGGGCTCATTTGCAGGACTCGCTGATGGAAATCCACGCCGATTTAGGCAATACCGTCATTATGATCACCCACGATGTGGATGAAGCGGTGCTGTTATCCGATCGCATTGTGATGATGACCAATGGCCCTTCAGCCACCATTGGCGAAATTCTCGACGTTAAACTCGAGCGTCCCCGGGACCGTCTGGCTCTGGCTGACAATCCTGAATACAACCATTACCGGCACGAAGTGCTGACCTTCCTTTATGAAAAACAAAAAAAAGTGGAAACCGTTTCAGGACATAAAAAAGCAAAGCAGTCTGGCGCCAAAAAGAAGTCTGACGCCGCTTAAGTAATATTAATAAAAACAAATTGTTAGCTCGGCCTTAAAGGGCCGGGCCGGGTATTCTCACGCTTAATTTAGGAATTTATCATGAAAACACCAGTCTCTTTTTTCAAACGCGGAATGTTAGCTTCACTGATCTCAGCGGCCTTATTACCAGCCGCCCAGGCGGCTACTGAGTGGCATGATGCATTATCTGACTCCAAGGCATCAGCCAGTTTTCGCCTGCGTTACGAAGGCGCGAATCAGGATAATGCGGTAAAAGATGCTAGCGCATTGACACTACGCACTTTACTTAGCTTCGAATCCGGTGAGTACAACGGCTTTTCATTCAAAGCGGATCTGGAAGATGTGACCATCGTAATGGGGCAGGGCGATTACACCGTAGGGCCGGCAGGTTACAATCCGGGCGAGTATTCAGTGATTGCCGACCCGGAAACCACCGAACTGAATCAGGGCTATGTGCAGTTTAAAAATGATGGCCTGACCGTTAAAGCCGGACGTCAGATTATTGCGCTGGACGGCCATCGTTTCGTGGGGCACGTTGGCTGGCGTCAGGACTGGCAAACCTATGATGCGGTATCGGTAAACTATAAGGTCAGCGAAAAACTGAACGCGTTTTACGCCTATCTGAACAAGCGTAACCGTATTTTTGGTGAAGCGGCAGATATCGATTCAAAAGACCATTTACTCAACGTCAGTTACCAGGACGACTTTGGTAAGTTAACCGCTTATGCCTACCTGCTTGAAGTGGATAACAACATTGATAACAGCCTGGATACCTACGGTGTAAGCTATGCCGGCGCTTATAAAACCGATTCGGTTAAATGGCTTTACAACGCCGAGTTTGCTACTCAGTCAAGCGAAGCGGCAGCGACTGATTATTCTGCTACTTACGCAATGCTGGAAGCGGGCGCAGTGGTTTCAGGCGTCACGGCTAAGCTAGGCTACGAGCTGCTGGGCTCCGATGATGGCATGTATGGCTTTGCCACACCACTGGCGACCCTGCATAAATTCAATGGTTGGTCTGATCAATGGTTAGGTACACCAGGGCAGGGCTTACAGGATGTTTACGTGAGTGCCGCAACCAAGTTCGCCGGTGGTAACTGGTTGTTTGTGTATCATGACTTTAGTGCCGATGAAGCGAGCAGCACGGTTGACGATCTGGGTAGTGAGATCAATATCCAGTACACCACTAAAATTGCTGAAAAATTTAGCTTCGGGGCTAAATATGCCAATTATTCAGCAGGCGACATCAAGGTAGATACTGATAAACTATGGGTATGGATAGCCACTAAGTTTTAAATCAAGAATGAAAGCAGTAGACAGTATCGACATGCTGATCCAGCAGCCTCCGTATTACAGCCTGGGATTTATCCTGGCCGGAGGCAGTTCCAGGCGAATGGGGAGCGACAAAGCACAACTTAAAATCGGGCAGCAAACTATGCTTGATATCGCCTGTAACGTGCTGGATGCTGCGGCCGTTAATCAGCATCTGGTTGTAGGCGGTACTGCTGCTGATTTGAGTGAGCAGCAGTTGGGGCAGGGGCCTGCCGGTGCTATCTGCGATGTGCTGGCACGTTTTAACAGTGCCAGTGAAACGCTCAGACTGGTATTGTTTATGCCCGTTGATATGCCATGTTTGTCTGCATACAGCATAAACACCTTATTGGAATGTGCCAGGCGGAATCAACAAACCGCGTATTACACCGACCACTATTTACCCTTAGTGATCCCCGTTACCCGGCAAACTCAGCAAGTTGCCCGGGCGCTTATTTCCCGTGATCCGAGTCCTTCTGTGCGAAAATTACTGGCCGGCCTCAATGCTCAGCCGGTGGTGTTTAGCGGCGATCCGGGCGAACTGGTGAATATCAACCGACCAGAACAACTGGCGGAGTTAAGCTCAGGCACTGAGTAGCGCTGTTTTTACCTCGTCGGGTAATGAAGTGGTAAAATCAGCCAGCCGTTGGTCATCGTCTTTTACGCTCATATACTGATGAGCGTAATACAGCACGTTGATCCAGGCTTTGTGATCTTCACTGGGGGCATTCTGTATGTTCAGCAACGGTGCAATAACCTCTTCCGGGAAACACCATAAGGTCAGCAAAAACACGGTAATTAATATATCCGGATGACTGCTTGCCTTCCTTAACTGAGCAGCAAGCTCAGGTGCGTTTTCATTCACCATGGCCAGAACCAGCCTGCCGGTGCCATTTAATACCGAAGCGGTGAATACCTGTTCTCTGCATCGCGGGGGACACTCCAGCGCAATGGCCAATGCTTTGCCTGAAGCGGCCATCTGACGGGTGCTTTTACAGACCTGCTGATGAAGTGCGGTTGGCATCAGATGGGCTGTTTCAGACTCCAGCACAAAACTGATGGTCAGGGCATACAGTAACTGCGTGCCGAGTCGGCTGATGGCTTCTTCAAGCGTGTCGGTAGTGCGATGAAACCCCAGGTACGCTGAGTTGGCAACCTGCATGATCCGCGCACCAATTAAAGGCTCTTCAATAATGATTTCAGCAATCTGACTGGCATTGGTCTGCTCATCACTGAGTGCTGTGCGCAATTTTTCGATAATTTCAGGTAATACCGGGAGCTGACTAAGCTGACCCAGGCATTCCTGTTGGGCATGTGTTATTGGTAAAGCTCGGAGTTTTTCTACATGACTTAACAGCTCACCGAGATGTTCATCGCTAAAGGGTTTATTCAGCAGGCTATGAGCATTACCGCTGTTGCCAAGCAGGATCTCATCCCGGGTATCGCCGGTCATGAGTACGCGGATAGATAAAGGGTACTGTTGAGCGAGTTGTTGGAGCAAGTCTGCGCCGTTAATACCTGGCATCCGATAATCGCAAAACACGATATCCGGATAGGCGTGTTGCCGTATCGCTGCCTGCCAGTTGAGAGGCTGGTTAATAAAAGTGACGTCCCAGTTAGGTATGAGTCTTCTTGACGTGCGTTTTATCGCTTTGAGCATAAGTTCATCATCGTCGATAAACACTGCATAATAGTTGTTAGTCATTGTTGCTCTACCGCCCACCTCAAAAGCTCAAAATAACCAGATCCGTCATTATGCTTCCGTTGCCCGGTCAGACCTTTAACAGAGAATCCAACCGTAGGTAACTGTATTACTTGTTATGCTTATATATACGATAATTTTTTGCAAGTTTACTGTTCGTCACCTATATAAATCAATGTAAAAATAAAAAAACAAAGTTATTATTGTGAAAAATGTGACAATAGTGACATTTTGGGAGTGGTGACTATGCATAGTCGTGTCAATCGCATTGCACTGCAGGCGGATGGAACTTTTGGCGACTCAGGCAAAATTGCTGCGCTTGCTGAAGCTGATATTAATATTGCGTTTGGTGATGTCGCGGCGATTTCAGCTCTGGCTGAGACTTCAGATTCTCACTTTCAAGAATCCTCAGCACGGTGGATCGCATCGTCAAGTTGTCTGGGCGCAATGAGTCACCTGGGAACCGATGAAGGCGAGAGTTTTGTTCATGTTCTGTCTTTACAGGATATCGATGGTGGCGCAGGTGTCTCGTCTGCTGATTTAACACCGGGCAGGGAGCGGGCAATTGCCGAAGCAACCCTGGTGCAAGCGATGCAGGATGCAGGCAAACTGGGGGAAATGCCATCGTTGGTGTGGCTCATTGTTGCGCCTGGTCACGAAGAAGAGGTGCTTGATGGCCTGCATGGTGTCCTTGGCGACACCGTGCCTATATTTGGTGGAAGTAGCGCAGATAACACTATCGAAGGGAAGTGGGTGCAATTCGATGGCAGTCAGTTGCGTCATAACGGCATTGTGGTTGCGGTACTTTACCTGACTGAACCGGTATCCTGTTATTTTAGTTCTGGTTATGAACCCACCGAGTTGTCTGCGCAGGTTACGGCGGTGGACGGGCGCAGGTTATTTGCACTGGATGGTGAGCCTGCCGGCACTGTTTATAATCGCTGGCTTAACCTTATGGAACAAGACCCACTGAAGGCGGGCAATATCCTTCAGGCCAGCACCTATTTTCCGATTAGCCGAAACCGCGGGCCTGTGAGTCTTGATGTGCCGCTACTCAGCCATCCTGCCTGGCTTCATGACGACGGTAGCATCGAACTGTTTGCCAGTCTTGACAAAGGGGAACAGATCACACTGATGAGTGGCCATCCTGATAATCTTATCCGGCGCGCAACGGAAGTCACCGAAGTTGTTTTGAGAACCCATGAACTCAATTACGAACGCCGCCCCAAGGCCTTAATGATTGTTTTTTGTGGTGGTTGTATGCTGGCAGTGAAAGAGCACCTGAATGAAATTCAGCGCTCTTTGCTGGTGCTGGCCCAGGGGGTGCCATTTATTGTTGGCTTTACTTTTGGTGAACAGGGCTGCTTTTCCGACGGCATCAGTCGCCATGGCAATTTAATGATATCTGCGACGGCAATAGGGTGAGAGAATCTGTGACCGATGTAGAAAAGCTCCACGAAACAATCCAGAAGTTACGCTACGAAAACAGCCAGCTACAGCGCTTCAAGCAAGTTAACCAACTTATGCTCAACGGCCTTGACGCGATTATGACATCCATGCACCGTAGTGAGGTGTTTGCACGATTGTTTGAAGTTATTGGTGAGATTTTGCCCTGCGACCAAATTCTTATAGCGCACCACAATGAAGAACAAAGTACGGTTATTCCGGTATGTTGCAGCACCGAAGGTATGTCGTTCAAACCATTGCGCTATACCGATCTGACTAACGTCTTTGAAGAAACTATGAATATCTTCAATGTGGCCCTTATCCCCGGCTGGAAAGCACACCTCGGGGGCTGGTTACCCGATGCTAATTCTGTTCTTATTCACCCGATCAGTACCTCGCAGGCGAAATATATCTGGTTGATTTCAGATAAACATATTGGCGCATTTTCCAAGCAGTATGAAGATATCTTCGTGTCTTTTAGTGCGTTTGTCGCGAATACCTTGTCTCATTTTGAACAACGTAGTCTTATCCGCGAGCGAGAAACGCTGCTTGAGGAGCGTGGGCGCATTGAAAAATCGATGATACACCAGGAAAAAATGGCCGCGCTGGGACAACTCGCCGCCGGTGTAGCGCACGAACTCAATAACCCGTTGGGCTTTATTAACAGTAACCTGGCCAGTTTGCAGGATTACTTAGGTGATATCAGTGAGTTTGTCAGTCAGGCGGTAAAGTCGTCAGAATCCATGACTGCACTGCACAAAAAAATGGATATGGACTATATTTTAACTGATACGGATGATTTGATTGATGAGTCGCTGGAAGGCATTCGGCGATCTACGGATATTATCGCGAACCTCAAGTCCTTTTCACACCCGGACGAGAAGACCAGGGTTAACCTGGAACTGAACGCCGTCATCGAGCTGGCACTGACAATAATACGGACCCAGGCGAAAACAGTTGTGGATATTGATTTTACGCCATGTGAAGCAAAACCGGTTATTCATGTTAATGCCAATCAGCTGGCTCAGGTCTTTATCAATATTGTCACTAATGCTATGCAGGCGATGACCGATAATAACGGTAGGATTACAATAACAATTGTAGCTGAAAAGACTGCCGTGAATTGCCGTATTAGAGATAACGGTCCAGGTATGCCGGCTGCAGTAGCAGCCAGAATATTTGATCCCTTCTTCACCACTAAAACCGTGGGAATGGGAACCGGACTGGGTTTGTCAATTTCAAAAGCCATCATCGAAAAATATGGCGGCGAATTACACCTTGAATCAAGCAGCGCCAAAGGTAGTTGTTTTTTAATCCGTTTGCCGCGGATCATCGATTAACTGACACACAGAAGGTGTCGGGAAACAAAAGGGACGTTTACAGCCGGTTCAAAGTGGAGGAATCAATGGCCAGTGAGACAACAGCGAAAGTATTTGAATCGACCTTCGAACAGTGTGGCATAGGCTTGGCCCATGTCAGTCCGGAGGGCGAATTTATTCGCGTAAACTCGGCGCTGAGTAGCTTTCTGGGCTACAGTAAAGAAGATCTGGTCAAACTTGATTTTCAAAAAATTACTCACCCCGACTATCTCGATAAGGATCTTCAGCACGTCGCCGAGCTGCTCGACGGATTCTACGATTCGTATCAAATGGAAAAGCTCTACATTCACAAAAGCGGCAGAATGGTCTGGGGTAACCTGACCGTTACCCTGGTCCGCAATGATGATGACACGCCGGATTTTTTTATCTCGGTGGTAGAGGACATTGATGAGAAAAAGCGCATCGAGCAGAATTACTTTGAATCGCAGGAGACGCTTCGCTCTATTATCAGTTCATTGTCAGATCGTATGGCCGTGAGTGTTGTTAGCCCCGACTTAACCAATCTGGTGTATATCAATGAAGGGTATCAGCGTATCTGGGGGCGCAGTGCTAAGGAACTCTACGATAATCCAAGGAGTTTTATCAGTCATATTCATGTGGCAGACCGGCCCCGGGTGATGGATTTTTACCGCCATACGATTACCAATCCCTGGACTTTTGAATACCGCATTATGCGGGATGACGGTGAGTTACGCTATATTCGTGAGCGTGGCGAAGTGATCCGCGATCCCAGTGGCGAAGTGATAAGCCTGGTAATTACGGCAGATGATATTACCCACAATAAACAAATGCATGAAGCGCTGAAGTCGGCGAATGAACGACTCAATATCCTATCCAGAACCGATGGCCTGACGGGGATCAATAATCGCCGGGAGTGTTTATATACTGGATGCGGAATTTAAACGCTTGAAGCGTATCGGCGAGCGTACTACCTCAACCCTGGCCTTCTTAGATCTGGACAAGTTTAAACAAATTAACGACCAGTTTGGCCATCAAACGGGTGACAAAGCACTGATTATCCTGACTGAGCGAATCAAATCTACCATGCGTGATAACGATTTGGTCGGGCGTTACGGTGGCGATGAGTTTTTGTTGCTGCTAAGGGATACCCGGGACTATGAAGCCCAGCACCTCATTGACAGAATTTTTGCAGAGCCACTGATAGTCAGGAGTGAACAGTCTCAGGATATCCATATCCTGTGCTCTATTGGTATGTCGCAGTGGCATTATGAACTGGAAGGCGTTCAGCAATGGATTGAGGAAGCCGATAAACAAATGTACCACGTCAAAGGCAGCAAGGCGTCTTAACCTTAAACTGACACCCTTCGGCTTTAGCAGAGAAAATACCGGGCCGCCGATACACCTGAGTGCGCTTTAACTAGTCAGGCAGGATAATATCAGTGGCCCCGGGTGTTACTAATATCCCTGTTCTTTGCCCCAGGCTGCAATAATCGCCCGTTCCTCGTCGGTCATATTGGTTTTATTTAAAAACGGCATGTCCCGGGTAATGGTGGTGCGATTAACCAGTTGGCGTCCCTGGCGCTCAATGTTCGCCCAGCTATCGAGTTTTACGCCCAGTGGCGCCACCTTAAAAATATCGTCTGTCGGGTTGGCTGAATGACAGCCAACACAGTGAATATCAACCAGCGTTTGTACCTGTTTATCCAGGGCCGATAATGAGGCCGTGTCGGTAGCATGCCTTTCTACCCCGGGGAGGGCGCTGCTGACTTCGGCTTTTGGCCACGACACCCACAGCGCGACGGCCAGCAAGCCAATCATACCGCTTACCAGAACAGCCGGGCTGAATTTGCCTACATGACGTAAGTTAAAGAAATGCCGGATCCACGCAGATAGCGCCATAATTGCCACCAATACCAACCAGTTTTGCGGATGTTGGTAGGTCATTGGATAGTGATTACTGATCATAATGAACAGGATGGGCAATGTCAGGTAGTTATTATGCACTGACCGCAGCTTAGCACCTGCACCCCAGGCCGGATCCACAGCCTGTTTAGCCGCGACGGCATCCACCATTTTACGTTGTGCTGGCATGATATTGAGCCACACATTGGCCACCATAATCGAGCCTATGAGCGCACCTACATGAATGTAAGCCCCGCGGCCACTGAACCAGTGGGTTGCGAGGTAGCTGGCAACCACTAACAGGGCGGTAAGGGCCACAGCAAACACTTTAGGGTAGTTTGCCAGAGGCGAATGACAGGCCAGCTCATAAAGCAGCACGCCGCCGGCCAGTAAACCCAGACCGCGGGCAATGGCTTCACCTTCGGAAAGCGCCATTACTGAGGGGTCGATCAGATACGCCGAAGCGGCAAAGTAATAGACAATAATTAACAACGCAAAACCGCTAAGCCAGGTGGAGTAGGCTTCCCACTTAAACCAGTGTAGGGTTTTCGGCATCACTTCAGGGCCATAAGCATATTTGCCGACCTCATAAAATCCGCCACCGTGCACGGCCCATAAGTCGCCTTTAATGCCTTTTTGTTTTTTCCATTCCGGCGGTGTTTCCAGGCTGTTATCCAGCCAGATAAAGTAAAATGAAGCGCCAATCCAGGCGATCCCGGCTATAACGTGAAACCAGCGGACAAATAATGAAAGCCAATCAAGCCACGGCATGGTTAGAGCTCCTGTTGTTGATATTGTGGGTGACCCGCCACATAAGTGGCCACCGTTGCGCGGTCATCTCCGAGCATGGTCAGGGCAAAAAGGGTATCTTCGCAGGTGCTCTCTGCGTTGATACGTAATTGAGTGAGTGCATCAAAGCGGGGATTCAGTACCACAAAGTCGGCATCGGTGCCGGGGTTCAGGTTACCAATTTTATCACTCAGTCCCAGGCAGTCTGCGGCGCCCTGGGTGAGCATATAAAACCCTTGCAGAGCAGACAGGTTGTATTGGCGTAACTGACATATTTTATACGCCTCGCCGAGGGTTCTGAGCAGATTAAAACTGGTACCGCCGCCCACATCGGTTGCCAGGGTAACCGGCACGCCAAACTTATCGGCTTTGCTCATCTCAAACAGACCACTGCCTAAAAACAAATTAGAGGTAGGGCAGAATGACGCAATGGCACCGCTTTGGGCCATACGTTGCCATTCACTGTCAGACAGATGAATACAATGACCATATACCGCTCTGGGGCGAACCATATGGTATTTCTCATACACAGCCAGATAATCTTCACATTCCGGGTACAGGGTTTTCACCCAGGCAATTTCATCGTGGTTTTCCGACAGGTGGGTCTGAATAAACACATCGTCGTATTGCTGAGCCAGTTCACCCAGTGCGGCCATTTGGGCGCTGCTGCTGGTGGGCGCAAAGCGTGGGGTCAGGGCATAGTAATTACGCCCTTTACCGTGGTAGCGATCAATCAGGTCGGCACTGTCGCGCTGAGCCGATTCGGGGGTATCCTGCAGCCAGTCGGGACAATGCCTGTCCATGCACACTTTACCGGCAACGGTAAGCATGTTGCGCTGACTGGCAGCGTTAAACAGCGCTTCTGTTGCTACCTTATGTACGCTTGAGTACACCAAGCCGGTAGTCGTACCGTTTTTCAGGCATTCCGTTAAAAAAGCGTCTGCCATAGTGGCGGCAAAGTCGGCGTCTTCAAACTGGCGTTCGGCAGGGAAGGTAAAGTTGTCCAGCCAGGTGAGCAACTGTTCACCATAACTGGCGATAATCCCTGTTTGCGGAAAATGCAGGTGCGTATCAATCAGGCCGGGAATAATCACCTTGCCTGAGTAATCGGTGACTGCCACATCAGCATATTGCGCTTTTAGCGCTGAAAAGTCGCCAACGTCAGCAATCTTGCCGTCTTTGATCAGCAGGGCGCCATCCTTAAAACTCTGCAGGTCGCTCTGATAGTGGGTTGTTGAATGCGGAAAATGGTAAATTGTCCCGCGAATTAATTGTGTTGTTGCCACTAGCTACCCCGGTAACTGCTGAAGCCAAACGGTGAGATAAGCAGCGGTACATGGTAGTGCCCACCGTCCTCGGTCATCTCAAAGTGAATATCCACATGGGGATAGAAAGACTGGCCATGCCGGGCCAGCAGATAATCCTTACATGCAAACCGGATATGGTAAGTACCGGCTGTAAAAGTAATGCCCGGCCAGTCTTTGCAGCGGCCATCGCAGTTAGTTACGGTGGTCACCTGATTGCCATCAGGGGCGGTGAGGGTGACCGGCATATCGGCAACGGGTGTTCCGGAAGTGGTATCGAGCACATGGCTGGATAAACTGATCATGATGAAGATTCCTGTGTTGGCGCTGGACTTAATGCTTTGGTAAGCCGTAACAAGGTGATTTTAATTTGTTCCGCTGCGGCATTGGCCAGTTCGCTGACGGTATCATTGGGCAAGCGTTTTTGCAGGGCTTCCAGCATGGTATCGGCGCTTAACCCCGTGGCACAGATAATAAAAATAAACCCGTGTTTGTTAAGGTATTCATGATTAAGCGTATGCAGTGCCTGCAGTGTTGCCTCGCTGGCCGCTGCGGCACCTTGCTGTTCTGAGGCGGCGGTCGTTTTGGTGTTTGCAAATTTTGCTCTGAGGCTATTCACATCGCCTATCATCGGATGGGCTTCAAACGCCTGACGGTAGTCGCTGTCGGTCAGCGACTCCCACACTTCCACTGCATAACTGTACACCTCGGCCGGGCTTTTATAGGGGCGGCCAGTCACCATGGCGTTAACCCAGCGCTCTGCCGCACAGGTGGTTTCAAACCAGTCGTAAGCGGCGTTATCGTCCAGTTGATTCAGGTCATTGAGGGTCATGAATAAGGTCCTTTGTCATGGCGGTAGTGGTAACAGATGAAGGGGCATCTACCCCGTGTAAGCGCTGAATAATTTGGGCGCTGACAGATACCGCCACTTCCACCGGCAGTTTGCCAGGAATCGCGTTCAGGCCTATGGGGGTAACAAAACGCGCGAGTTGTTGTTCAGACATACCCTTACTTTTTAAACGGTGCACGAAACGTTTCGCTTTGGTTTGTGAACCAATCATACCAACGTAAGGTAAATCCGGGTGCCTGAGGGCTTTTTCTGCCAGCTCAAAATCCAGTTGATGATCGTGGGTCATGATCACCACCCAGCTGCCTTTCGGTAATAAAGGGATTTCACCTGCGGGTTCATCGTCACACAGATAATCGACATTGGCGGCCAGTGGCTGAGTGGGGGTAAGGGCTTCGCGGTTATCAATCCAGCGCACCGAAAGGGGTAACTGGGCCAGAATAGGCACCAGTGCCTGGGCCACATGACCCGCGCCAAACAGTGCCAGCACCTGGCGATGGCTGACATGGGTCTCAATCAGCAGTTTTACTGCGCCACCACAACACTGGCCCAGTTTACTGGCCAGCGGAAAACTGTGTATGGCTTGTTGATTATGGCGCTGGTTAATACTCTCCGCCAGCGCCTCGCGTGCCAGCTCTATGGCTTTAAACTCAAGGTGCCCGCCACCGATGGTATCGAACTGACGATCGGCGGTGACCACCATTTTTGTACCTTGTTCCCGGGGCGTTGAGCCTGCAGTGGTGAGCACCGTAATCAGTGCATACCCCTGGGCATGTTGCTCACAATAGTGAATGGCTTCAAACCAGCGGCGCACCTGCCATTTTTCATGTTGCATGTTATTGCTCTCCAGTGGCATTCTGAATAGCATTAATAGCCATGAGGACTTTTTCGGGCGTAGCTGGGGCAGGCAGATCGGGATCCCGCTTATAATCGGCCAGGCTGGCCACGGCGTCTTTAAGGGCACACCATACCGAAATCGCCAACATGAAGGGCGGTTCACCCACAGCTTTGGAGTGATAAATACTGTCTTCGGCGTTGGGCCGGTCAAACAGTGCCACGTTGAAGTGCGCCGGCGTATCGCCAATGGCGGGAATCTTATAAGTAGCCATGTTATTGGAGATTAACCGGCCTTTATCGTCCCAGCGTAAATCTTCAGTGGTGAGCCAGCCCATGCCCTGTATAAAGCCGCCTTCTATTTGGCCGCGGTCAATGGCCGGGTTCAGGCTGGTGCCTACATCATGCAGGATATCCACTTTATCGACGGTGTATTCGCCGGTCAGGGTATCCACACTGACCTCAGATACGGCCGCACCATTGGCAAAGTAAAAAAACGGCCGGCCAGATCCGGTGTCGCGGTCGTAGTATATTTTCGGCGTGCGGTAATACCCTGTGGCTGATAATGAAATTCGTGCCATATAGGCATTTTGAATCAGTTGGGTGAAGGGTAAGTGATGGCCTCCGCCACTCACCTGGCCCGCGGCGAAAATCACGTCTTCTGCCGGCACGTTAAATTGTTCCGCAAAGAACGCAGCCAGGCGCTCTTTAATGGTAATACAAGCATTTTGTGCCGCTTTACCGTTAAGGTCGGTACCACTTGATGCCGCTGTGGGCGAGGTATTAGGTACCTTATCGGTGCGTGTGGCGGTTACCTCGATATTATCCAGCGTTACGCCAAATTCATGGGCCACAATCTGACCAATTTTAGTGTGCAGACCCTGGCCCATCTCGGTACCACCGTGATTGACCTGAATGCTGCCATCGGTATAAATGTGAAGCAGTGCACCGGCCTGATTGAGGTGCTTGGCGGTAAAGGAAATACCAAATTTAACCGGCGTCAGAGCCAGGCCTTTCTTAATGATAGGGCTTGCTGCGTTAAACGCTTTTACTTCCTCGCGGCGCTGCCAGTAATGGCTGTCGGTTTCGAGTTTACTGATGAGGTCGGGCAGAATATCCTGTTCCAGGGGCATGCCATAGGGCGTGGTTGTGCCATTTTCCGGGCCATACAGGTTGAGCTTGCGCACTGATAGCGGATCAAGGCCTGTTTTACGGGCAACTACGTCCATCATCAGCTCGGCCATAATCAGCCCCTGAGGACCGCCAAATCCACGAAATGCCGTATGTGATACAACGTTGGTTTTCAGGCGATGGCCGGTAATGTGGGTATCACCTAACTGGTAAGCGTTATCGACGTGAAACATAGCGCGGTCGACTATCGCATCAGACAAATCCGGCGAGTGGCCACAGTTGCCTGCTACGGTAACCCTGGCGCCAAGCATTTTACCTGTTTCATTAAAAGCGATTTCATAGTCATTTTCAAAAGGGTGGCGTTTGCCGGTTGCCTGCATGTCGAGCATGCGCGGTAAACGCATTTTAACTGCCCGCCCGGTACGCAGCGCAAAAACGGCGGCCAGACAAGCCCATTGGGCGGCCTGGGATTCCTTACCGCCAAAGCCGCCACCCATTCGGCGCATATCCACCGCCACCCGGTGGAGTTTAACGTCGAGTACTTCAGCAACCAGTTTCTGCACTTCACTGGGATGCTGGCTGGAGGTAAAGATACTCATGCGATCTTCTTCTTCAGGGATGGCCAGACTAATATGACCTTCCAGGTACATGTGTTCCTGACCGCCCACTGAAAGATGGCCTGTCGCCCTGAGCGGGGATGCCGCCAGGGTTTTACTCACATCACCACGACCAAATTCATGAGTGGGACGGACTTTCGCATTGGCGGCCAGCGCCGCATCAGTGGTTAAAATGGCGTCTGCTTCAGCAAAGGTCATGGTCGCTTTTGTTGCGGCCTCCCGGGCCTGTTCCTGGGTTTCTGCCAATACCGCAAACACGGGTTGGCCATGAAACTTCACCTCGTTGTCGAGCAGAATAGGATCGCCGCCAAACACCGGGCCTATATCGGTGTGACCGGGAATATCGGCCACGGTTATTACGTCGATAACGCCAGGCGCTTGCTTCACCGCACTAAGATCCAGAGACTGCAGCGTACCACTGGCTACCGTCGTTGTGCCCACACTGGCATAACACAGTGAAGCCGGGGCAGGGATATCATCAACATACCGCGCTGAGCCCGACACTTGTCTGATGGCACTTTCGTGTTTTTCCGAGCGTAACAGCGGCGAGTGTTCGGCCTTATGGGATGGTTGGTCAACAAGTTTACGCATAAGCTGTCACCCGGGTTGTGGCTAATAGTTCAGTCTGTGTTTCAAACCAGAAGCGCTGCCATAAATTGGCGAGTAATTGTTTACGATAGCTGGCGCTGGCCCGCACATCATCAATCGGCGAAAACGCCTCATCAAGGATTTCCATGCCCAGTTGGCGGGTACTTTGTTCACTCCAGGTTTTACCCAGCAAACGCTGTTCCAGCTCTTCGCAGCTAACCGGGGTTGCGGCCACGCCGCCGAATCCTGAAGAAAGAGCCGTTACCTTGCCATTATCCAGCGTCACCGTGAACACGGCACACACCGCAGAAATATCATCTTCGTGACGCTTTGACACCTTATACGCTTTCATTTGCGTTTGGGCATCGAGCCGGGAAAAGCGGATCGCGCTAATCCATTCTTTGTCTGCCAGCACGGTCTGCCGGTAGCCGGTAAAAAAGTCACGGGCCGGCACTTCCCGGTAGGCACTGCCATTATCAATCATTACTACTGCATTCAGGGCCAGCAGCACAGGCGGCATATCGCCGATGGGCGAGGCATTAGCAACGTTACCGCCAAGTGTCGCCTGGTTTCTAATTGGTAATGACGCAAACCGATCAATAAGTTCATGCAACTGCGGAAATTGCTGATGCAATACCGGTGCGAAGTCATTGAGTGGTAAGGCTGCGCCTACTGTGATGCCATCGTTATCAACGGTTAATGCCAGGCACTCTTTAACCCGTGTGGTGCTGATCAGGGTAGGCAGTGTTTTTAACTGCTGGGTGTATTCGAGGGATAAATCGGTACTACCCGCCACCAGGCGTGCGTCAGGGTGTTCCTGCAACAAAGCTGCCATCGCCTCGCGACTGGGCGGTAAATACACCTTGTTTATTCCCGGCAGTGTGTCTTCGCTGGCAATGGCCTTTAGCTGCTTCAGTACCTCATCTTCCCGGGCGCTGAACTTATCCGCCTGGCGGTTGCCGCAGCTGTCCAGCGTGGCTTCGATAATGGGTCGGTAACCGGTACAGCGGCACAGGTTGCCAGACAAGGCAGTATTAACGGTTTCACGATCTGCCGGTTTATCACTGTGATAAAGGGCGAACATCGACATAACGAAACCAGGCGTACAAAAACCACACTGACTACCATGATGTTCGACCATGGCCTGCTGCACCGGGTGCAGGGTTTTGCCATCGCTGAGGTGTTCTACGGTGATCAGCTGTTTACCATGCAGTGCCGCCATTAACGTAATACAACTGTTGACACTGCGGTAAAAAATCGCGGACTGAGAAAGGGCAATTTCACCAAGAACGACCGTGCATGCACCACAATCGCCCGCTGCACAGCCTTCCTTGCTACCTGTCAGCGATTTTTGTTCACGCAGATATTGCTGTACAGACACTTCTGCAGCGTTATTATCTAGCGTAACCAGTTCATTATTAAGTAAAAATTTAATCATCCTGTGCTCCGGGCCTGAGGTGGCGGGCGAATTAACGCATACCATACCGGAATTACTATTCAAAAAGTAGACCAAGTGGTCAGTTTTTTGTGTTTAAATGGCGCTGCAGCCTCAACTGGGCGCCCGTAGTGCCTGGTTTCACGCCGGCCATTGAGGTTGGCTAACCAGTCTGAACAGAGCGCAGCCTATAAAACGGTGAGCCATTTTTGTGGACTGACCACTTGGTCCGGTAAAAAGTGACTAAGTGGTCAGGAAATTGCTGTAAATCAGAATGAGTACTGAGACAAAGCAACGAGAAAGTGACAATATAGAGCATGAATGTGTGCTGGCTTTAAAACGCCGGACGATGCCTGATGACATTCACGTGCTCAGTCAATTTCAGTGAAAAACAAGGAACGCAGTATTAATGGCGAGTAAATCGAAAATGGACGGTAGTATCGGGGCCAAGAATAAACAGAAAATTCTGGCCGCGGCTGAAAAGGCTTTCGCAACCTATGGGTTTAAGGGGACTTCGGTACAGCAGATTGCTGATGAAGCGGAGTTACCTAAAACCAATATTCTGTATTATTTTAAATCGAAGCAGGGCTTATATGTAGCCATGCTGCAGGACATTATGTCGCTGTGGAATTCCCGGTTCGATCAGGTGACTGAGGAAGACGACCCGGCTGAATCCCTGGCAGACTATATTGCCGATAAAATGACGGTGTCGCGAACCCATCCGCAGGCATCTAAAATCTTTGCGATGGAAGTGCTCAATGGCGCGCCTTATCTGAACAAATTTTTCAGTAATGAACACGTCGCCTGGATGGAAGGGCGGGTAGCCATTTTAAATCGCTGGATTGAACAAGGGCGGATGACACCGGTGGATCCGCTGTATCTGTTATTTCATATTTGGGCCTGTACCCAACATTACGCCGATTTTTCGGCCCAGATCACCAGCTTGCGTGGCAAGACCATGAAACGGGCCGATTTTGATGAAGCAACCCGACAACTGGTGCAATTAATCCTGTCGGGCTGTGGCCTGACTGTCCCCGAAAAATACGCGGAGTTGTAACATGAGTGATTACCCAAGAGACTTGGTCGGTTACGGGGCGAACCCACCGCATCCAAAGTGGCCGGAGAATGCCAGGATCGCGATTCAATTTGTCCTGAATTACGAGGAAGGCGGTGAAAACTGTGTGCTGCATGGCGACAGTCATTCAGAAATCTTTCTGTCTGAAATTATTGGTGCACAACCCTATGCTGACCGCCATTTAAGCATGGAGTCTATCTATGAATATGGTTCCCGGGCCGGATTCTGGCGACTGCACCGTCTATTCACCCAGGCCAATATCCCGGTAACGGTATTTGGAGTGACCATGGCCCTTGAGCGTCATCCTCAAGCCGTTAAGGCGATGCTGGAAGCGGATTGGGAAATTGCTAGTCATGCCCTGCGCTGGATCCACTTTCAGGATATGGACATCAACGAGGAACGGGCGCAGATTGAAGAATCAGTCAATCGACATAAAGCCTTAACCGGCAAGGCGCCCGCGGGCTGGTACACCGGCAGAACCAGCCCTAATACGCTGGCGCTGATTGCCGAGCGCGAGGACATTCTTTACTGCGCCGACTCCTACGCCGACGACTTACCCTATTACGATCTACATTACAGTAAACCACTGCTGGTGGTGCCTTACACACTGGATACCAATGATATGCGGTTTGCAACGCCACAGGGGTTTAACAGTGGCGAGCAGTTTTTCACTTACCTCAAAGACGCTTTTGATGTGTTGTATGAAGAAGGGCAGGACGCCCCCAAAATGTTATCCATTGGCCTGCATAACCGCATTATTGGCCGTCCGGCGCGTTTTGCTGCGTTAAAACGCTTCGTGGAGTATGTGCAGAGTCATGATCAGGTGTGGTGTTGTACCAGGGAGCAAATCGCTCAGCACTGGGCAGAGCATTTTCCATACGGCGAAAAATAACCGTTGTACATTGAGTAGTTATTATAAAAATAACCGTCATACCGGTCCTCGAGCCGGTATCTTCTAATAAGCCAGACTTAGTTAATATAGCCTTTTGAAATCCTCAGGCAGTCTCCACTTTTTTGTCGGGTCGCCGACGCCGACCAGGGGCGGCAGTGAGGCCGCCCGTGGACCCCACTCAGTTCTAAATTGCGAAACAACCTATTGGCCGACAAAAAGGGGCAAACCTAACGCGCTGAGCGGGCGTCCTGCCCGCGCAGCCCTGGCTCGTCGTCCGTGACGAGCCTACGGATTGCCTGAAACCTTTTTGTCGGCCAATAGTTCGCAATAACCGAACGGGTAAAAAGCCGAAGTCTTAGCATCGTATTCTAGCCTTCGAACATCTTTTCATACCGGACTGGCAGCCTTTAAACAACACTGTCATACCGGCCATGGAGCCGGTATCTTCTAAACAGTTTGACTACCTAAAACAGTTTTATTGAGTGAGTAAAACTTTTCAGGAGATACCGGATAGCGGCTAAAGCCGCTTCCGGTATGACGGGTGTGTTGCGGCCTTTAAACATCATTGTCATCCCGGCCCTTGAGCCGGGATAGCCCTTAGGGATTGCCTTCAGGGAGCTATTGAACAGCACTATTTCGTAAAACAGCCACAATATTGAAGTTGT
>OJDQ01000316.1_pt1 | contig 23681 bp, 20 predicted proteins | sample 1592851 | NCBI WGS metagenome assembly OJDQ01 (sample SAMN05416774, study PRJEB24817) | seawater metagenome | isolation source: Sea water | place: Canada:Atlantic | collected 2013-07 | reverse complement strand
TATTAAGTGTAATGCTACCACTTAAAATGGTGTTCGGGTTTAGTCTGCCACTACAGCTTGTCATGTTTGCATGCCAACACTTCTGAATTGAACCATATTCACCCAAAGTGAATTTCGTTGTGTGTCAAACGCAGACTAGTGAATTAGCATTCATCCTAGGGATAAATGGGTTACAGATTGGTATGGGACAGGATGTGCGCTTTTTGCATACATCAATATAATGAATTGAATTTACAATGAATCGTAAAATGAAAAAAGTTTTTCAAATAGTATCAGTAATTGGTTTCGTTTTCGTCACCGCTAAGGTGGCTGCGATGACGGATGAAGAAAAGCAAGAGGTTGTATTTGCCAGTGAAGCAGCGCCAAATCACATAACTGATTCTGCGTCATTCGTTATGTTCCGCGACGGAAAGTTTCAGACCATAAAAAAGGGACGTAATGATTTTACCTGTTTAGTTGTGCGTAACCCACATGGACGGTTTGAACCAGCATGTTTGAATAAACCTGCAACTGAAACAGTATTACTTACTTTAGAATATCACACAGCTCGTCTTTACGCTGGAGCCAGCACGAAGCAAGTGATGAGTGAAATCGCCAAAAAGTTTGAGATGGGTGAATTACCCACGGCAAAAGTCGGGGCTTTGGTGTATATGATGTCGAAAAATAATCAGGCTTACCTAGAAGATACCAACGAGTTGATTTCGTTTCCTCCTCATCAGATGTATTTTATGCCAAAGCTATCAGCTGATGTATTTTCGCTCCCTGAGAGTACGTTTTCTCCGGGAAGCCCTTGGCTTTTTCAGGAGTATCCTCATATGTCCTGCTTGATAGTTTTTACCAAATAATAGTGCTGGATTCATAGAGGGATTAAAGGGGCAACTGCATAATTATGGCAGCGATACGAGACAGTTTTCGATGTGAATTTATTCTTTGTTTAAACGTTGATAATAAAGGAAGTAGCTAAGATTTTTTACACTTTTTGTGCTCAACGCTGCGTGTTTTCACTGAGAACCGAATTCTACTTAAAGATAAAATGTAAAACCAAAAATCTACCTTCCTTATACTTCAGCTGGCCCACTATCGCCGTGGACACGCATATATATCGCGTATCTAACCGCGCTAAATTTGCCCTGGGCAAAAACGTCGACTAATACAATCAATTATTTTTGTCGCTGGCACAAAAAGTGATTGATCGACTCTCCCCCATACCCATTATTATCCGGCTGCGCCCACATCGGAAATACGAGCGGCGTAACCTCTGTTGGTCAATCAGTTGGAGCAGCGGGTAGTGGTTAAACACCCATCCATTAAAAGTTACTTTGCCCCTGACATCAGTCAGGCCGAAGTGGATTTTGCATTCAAATAAGGGGCTCAACTACGCCGGGCACAGCCTTATGGTGCCAGCGAAATACAGTTATCAGGTGTTACCCCATCACCATAATCGCTACGTACTGTTTAATCAGGGCTCAGACTACAATTTAATCTCTAATGTCTGCTTACACCGCCAGGCAAGGTTACTTCAGGGCAGCGGCAAAACAAGGAATATTGTTTGCCCGCTACATTGCTGGGGTTACGACCATCAGGGCAACTTAAAAGGCGCTCCTCACTTTTTGCAAAAACCCGACGGCCAGTTGAAAAAAGTATCGCTTAGTTCATGGCATGGCCTGCTTTTTAATGGCCGGGTACCTGATATGGATCTTAACGAATTGGGCCTGGTAGATTACATCAACTTTGATGAATACCGCTTCGCCGGTCTGGATAGCACCACATACCGGTGTAACTGGAAAACCTTTGCCGAAATTTACCTGGAAAACTATCATGTATTTTCCATGCATCCGGGGCTAAGGCAGTATGTAAAGCCTACTGCACTTAACTGGCAGTTCGGGGATGACTATTCGGTACAAAAAGTAGCTATAGGTAGTGACCTGTCTGGTGCAACCACACCTCATTACCGCGAGTATCAGGACCACCTTTTGGCCCGGTTCAACGGCGAGCTGCCACGCTATGGTGCTATATGGTGTTATCTCTACCCGAACATTATGATTGAATGGTATCCGGATGTGCTTATAGTGAGTACGGTGTACCCTGATGGCCCGCGGCAATGCACCAATCATGTTGAGTTTTATTATCCCGAATCCTTGTTCATCCAGAACCCGGACTACTTTGCCGCCGAAAAACAGGCCTACATGGAAACGGCTGCCGAAGATGAGGTTGCCTGTGCTCTGCTCGAGCAAGGCAGAGAAGCGTTGTACTTCAATGGCGAAGAAGAGCATGGGCCGGTTGAGCCATTCCTGGAAGCCGGCGTGGCTGAGTTTTATCGCTTTTTAGCGCAATAAGTGGCCCCTGCTTTGTTATAAACGGCCGCTGCCAATGAGTCCCGCAATCATACTGGCGAACCCTACGATTAGCGCCCCGTAAAGCCCGATGTTGCCCCAGCATTTTTGCCAGAAGGCCTGACGTTGTAATGTCGTGGATAAGGTTTTACTGTCGAACAGGTCGTACATTATCACCCGCTGCATTTTCTTAACCTGTACACTTAACCCGCCGGCAAATAAAGTATAAGCCAGTACAGGCATTACCCAACCAGTGGTTAACTCGTAAGCGGCAGCCAGCAATACGCCAGTGGCAAGTACCCAGATAACAGTGATTTTACGCAGCTGTTTCAGGCGCGCTTTCTGACTTTCGATGGTCATATGTTTTAAGGGTAACCGGGTACTCCAGAACACACTTAAGGCGCCCAGTAAGGCGGCAAAAAAGGCACCGCTGAACAGGACTTTGAGTATGCCAGCACTACCAGACTTCGCTATAAAGGCGCCGCCGGAGGCCTGGGCCGGTGCACTGACGCTGGCGCCAGCTAACAATATTGACGTAATGGTTAATGTAGGAGCAGTGGTTAAAATAAGCTGTCCATAACGTTCCAGTAAGTTGGCCTTGAGGACTTTTCTTGCCCTGCTCAACCGTTGGCGCACCAACTCTGGCGAAACAGACAGCAACTCAGCCACCTGACTGGCTGATTGCTCTTCACGGTAATACAGCAGCACTATTTCGCGGCTTTCCTCTGGCAGCTCATCCACCACATGGTTCAATAACTGATTGGTTTGCGTACGGCTCAGGCTGGTTTCTGGTGATAATTCTCCATCACAATAAGCGGCGAACAAGGCATCGGCTTCATCTCCGCCCACGCGGTCTGCCAGGCGGTTATCGCGCAGATAATTGTAAGCGGCGTAACGCGCCGACTGACGGACCCAGGGTAAAAAACTGGCTGAGTTTTTCAGCGTATCCAGTTTTTGCCAGCAACTGATAAACACTTGCTGGGTGATTTCCTCGCTGGCATCACGATCCCGGGTAATCGCCAGTGCTATGCTGGCTATCGTATTACGGCTGGCAGCCACCAGCCGATTGAATGCCTGCTCATCGCCATGCTGAGCAGCGCAGACATCATCATTTGATATTAAGGCTTGCACGCTCATTGTTTAGCTCCTTGCTGTTGCACCTGTTCTGTGAGTAAAGATGAGCTCAGTTCATTACCCTGACTATTCGCCGACCAAATTGCAATGACAATAGCCACTATTACGCCAAAAGAACGGGTGCGGGTGTTTTTACAGGCCGCAGGCAGAGAAATTTTCATAACGGTATCTTCCTTTCATTATCCATGTGCAATAAAGAAACCGCTAACCAGCAAAGTGTGACACCCGCTGTGAAAAAAATTTACGCCAGGCCTGACACCGGCTATTGGCGCTCAAACCGCCTATTTGGCACACTGGTCACAATTTACTTTAATCTGCTTTGCAGAATAATTACAGTGCGAACATAAAATCCCTTGCTGTCATACTGTTGAAAAAGAGTGGCAGCACAATATCTTATGAAGGAGCTTTTGATGCGAATGTTACACACCATGTTACGGGTAAAAGACCTGGACGCTTCCCTGGCGTTTTACGTTGACACCATGGGCATGAAATTGCTGCGTAAAAGTGACAACACAGAATATGAATACACCCTGGCATTTGTAGGTTATGCCGATGAGTCTGAACAAGGCGTACTGGAACTGACCTACAACTGGGGTGATAACGAATACGATCTGGGTAATGCTTACGGTCACGTTGCCTTCGCTGTAGAAGACATCTATGCCTTTTGCGAGCGACTTGAGGCACAAGGTGCCGATGTTTACCGTAAACCCGGTCCGGTAAAAGGCGGCAAAACCGTCATTGCCTTTGTGCGCGATCCCGACGGTTATGCCATTGAGTTAATCCAACCTGAGTAAGTGTTTGTGTTAAAAATTGATATAAAACCGATAGCCCTGCTATCGTTGGCGGCGCTGGTGTCATTTCAATGCCTGGCATTTGATATTATTGCCCACCGCGGTGCTTCGGGTTATCTGCCGGAACACACTCTGGCAGCCACCACCATGGCCTTTGCTCAGCAACCTGATTACATCGAGCAGGATTTGGTGATAACCAGCGATGGCGAGCTGGTTGTGCTACACGATATCCATCTTGAAACAGTCACCAATGTAGCAACCATGTTCCCTGACCGTCATCGCGAAGACGGGCGTTTCTATGCGCTGGACTTTACTCTGGCCGAACTCAGGTCATTAACGGTTCATGAACGTACCGACTCCCAGGGCAAGCAAGTCTATGCAAACCGCTATCAGGGTGAGGGGCAATTTAAGGTTGCCACCTTTACTGAACATCTCAGCACCATTCGCTCTCTCAATGCGACTACCGGTGAATCAGTCGGTTTGTACAGTGAAATCAAGTCGCCGGCCTGGCACCGCGAGCAGGGAATTGATATCAGTAAAGCAGTGCTGAAGGTATTGCGTGCGCATAATCTCGATGATGCCGCTGCCAACATCTATATCCAGTGTTTTGACTTTGAAGAAATTAAACGACTTCGTCAGGAGCTCGGTGCCAGAGTCAAACTCATTCAGCTTATTGCCGAAAACAGCTGGAATGAAACCCCTACCAACTACGATGCCCTCAAAACAGTTGCTGGCATGCAGGAGTTAACCCAATATGTACAGGGCATAGGGCCATGGCTGGGTCATGTCACGCGATACGAGCAAGGGCAGCCAACCACAGAGCTCACCGACTGGATGATGGCTGCTCAACAGGCTGGGCTGCTGATTCACCCATACACCTTTCGACTCGATGCGTTGCCGCCAGGGATTTCCGCTGAGCAACTGTTGATGCTGATGGTGAAAAAATGGCAGTTCGATGGTGTGTTTACCGATCAGGTCCCGCCGGTTAAACGTTTTTTGCAAAGCCAGTAAATCCACCCACACAAAAAAGCCGCGAAAGTCAGTCGCGGCTTTTCACAATCGTCGTCAGACTCAGGACTTTGCCATCCTGACCACCACCCTACGGTTTGTTGCTCTTGACTGGCTGGTAGTATTGGGCGCGATATGGCGTTTTTCACCGTGCCCGGTGATTTCAATGCGATCCTCTCCTACACCGAGGTCGGTAAGGTATTTCTTGACTTCGTTTGCTCGTTTTACCGACAACTGCTGGTTATTCCATGAGCCACCGTAACTGTCGGTGTAACCGTCGAGAAGCACCAGTTCAAGTTCGTTATCTTCTCGCAAGTAGTCGCCAATCATCGCCAACCTGCGCTTCGAATACCGTGATAGCTCGGTACTGTTCTTCTCGTAGCTCAGTACCGTGTAGCTGATATCATCAAAGCTGTACGGCAGCAGGTTTGACACACAACTAACAAAGTCCTGATACACCGGAGCAAAATTACTCGCATTTAACCCCACTGCAACTTTGTCATTCGGGTTGTACCAGTCCTGATAATAAATGGTTGGCCAAAAGCCTTTTTCCAGCTCACTGAGCATGGTCCAGGCGGTCTCTTCGGGTAAATCACCATCGTACTGAGTGCGCAATGTCATGTCGGCAATTTGTCGCGCCCTGACACCGGGCATCCATTTCGGCGGGACGGCATAAACCGCTGCCGTGCCAAACTTCTTGGGCAACAGATTCATATCCAGCACAAATTCCATATTGAGTTGTTTGGACGCTTCACTGGTGAACTGCGCTTCCCCATAACCGGGCAAAGTATGGCTAAGCGTACAGCTGAGTCTAGAACTCCTGCTGAGCTGCCACTGTGAGCTTTCTACCGTTGAATGGTACTGACGCAATGATGCCTGAGCCGAGCTGACGCCCATCCCCAGCAAAGCAATGGAAAATGAAATTAGCGAAACCGATTTCAACATGTATAGCCTCAGTAATCGATAAACCTGTAAACCTTCGTCTCTATCTTATCGTCAACGAACAATAAAAGTTTAGCACCGGGTAGATACTCAGCGCTAATATTGACATAATTCTCCCCCTGATGAGAACACTCTTTGATTTATCCATCACCGAGTCTGCTCACCACTAACCGTCAGGTTTACTATTCAACCACCAGATACAGAGTGATATGTCACAAACTATTCCCCCACTGTCACAACGCTTCAGAGGCTATTTCCCGGTCATCATTGACGTCGAAACAGCAGGCTTTAATGCAACCACCGACGCGCTGTTAGAAATTGCCGCAGTCACTCTAAGCATGGACAGTGAGGGCATGTTAGCCCCTGCTGCTACCTACCATGCACACGTGACCCCTTTTGAAGGGGCCAATTTAGAACAGGCAGCGCTTGATTTTAACGGTATCGATCCGGACTGTGCCTTACGTGGTGCTATCAGTGAAGATGAAGCCATGAAAGGGCTGTGTAAACACGTACGCAAACTGCAAAAGGAAGCGGACTGTCAGCGCAGTGTAATAGTGGCACACAACGCCACCTTTGATCAGAGCTTTGTGAATGCCGCAATTAATCGTTGTAATATAAAACGCACACCGTTTCACCCGTTTGTGTCGTTTGATACCACTACCCTTGCCGGGCTCGCCTTAGGTCAGACTGTTCTGGTAAAAGCCTGTCAGGCCGCTGGTATAAGCTTTGATCAGAATGAAGCTCATTCCGCCCTTTATGATGCCGAAAGAACCGCCGAATTGTTCTGCTATATCGTTAATCGCTACGCCAGTCTGGGCGGCTGGCCATTGTCCGTACCTGACGAAAACTAAGTTTAACAATTAACCCTATAACCTGGTCAGGCCCCCCCCTGGGCGTAAAAATTAAAGCAAAAAAAAGAGGCACCGAAGTGCCTCTTTTCATTTCAAAAACGCGATTAAAGCTCTTCTGATTTCTCAGCCAGGTACTTAGCAACACCTTCAGGGCTTGCGTCCATACCGGCTTTACCTTCAGTCCAGCCAGCCGGACATACTTCACCGTGCTCTTCGTGGAAATCCAGTGCGTCAACCATGCGCAGCATTTCGTCGATATTACGACCTAAAGGCAGATCGTTAACTACCTGATGGCGAACCTGACCTTCTTTGTCGATCAGGAAAGAACCACGGAAAGCCACACCCGCTTCAGGATGCTCAACGTCGTAGGCCTGACAAATTTCATGCTTGGTATCAGCAACCAGGGTGTATTTTACCGGACCAATACCACCTTGATTTACAGGTGTATTACGCCATGCGTTGTGCGAGAACTGAGAATCGATAGATACACCGATAACCTCAACACCACGCTTAGTGAATTCTTCGTAACGCTTATCAAAAGCAATCAGTTCTGACGGACATACAAAGGTAAAGTCCAGTGGATAGAAAAAGACGACGGCTTTTTTGCCTTTGATGGCTTCGCTCAGAGTAAAGCTGTCAACAATTTCACCACTGCCTAAGACGGCTGCTGCAGTAAAATCCGGGGCTGGACGTCCAACTAGTACGCTCATATCTATTCTCCATTTTCATTATGTGAATAGCAGTAGTTGTGATCTATATCACATCAGTATCTGCTGCTGCCTGATATAGTGAGTGCATTAAATGAAAATACAATTGACGTTGCGGACTTTTTTAAACTCATCAGACCAGATGAGCCAATATTGACCTGCCAGATGACGGATTCGTCATAAAACTGCACAAAATATTTGCAATAACCTCAAATAGCAATTATTATCATTTGCATATTGATATTGGAGTTAAGGTTCTATGTACGTTTGCATGTGTTACGGTGTAACTGATACCGCGATACGCAAAGCTGTGACTGACAGCGGCGTTGGCAATATACGTGATCTGCGCGAACAACTGCAGTTGGGTTCGCAATGTGGTAAGTGCATACAAATGGCCCAACAGGTTATCGATTCCACCATTATTAATGAAAGCTTGTTTAAGGACGTTGGTTAACGTCCTTTTTTATTGCCTCCCGGCTTACCATCCTGCTTTTAACGCAACAAACCCATAACGCCCATCAAACCCACCCGGACTCGTTGACGGATACTTTGCCCCCGCGACAAAGCGGTGCGGATTGAGCTCAGGCTGAGTATTAAACACATTATTCATGCCCACTGTTAGCTGCCACTCAGGCGTTAGGGTGTACGACCACCGCGCATCCAGAGTAAACCGTCCTGCCGTCTCAATATCGTAACCGGCCGAAGCGTCCAGATGATCTTCGTAAAAGGCGCCATAATAATGCAGTTGCCAGGCCAGCTGATGCGCACCAAGTTGCTGGATCAGACTCACATTCGCCCGGTAAGCCGGTAAGTTGTCTTCCAGCATACGTATACGCTGGGCGGTCAGGTTTATCGTGCCCTCTGTTTGCTCGAAGTCCCTGGCACTCACTCTGGTCACCTGAGTGTCTGTCCAATTCAGCGTTGCCAGTAACTGATGCTGCCAGCCGTAAACGTCAAACTGCCAGTTGAATACTAAGTCCAGTCCTCTGGTGCGAGTGTCAAAGTCATTGGTAAAGAATTTAGCGCTACGGTAGGTTGCGGCCTCTTCAAACCCTTGTTCAAGCAATAATTGTACGCTCGCTTCATTCAGTGCAATGGCTGACGTTGTGCTGATGCGATCCGCTAAATATATCTGATAAAAATCCATGGTTAACTGCGCGTCAGAAGAAAGGTTGGCGACCACACCAACGCTTACATTCACCGACTCTTCAGGCAGTAATGGCGTAGCCCCCAATTCGGTAGCTACGATATTAGTTGGCGGCAGGGTCACCTGATCTTCCAGCCCATTTAAACCAAACTTAGTACTGATATTAATGATATTGCTCTGGCCTACGGTAGGCGCTTTAAACCCCGTGCTAAGTGACGAGCGGTAGGCTATGGCCTGAGTCGCTTGCCAGCGGACACTCAATTTACCGTCAACATGGGTCCCAAAATCAGAAAAATCTTCCGCTCTGAACGCGGCGGTCGTTAACCATTCTTCATTCACAGGCACGGTCAGGTCAACATAGACCGCCCGGGTTTCACGCTGCCACTCACCAGAGGTCTCTGGTCGGTATCCCGGAAACCCGTTTGCACCAACCGAGAATCCGCTATCCAGACCCAGTCGGTTTTGTGCATAGGGTCCTACCTGATAAGACGCCAGCTCACCTTCAATTTGACGGTAGCGCTCACTTCGCCATTCCATCCCCAACGCCAGTGTAACGGGTTGGTAATAACCGACCGGCAGACTTTTTAGTAACCCAAGACTGGCATTATGTTCAATTTGTGCCGCACCGCCAGGAAGAAAGGAAGTTGGAGACTGAGGTCCTAATGACGGGTTGACGGTATCGTCTATGTAATAGCGGATCCCCGAATAGCCGGCCCCTATGCTCACATCGTACTGCCAGGCATCTGCAAGCTCACCACGACTGCCCGCGTAAAAGGTGCCGTCTTTTACCCTGCCACCAAACCGGGGCGTAAAGCCGCCGGGAAACCGTTCATTAAAAGCAAAGCAATTTCGCCCTGTCGGGGTTTGCTCATCAGCAATTTGCTGATAGGGCACGGTAGTGAGCACGTTGCCGGAATCGACCGGAACAACCGGACATTCAATACCTTCGCCGAGACCGTCCAGATCGGCAATTAGCAACTGCGATGGTTGTTGGGTGCCCGTAACAAATACGCCCTGGCGTCGCTGTGGGTTACGAAAATAAAACTCGCCTTCCATATCTCGGCTGGTCCCCAGAATAAAAGCATACAACTCATGGGAATCGGTGACCGGCAATGCCAGATTCGCCGCCAGTTTACTATCCCGATCCATGGCTGCACTCCCCCACATCTGCGCCGGCAATTTGATGGCATCATTACCAGCGTCCAGCAGTTGCTGAGCATCCTGGCGCTGAACACTGCGATCCGTGGGGCGTTGTTGCTGATATTCAGCGCTGAGCTGCAGCGAGCCGTTATTACCCAGAGCAAATCCCTGGGTGAGTTGCACTGCTACCTGCTCACCGTCACCGGCGGAATACTGCCCGCCACTCACCGTTACAGTCCCCTGGCCCGGGGTACTTTTCATTTTAAAATTCATTACGCCGGCAATTGCATCTGAGCCGTACTGTGCCGCCGCACCGTCGCGCAGAACTTCGGCCTGCTCAATAGCACTCACCGGCAATACCGAAATATCCGGCCCCTGGGCACCATCTGACAGCCCGCCGCCAAGAAACGTTATCACCGCAGAGCGATGTCTGCGCTTACCGTTAATCAGGGTTAAAGTGTGATCAGATGCCAGCCCTCGAAGATTCGCCGGGCGCACCAGCATGGCGGCATCATTGGTAGTTTGTGCGCTGACATTAAAAGAAGGGATCAACTGCGTTAAGCCATCAAGCATGGTCTGACTGCCAGCAAAAAACGGATTATCCGTGGCAATGATATCTAACGGCACCGTGGAATCGTAGGCCCCTCTTGCCGAAGCCCTGTTACCTAATACCGAAATACGCTCAAACACCGGCCCTTCTTCCGTTTTGGCTGTCTCTATCGTTGGCGATGGGTCGCTCAGCTGCGGCGCTTCAGGCCTTTGCACTATCGTCAGGTAGCCTTTGTTGTCACGACGTATAGTAAGCGGGGAGTTTTTTAACAGCAGGCTAAGCGCTTCTTCCAATGTGTATCGACCGTGGAGAGCAGGCAACACGATTTGCTCGGCAATCTCAAATGGAAACAGCAGAGTGGTTCTGGCCTGACCGGCCAGCTCAATGAGGGATTTGTCTGCGGTTTGCGTCCTGACTGAAAAATCATAGGTCGCCATTGGCGCCCCTTCCTCAACAGCACTAAACGCCGGTAGAGCCGGGCTGACAGCGACCAGTAAAACAGTGAAAAGCCAACTGATAGTGTAACGGTTACGCAATGTTACTTGTTAAGGTTAGGTTAAATTCCGCTAATAGTTACACAAACCTGCAAGTCGTGCACTTTTTTATCACGAGTCTTTCGCGGTATGCAGATGAATGGTCTTGTCGGCCGCTTCATAAGAGCTGATAGCAAAGCTATTCTCCAGCGCCACCAGCAATCCTTTGATGTCACCCACTCTGAAATAGCCGGCCACCCTTGTGGTGTTGAGGGCAGCATCATCTATCACAAACCGCACCTGTGTGTAGCGACTGATTTCCTGCAACGCCTGTGGCAATTGTTCACCGGTAAACACAATCTGCCCGTCCTGCCAGGCAAGACTCTGAGCGATTTCTGACTGGGTCAGCGACACCCGCGACGAGACAGTTTCATCAACCAGTACTTTTTCTCCGGCGAACACCATGACTCCTTCCTGAGCAATGACCGGTTCAGCATGCTGTTCTTTATCAGCCCCAAAGGACTGGCTGGATACCCTCACTTTACCTTCCGTAACGGTCAGCTCAAACGCCTTGTCCTGTGTAAACTGCATATTGAATGCGGTGCCAACGGCGGTGACCGCATTATCGCCAGCCGACACGGTAAAAGGTTTAGACGGATCTTTTGCCACCTCAAAATGCGCTTCGCCTTGCAAAAGCACTACCTGACGGGCGTCAGCATAAAAGCTGACATGTATCTCCGTATCGGTGTTTAAAAACACGGTGGAACCGTCGGCCAGGGTAATGGTTTTTTGCTCGCCCACCAGCGTTTGGCTGTGTTGAGTCAGCATGACCTGTTGCGGCGATACTGACGAACTGGCCAGCCATTGCCAGCTGATTAGTCCGGTAAGCATAATAGCGGCGGCCGCAGCCCCCCACCAGCGCTTCACTTGATTCGGCGCAGACCGGCCCGGTAAGGGTGTCAGTTCCCGCACGGTGTTCATTACACTCATGTCATCCCACAGTGCAGCCATTTCGGCCAACACTTTCTGATGGGAGGGGTTGCTGGCAACCCAGGCTTTGAGTGCTTCCGTTTCCTGCCCGGTGAGCCCACGATCAATAGCGGCTATCCAGTCGCATGCGCTAGCCTGTATGGTTTCTTTGCTGTTGAACTGACTTACATTACTCATAACTACTATTGACCTACCCCAGATTTGACTGACTATCGTCAGCACGCTGAGGTTGCTGTTGTCGTGCCAGAAACTGGGCGCATTGCATAAGCCCTTTGGCAACGTGTTTTTCCACTGTACTTTCACTAAGTTGCAGAAGTTCGGCGATATCGCGCTGACTCATATCGTACACTTTCTTCAACAAAAAGACGCGCTTTACTTCCGCTGACAAATTTTCCGTTGCCTGGCAAAAGTGAATAAATCGTTGTTTACTTTCAAACTGTTTTTCCAGCGACGAGTCCATGTTGCTGTGTGACAGCAGATCCATATTATCGACCTGGTCATTCAGCTTATGCGCCGCCCGGGATACATGATTGAGTGCAAGGTTACGCACTGTTTTCAACATGTAAGTCCGTTCGTACTGAATGTCCTGTTTTAACTCAGCTTCATAACTTTTAACAAAAGCGTCCTGCACGATATCTTCAATGTCGTTATCGTCAACAATACTGGCTACCGCTCGCATCAGACGGTTGCGGTATTTTAAATAGCTCGCAGCAATTTTAGAGTGTCCGCTCATTGGTCAGTATCTGGCAACATGGCTTATTGTTAGTTGAAATCAAAGGGCTGGCCGGGCAATCCCGACCAGCCAATGGCATCATTTTACCTTAAAAAGTATAAATACCTCTTACATAATAGAAGCCACCATTGATCCCGATAGGCGATGTCGTCGGATATTTAGAACCGGCAATTTCGTTATCCCACATCACGTTACGATCAGGGCGCTCATCAAACAGGTTCTTCGCGCCGACAACCAGTTGCAGATCGTCGGTGAAGTGATAGCCCACTTCCATATCAAAGGTAAACTCTGCACTAACATTATCGATAGGCAGCCCTGAATCCAGGTGATCTTCATAGATACTGCCAGCATAATTCATGCGGCCCAGGATACGCCAGTCACCATTAGTATGATTCGCTGTCAGGCTGTAACGAATGGCCGGCAGGTTATCTTCCAGCATATGAATCCGTTCGGCTGAGATGTTATCCGACGCATCATCGACGGTAGTCGATGTCCAGTTATAAGCCAGCGCAAGCTTGGTTTCACCGCCGTACATGTCGAAAGAATAGTTGGCGACGATATCCACACCTTCTGTGGTGGTATCAAAGTCATTGGTAAAGAAGCTCACTTCCGAGAAGCTTGAGGCATCCTCTACCCCCAGAGCAAGCAAGGCTTCAATGTCTTCTTCCGTTAAACGGATCCCCGATGTGGTGCTGATCCGATCGGTCACTTCAATGTGGTAGTAATCCACAGTCAGGAACAAGCCGTTGTCAAACTCAGCTACCATACCAACGCTCATGCTTTCTGATTCTTCCGGCGTTAACTGTGTACCGCCTTTTTGTACTGAAATAGGATCGGTAGGCGGTAACGTTGCACGGTCGATAAGGCGTCCGTCTGTACCAAACGCGGTGGTTACGTTACGTACATTACTCTGGCCAATAGTCGGCGCTTTAAAGCCTGTGCTGTACGCTCCACGGAACGCTATATCGTCTGTAGCCTGATAGCGCAGTGACACTTTGCCTTTGGTGGTATCACCAAAGTCAGAAAAGTCTTCATAGCGCACGGCCGCCGTTAGTAACAGGTTATCAGTCAGATACGCTTCGGCGTCCAGGTACAAGGCAATATTGTGGCGCGAGGCTTCACCGGCACTACGGGTAGACAGGCCCGGGAAACCATTAGAGCCAATGCCGAACCCCTGAGAGGCCAACGGACCAATGGCAAAAGACGCCGGATCGCCTGCCTCACTTTCGTAAGTTTCATGACGGTACTGGAAGCCACCAGCAAGGTAGACCGGCTCAGATAAACCCATTTCAATCGGCTTGGTTAAGTCGATATCCAGTGATTTTTCGGTTTGGGTGTAAGTACCCGGTTTAAATGAGGTTGGCGTATCCGGCCCCAAAGATGGGTTAATGGTATTGCTGATAGCAAAGTCAACGGAGTTCTGACCAAAGTTCAGGCTTACGTCATATCCGATTTCATTGCCCAGTTCACCGCTGGTACCAAACACCAGTGACATGTCTTCCACAGTGCCGCCAAAACGCGGGGTAAAACCGCCCGGAAACATTTCGTTAAAGGCGAAACAGTTAGGGTTATTGGCTACTTGATCAAGATAAGTCGAGTCTGTCAACACGTTATAGCCAGTCAAATCTAAAGAACCATCAATGAATTGACCCGCACGAATGCCGGTTGGACAGTTCCCCGACATATCACCAGTTAGATCACCGACCAGTAGCAATTGATAGCCTTCGTTAATATCACCATCTTCGTTAACTGTTAGAACGCCATCACCATTAATATCCGCAGCTTCAAAGCCACCGTCGTTTACACCTCCACGAGTATGCGGATTACGGTAATAGAATCCGCCTTCCACTTCACGTTCGGCGTAATTACCAAATAGGTAAACCTTGGAATCAGCCGACAAGTCCATACCAAGGTTAGCAAATAATTTTAGATCATCCTTTATCTCCGGACTCCCCCAAATCTGCGCAGGGTTGGCAATCGCCATATTGCCAGCATCGGCTATTGCAGCCGCATCATCACGCTGTACACTGCGCGAGGTTGGATTAGCGGTACGATATTCACCGGTGAAGTTAGCGAAACCATCGTCACCCAACGGTAAACCGATGTTACCACTTAACTGCATCATGTCGCCGTCGCCTTCATAGTGTGAACCGTAGCGGGCTTCAAACATACCGCCTTCAGCACTGTCTTTGAGCACGAAGTTGACCACACCGGCAATAGCATCTGAACCGTACTGAGCGGCGGCACCGTCCCGTAATACTTCAACCTGCTTTAATGCCGCGGCAGGAATAGTAGAAATATCGGGGCCCTGGGCACCGTCAGACAAACCGCCGCCAAGGAAAGTAATTACGGCAGAACGGTGACGACGCTTACCATTAACCAGCACCAGAGTATGATCTGAAGCCATACCGCGCAGGTTAGCCGGACGCACCAGAGTGGAAGCATCATTAATTGGCTGATCGTTAACGTTAAACGACGGCACCACGGTTTGCATCATGGATACCATATCGGTAGAGCCCTGATTAACAAACTCTTCTTCGGAAATAATATCGATAGGTACCGCAGAATCACCAATCGAACGCGGCGCGGCACGGGTACCGACAACAGCGATTTTCTCAACCGATTTAGCGTCGGCATCATCCTGAGCAAGCGCAGGGGTAGCAACAACACTGGTAGCCGCAACCGACGCAGCAAGCACCAAACGAAGTTGCGCTGAAATTCTCGTCAAACTTGTTTTCATAATGGTTTCCCGGATAGTTTTTCTGGTCGGTACTGCCATCTGTTATATTCAAACAAAATACCGGCCTTTTTATCTGTTTATTTTTACCTTCAACGCTGCCTCGGCGAGCCGTGACAGCAAAGGGTTTATAGACGCTAACCAGCTAATAAACAAACAAAAAATGCCAAATTAAAAATATATTTTGAAGTGATAGAGGATTGAGTTTGGTGACTTGTCTATAGATATTTGGCCAGATAAAAAAATACCAATTTACGCTGTGTTTCCAAGCTGTTCCGGGTAATTTTCAGGCATAAAAAAACCGGCTCAGTTGAGCCGGTTTTTGAGCATACAGATGACTACTCAGCTTTGGTTTTTGCCGCAGTGTCTTTAATTAATGGCTGTAATTCACCTTGCTGGAACATTTCCAGAATGATATCGCAACCTCCAACCAGTTCACCGTCGACCCATAATTGTGGGAACGTTGGCCAGTTAGCGTAGGCTGGCAGCTCAGCGCGAATGTCGGGATTTTGCAGAATATCAACATAAGCAAACTGTTCACCACAGGACATCAGTGCCTGAGATGCCTGAGCTGAGAAGCCGCAGCTGGGTAATTTAGGAGAGCCTTTCATATACAGCAGAATCGGATTTTCTGAGATTTGCTGCTGAATGCGCTCTAGTGTGGTTTGTTCACCGTTGTTTTCCATGGATGCCTCTTAAATATTTACCTTTGCAGGGATATGTATGCATGTACGCCTTTTTTCAAGGGCGGGTAGCTACGATTGTACCATTAATATCTACCGTGCATAAATCCGGATTTCACAGTTTGCCCTGGTCGAAGTGATCCGATAAGTGCATTTATGCCTATGATATACCAAGCTGGTGTTGGAGTTTCACAAGCGCTTGGGCTAATCTGTAATACAAATAGTCAGTCAGCTTGTTACGACACGCAACAGCATTTGGATTGGTTATCGGTTTTGTGACTGCGACGTATCAGGTTCCCGCCGCCAACTAACTCAAAAAAGAAAAATTTCATCTAATTGTCATTGGGTTAAATAAATCCGTCCCTATATCATACGGTGTCGGGATAAATGACCGTTAGATAAAAAGACTTATTCTGATAACAGACTACGTACAACTAACCAAGAAAATGGAGACTCATATGGCTTTTGAACTACCAGCGTTACCTTATGAAAAAGATGCTCTGGAGCCACACATTTCTGCTGAGACGCTTGATTACCACTATGGTAAGCACCACGCTACTTATGTAACCAAACTGAATGGTCTGGTAGAAGGTACTGATCTGGAATCGAAGAGCCTGGAAGAGATCGTTAAAACTTCTGAAGGCGGCGTATTTAACAACGCAGCGCAAATTTGGAACCACACCTTCTACTGGCACAGCTTAAGCCCGAATGGCGGCGGTGAGCCAAGCGGTGCTCTGGCAGATGCCATTGTTGCAAAATGGGGTTCATTTGAAGACTTTCAGGCAGCATTCAACGACAAAGCGGTTAACAACTTTGGTTCAAGCTGGACCTGGTTGGTTAAAACTGCTGACGGTAGCCTGGATATCGTTAACACCAGCAATGCTGGCACCCCACTGACAGACGACAGCCTGACGCCAGTGCTGACCGTTGACCTGTGGGAACACGCTTACTACATTGATTACCGTAACCTGCGTCCTAAGTATTTAGGCGGCTTCTGGGCCCTGGTTAACTGGGAATTCGCGGCGGCAAACTTCGGCGCGTAAGACTATTTTCGTACCCGCGTCCAGCGGGTACGATCCTTCACTCCCCCACTGATTATTTTCACTTTTTTCCCCTTCGCACCGCCCTTTGCCAGCCCTTATTTCACTTGGGCCTCATGATTTTATTAACATTTTTGTTGCAAAAATAAACGACGAATAACAGCCTCACCCCATTGTTTTCTGAAATTATAGGTCTATGCTGGAAGTACGGGAGACCGTTTTTTATACAGGGGTATTTATGGGTATTTTCGAGCATTACCAAGAGCGCTATGAAAAACATAAGCAAGAAGAGTTTACCATTCAGGAATTCTTAGACATCTGTAAAAACGACCCGATGGCCTATGCAAATTCCGCTGAAAGATTATTGCAGGCCATTGGCGAGCCTGAAATGATAGACACATCAAACGATCCGGCACTCAGCCGCATTTTCTCTAACCGAATTATTGCGCGTTATCCAGCCTTCCATGAATTTTTTGGTATGGAAGAAGCCATCGAGCAAATTGTATCCTATCTGCGCCATGCCGCTCAGGGTCTGGAAGAGAAAAAACAAATTCTGTATTTACTGGGGCCGGTTGGCGGCGGTAAATCATCATTGGCAGAACGGCTCAAAGAGCTGATGCAAAAAGTGCCAATCTATATGATCAAGGACTCACCGGTTAATGATCATCCATTCTGCCTGTTCGATGTGAATGAAGATGGCCATATTCTGGAGAAAGAGTATGGCATTCCAAAGCGGTACTTAAAAACCATCATGTCCCCCTGGGCCAGAAAACGTCTGCATGAATTTAATGGGGATATCAGTAAGTTTAAAGTGGTAAAGGTTTACCCTTCTATCCTCGACCAGATGGGCATTGCCAAAACCGAACCCGGTGATGAAAACAACCAGGATATTTCTTCGCTGGTCGGTAAAGTGGATATTCGTCGGCTGGAAACCTTTGCTCAGAACGATCCCGATGCGTACAGTTATTCCGGTTCACTGTGTAAAGCTAACCAGGGGCTGATGGAGTTTGTTGAAATGTTTAAAGCGCCTATTAAGGTGCTTCACCCCTTGTTAACGGCTACACAGGAAGGCAACTACAACCCCACAGAAGGGTTCTCTGCACTGCCTTTTGACGGGCTCATTCTGGCCCACTCCAACGAATCCGAGTGGCAGTCATTTCGCAACAATAAAAACAATGAGGCCTTTCTCGACCGCGTATATATTGTAAAAGTTCCTTATTGTCTGCGTGTGTCAGAAGAAATGCGGATTTACGACAAACTGCTGCAAAACAGTGAGCTTCATGGCGCGCCTTGTGCACCAGATACGCTCAAGAGTCTGGCTCAGTTTATTGTGTTATCACGGCTTAAAGATCCTGAGAACTCCAGTCTGTACTCTAAAATGCGGGTATACGACGGTGAGAGTCTCAAAGATACCGACCCGAAAGCCAAGTCTTATCAGGAGTATCGTGACTACGCTGGTGTAGACGAAGGCATGGAAGGTCTCTCTACCCGTTTCGCCTTTAAAATTCTGTCGCGCGTGTTTAATTTCGACCACGCTGAAGTAGCGGCCAATCCGGTGCATCTGTTTTATGTGCTGGAACGGCAGATTGAGCGTGAGCAGTTCCCACAGGAAACCGCAGACCGTTACAAAGAATTCTTGAAAGGGTTTCTTATCCCCCACTATGTGGAATTTATCGGTAAGGAAATTCAAACGGCCTACCTGGAGTCTTACTCTGAGTATGGTCAGAACCTGTTTGACCGTTATGTTACCTATGCCGATTTTTGGATCCAGGATCAGGAATACCGCGATCCGGAGACCGGTCAGTTGTTTGACAGGGCTTCATTGAATGCTGAGCTGGAAAAAACCGAAAAGCCGGCTGGTATCAGTAATCCGAAAGATTTCCGCAATGAAATCGTCAATTTTGTGTTGCGTGCCCGAGCCAATAACAGTGGCAAAAATCCAAACTGGACCAGCTACGAAAAACTGCGCACCGTGATTGAGAAGAAAATGTTCTCCAACACGGAAGATTTATTGCCGGTGATTTCGTTTAACACCAAAGGCTCAGCCGAAGATCGTAAGAAACATGACGACTTTGTGAACCGTATGGTGGAAAAAGGGTATACACAAAAACAAGTACGGTTACTGTGCGAATGGTACCTGCGTGTCCGCAAAGCATCTTAGGGTGCACTTTAGCGTGAAGGGGTTGTATGGCACATTTCATAGACCGCCGGTTAAATAGCAAAGGGAAAAGCACCCTTAACCGTCAGCGGTTTTTAAAACGATACAAGCAACAAATTAAACGCGCTGTGTCAGATGCCGTCGGTCAGCGTTCGGTGACCGACGTCGAGTCTGGCGAAAGCATCAGCATCCCTAAACAAGATATCTCCGAACCATTATTTCACACCGGCAAAGGGGGTAAGCGCACCGTTGTTCATCCGGGCAACGATCAGTTTACGGCGGGCGATCGCATCGACCGGCCCCCCTCTCAGGGTGGGCAGGGCTCAGGCCAGGGCGATGCCGGTAACAGTGGTGAAGGCGAAGATGACTTTACCTTTTCAATTTCTAAAGACGAATACCTCGATCTGTTATTTGAAGATTTGGCGCTGCCAAATTTAAAAAACAGTCAGTTTGATCAGGTTGTTCAGTACGAAACCTACCGGGCGGGTTATCAAACCGATGGTGTCCCCACCAATCTCGACATTGTGCGCTCCTTGAAAGGCTCGATGGCCAGACGGGTAGCGTTGACCGCAGCTGATCGGCGCAAACTACGCGAGGCTGAGGAAGAACTCGAAAAACTGAAAGCCGATAAGCATGACAACACGGTAGCGATTATCGAACTGGAAAAGACCATTGGTGCTTTGAAAGCGAAAATTGCCGGCGTGCCGTTTATCGACACGTTCGACCTGCGCTTTAAAAACTACGCCAAAAAACCGGTGCCCACCAGCAAGGCCGTCATGTTTTGCCTGATGGACGTGTCCGGTTCAATGGATCAGGCCACCAAAGACATGGCTAAACGGTTTTATATCCTGCTTTATTTGTTCTTAAGCCGAACCTATAAAAACGTCGAAGTCGTCTATATTCGCCATCATACCCAGGCCAAAGAGGTGGATGAGCAAGAGTTCTTTTACTCTCAGGAAACCGGCGGCACCATTGTATCGAGTGCCTTAAAGTTAATGGATGAAATCATTACTGAGCGCTATCAGGACAGTGACTGGAACATCTATGCGGCTCAGGCTTCAGACGGTGATAACTGGGCCGATGACTCGCCGCAGTGTCGTGAACTATTAATGAAAAAACTGCTGCCGGTAACTCGTTACTTTGCGTATATCGAAATCACTGAGCGCCAGCATCAGAGTTTATGGCGCGAATACCAGAGTGTGGAGGAAGCCTGCAGCAACTTTGTTTGTAAACACATTATCTCGGTCAGTGATATTTATCCTGTGTTCCGTGAACTGTTTGAAAAAACCAGTGAAACCAGCGGAGGTAGCTAATGACGGCTGAATTAGCAGAAGCTAGAAAAACGCTCAGCGACGGGCCAGACTGGACTTTCGACATGCTGGCCCAGTACGAAACCGAAATAGACCGTATTGCCAAAGAGTACAAACTCGACATTTACCCTAATCAGATAGAAGTAATCACCGCCGAGCAAATGATGGACGCCTATGCCAGCATTGGCATGCCCATTAATTATACTCACTGGTCTTTTGGCAAAAAATTTATTCAAAATGAACAGCAATACCGGCGTGGGCAGATGGGTCTTGCCTATGAAATAGTAATTAACTCCAATCCTTGTATTGCTTATCTGATGGAAGAGAACACCATCACCATGCAGGCCCTGGTAATGGCTCATGCCTGTTACGGGCACAACTCATTCTTTAAAGGCAACTACCTGTTTCAAACCTGGACCGATGCCAGCTCGATTATTGATTATCTGGTGTTCGCCAAAAACTACATTGCCAAGTGCGAGCAAAAGTATGGTTATGAAGAAGTCGAGCAAACGCTGGACTCCTGTCACGCCCTGATGAATTTTGGCGTAGACCGCTATAAACGTCCGCAAAAATTATCCTTGCAGGAGGAAAAGAGCCGTCAGAAACAACGCGCAAAGTACCTTCAGTCTCAGGTTAATGAGCTGTGGCGCACCCTGCCCGACAGCAAAGAAAAAAACCAGCCCCAAGCGGCGCGTTTTCCGGCTGATCCACAGGAAAACCTACTGTACTTTATCGAAAAGAATGCACCGCTACTGGAACCCTGGCAGCGTGAAATTGTGCGAATAGTACGTAAGGTTTCCCAGTACTTTTACCCGCAGAAGCAAACCCAGGTAATGAACGAAGGCTGGGCGTGCTTCTGGCATTACCATATTTTAAACAAGCTCTATGATGAAGGCCTGGTAACCGATCGCTTTATGCTGGAGTTTTTACACAGTCACACCAGCGTAGTCAGCCAGCCTGACTATAACAGCCCCTACTACAGTGGCATCAACCCTTATGCGCTGGGCTTTAATATGTTTATGGACATAAAACGGATATGTCAGGAACCCACCGAAGAAGACCGCTACTGGTTTCCGGACATTGCCGGCAAAGACTGGCTGGAAACCGTGCATTTCGCCATGCATAACTTTAAGGATGAAAGCTTTATCAGTCAGTTTTTATCGCCCAAGGTCATGCGTGACTTTAAACTGTTCGCGGTAGAGGATGATTCTGATAAGCCCTACGTGAGCGTGTCTGCTATTCATGATGAACGTGGCTACCGCGCCATCAGAGAAAAGCTCTCCGCTCAGTACAACCTGAGTAACTTAGAGCCGAATATTCAGGTGTATAACGTGGATGTGCGCGGCGATCGGTCTCTCACTTTACGGTATGTACCACAAAATGGCATTCCACTGGCTGATAGTAAAGATGAAGTGATGCGTCATCTGCATAGGCTATGGAAATTCGACGTGAAACTCGAACAAATTCATGATGATGGTGAACCTGGTGTTATAGCCCGCTGTATCAGGCAATAGCGATCAAGGGGTCAGATTCTTTGAAACCATTCCTTAAACTCTTCAGAGCGTCTATCTCCTCCGTGTTCAAGATATCCGGCAAAGCGTTCAAGCTTTGCGGATATCTGCTTTACAAATTTATCATCGCCCAGCACCCTGGACTTATTTATTGATAATCTAATCTTGTTCAATATCTCATTTGATAACGAGTTGTCGAGAAGACGGTTATAGGCCAATTTTCGACTCTCGGCGTCAATGCCGAGGGATAAATAGAGAGGATGAGGCTCTATCATAGCAATATTTTTATTACCTCCGTTTGCATGATAGCTACTCCATACGTAATCTTTTGGATGATCTACCATTTTTGCTCTGACCGGATTTAATTCTATATATTGGTAAACCTGCAGCAGGTACTCATCAGAGTCCACCAAACTTGATTTAAATCTGCCTTCCCAAAGCGTGCCAGTTCGATTGTAAGTGGTATTGAAATAGCGAACATAATAACGCCCTAAACTCTGCATAACATGACTAATGCCCTCATAGTCTGATGCTTGCAATAGTAAATGAACATGGTTTGTCATTAAGACAAAACAATGTATCTGCACATTAAATTTTTCTGCACACGCTTTAAGCTTTTTAAGGTAAACCGCATAATCTTTACCCTGAAAAAAGCATGCTTGTTTATTATTCCCGCGTTGAACAACATGTACGGGCATATTTGGAACCAATATCCTTGGACGGCGAGCCAATTTAAATTCTCCCTGAAAACAAACTGGCTTAATTCTTATTTGAAAATCCACCAAATTATACTGGTCAACAGGTCAGTTTTTTTTGCGGTGAGCTAAGGTTTTACCTCACTATGAGAAAGTATTTTCAAAGAACCTGACCCCTTGATCGCGGCAGACTCGCAGGCTATGACTTCAAACTGATAGGGAATAGGCACACTGCCCTGCTCCTTCATCTTCTGCTGTTCGCTTTCATCAATAGCTATTGGCGTAACAGTAAGAATTTCAAAATCATTGATTTCAATGACCCGGGCATCATCCGGATGAACGCACCGGGAGCGCGAGTCGGCTTCATTGTTATAGATAAACTCGGCCAACAAGCGTTTTTGCGCGCTGCGAAAGCTATTAGTGTTGCGCTGAATTTCTTGCTGCAGCGCCTGATGAGACGCATCAACAGTTGCAGCTCTTGCCGGATCATCCTCTTCATGTGACTCAAAGAAACCTTGCGAAGCTGCAGTGTAGCTAGGGCCAAGCAAAGGCGTATCGCTGGTAATTACCCCCACTTTAGCGGCCAACGCAGATAAATTTACGAATAATATCAGTAGCCAGAGATAACGCAGAAAAGCCGTTGACAATACATACTGATGCTCTGGCTTATGCCACAGCCCATGCACACCGAATGGTTTAAGGATGACCAGTAGTATCAGGTAAAAAGGCAACAGCGCCTGTAACATCA